>Ga0156246_1100_pt1 | contig 53631 bp, 55 predicted proteins | sample RifCSPlowO2_12_FD_107893 | JGI IMG/M metagenome (GOLD analysis project Ga0156246, IMG submission 107893) | Candidatus Rokubacteria bacterium RIFCSPLOWO2_12_FULL_73_47 | reverse complement strand
GCAGCCTATCCCGGAGCCATGCGCATCCCTGCCGTTCACGACCGGCCCTTTGTGTTCAGCACCATGCGCTCCACCGGCACGCACTGCGGAACCGCGATAGGCTGCGAAATCACGCAGCATATCCCGTCGCGTTTGCTGCGAAACGCAACATGCGTCCCGGGTGCCGCCCGTTGCGCGTCTTGCCGCGCCAACTATAGCGCATATAGCGCACGGTCGCACGTGGCGACAACCGGCCGGCGCGCGGCCCGCTCGGGGTGCCTCAGCGCAGCGTGAGGGTGGCGCGGCCCGAGGCGGTGTCCACGGTGAGCGTGAAGGCGTCGAGCACGTCGCGGCCGAGGAGGCCGTCTACGGGCTCGGCCCGGCCCGCGGCCGGCAGCGCGTGGGCGATGACGGCGAGCGGCCCGATCCGCGCGCCGGCGATGTCGAGCAGCGGCACCGTGACGAGCTGCGCCGTCGTCGTCCCCGTCACGCCCACGATCTGGATCGGCCGGCCCGGCAGGCCGCCGAAGCCCGCCCGATCGAGCGCCGCCGGCGACAGCACGGTGCGCTCGGCGCCGGTGTCCACGATGAGCGTGAGGGACACGCCGTTCAGGTGGACGCCGACGGTGAGCGGCGCCCGGGGGTCCACCCGGATCGTCGCGGGCTCGGGCGTCCCGGGCGGCGGCGCCGGACGGGCCTGGGGGTGGGCGAGCAAACGCGCGGCGTCGCGGTGAGCCGGCGGGATCGCGTTGAGATCGGCCGTGTAGTGCACCGTCCCGTCGGCGTCCGTCCAGCGGTAGAGCTGCGCCGCCGCCGGCGCGGCGGCGAGCACGGCCGCGAGAGCGACGAGCGCGAATGCCCCGGCGCGCATGATTCTTCGAGCCATTTCACCGCTCGGCTCGCCGCGGCGGCGGCTCACCTCGCACTTCATTCCACCGGCATCGTCACCGGCTCGCCCGCGCCGTAGAAGTACGTGCCGCGCCCGGCGGCGGCGCCGACCACCGCGATGTCGAAGCAGCCCGGGTCCTCGACGACGGGGATCGGCAGGTCGGGATGGTCGTGCATCCAGCCGAGCTCGGGATGCGCCGCCGCCATCGCCTGCGGCTCCTTGTTGAGCATCATCGTCTTGAAGGGCAGCCGCGCCTCGCGGTAGAGCGCCTCCTGGATCTCGCGCCGCCCCCAGCCCGCCCTGGCGAAGACCTGCGCGTGCTCGGGGCAGATGAACAGCGTGTTGTGCTCGCGCTCCTCGGTCTTCGTCCGGGGGTCCGCTCGCCGGCCGATGAGCCAGAGCCCGGTGCCCACCTGGGCCACGTTGGTCGCCGCCGTCGCGAACACCCGGACCAGGTCCTCCGGCGTGGTGGACTTGAAGTCGTGCAGCTCGCAGATCCCGTACACGAAGTGCACGGTGACGGTGGACGCCTCCTTGGCGAAGCCGCGCGTGACGTGATACGGCTCCCACGGGCTCTCGGCCTCGTTCTCGGCGCAGCAGCAGCTGTACTTCACGGGCGAGCCGATCGTGTCCATGTCCGAGACGCCGACGTAGGTGTGGCCGACGTTCATCATCGTGAGCCGGAGGGCCCGGCCGAGCACCGTGTTGCTGGCCGAGGGCGCGCCGGGGCCGAGGGCGCAGATGCCCGAGTTGATGTTGGCCACGCGGCCCTTCGGGCCGTTCACCAGCACCAGCGGGGCGTGCGGCCCGGTGGACATGGCCTTGTTGCGGAGGTACATCTTCGGCTCGGCCAGGCACCGCACCGCCGCGATCAGGAGCGGCAGGTGCTGGGGCCCGCAGCCGGCCATCACCGCGTTGATCGCCAGCTTCTCGACGGTGGCGATGCCGAAGCCGGGCTCGAGGACCGCGACCTGGTCGCCGGGCGCGCGCTTCGTCCCGCGCAGCATCGCCGCCACCGCCCGCTCGGTCGGCGCCACCAGCGGGAAGCCGTCCCCCCAGCCGCGCTTGAGGAAGTCGGCCTGCAGGCGCCCCCAGGCGTCGAGGAGATCGTCGCCTTCGTAGGCGAGCCGCTCCTCGAGCGCCGGGCGCTCGACGGCCCGTGCCGCGACCGCCTTGGTCAGCCCCGCCACCACCTGCTCGAACGCCGCCTCCGCCATCCGGTGGACGTCGTCGGGCGTCTGGTTGGTGAACGGCAGCGGCACGACCGCGAGCGGCAGGCCGGGCAGGCCGAAGCTCGCGGCGCTCCGCTCGGCGTCGTGGATGAACGTCTGCGCGGTGAAGAGGACGGTCGGGACGTCCCGCCGCTCCAGCTCGACCATGTCGTGGGTCCCCCACGACGTGCACGAGCCTCAGTCGGCGGTGGTGCCGACGACGGCGGAGACCTCCGAGGCGATGCGGTCGGCGTCCTCGGCGGTGCAGTGGCGCATGATGAAGCCGACGGACCCCGTGTAGCGCTTGAACCGGGTGTTCGGGAACCGGGCGCGCAGCAGCGCCTCGGTCCGGTCGAGCGCGTGGTCCCCGCCCGCCTTCATGTTCCAGTAGAGGCCGATCGTCGCGCCGGCGAGGTCGCGCGGGCGCGGCGCGGGCTTGACCGAGAACTCGACCGTCTTCGCCACCGGGTTCAGGATCTCCAGACGTGCCATCGCGGGATGTCTCCTCTCACAGGATGACCTTCTGCGCCCGGAGCGCGGCGATCTCCGCGGGCGCGTAGCCGAGCTCGGCCAGGACCTCGTCGGTGTGCTCGCCGCGGCGGGGCGCGTGGCGCCGCACCTCGGGCGTGAGGCGCGAGAAGGCGAGCGGCATGCCGACCACCGGGATCTCGCCGAGCGTCGGGTGCGCCATGCGCCGGATGACGCTCCGGCTCGCCGTCTGCGGGTCGTCGAGGACCTGGTCGACGGTGTTCACGGGCGTCGCCGGCACGCCGGCCTCGTCGAGCCGCTTGAGGAGGGGCTCGCGGTCGACCTGCGCGATCGCCTCCTCGAGCGCGGCCTCGAGCTCGCGCCGGTGCTTCACGCGCTCGACGTTCGTCGCGAAGCGCGGGTCGTCCGCCATCGCGGGGAGCCCGAGGGCCGCCACCAGGCGGCGCCAGAGCCGGTCGTTGGCGCCGGCGATGAAGACCCACTGCCCGTCGCGGCAGCGGAAGTTGCGGTACGGCGAGAGCGACGGGTGCGCCGAGCCGAGCGCCTTCGGCACGGTGCCGGCGAGCAGGTAGCCCTCGGCCTGGAAGTTCAGGAGCCCGATCGCCGTCTCCAGCAGCGAGGCGTCGACGCGCTGGCCGAGCCCGGTTCTGCCGCGGTAGAGGAGGGCGTTGACGATCCCGAAGGCGGACAGGATGCCCGTCGTGAGGTCGAGGAACGAGACGCCGCAGCGCACCGGCGGCCCGCCCGGCTCGCCGGTGATGGACATGATGCCGCTGAACGCCTGCATGAGCGCCTCGTAGCCGGCCCCCTCGGCGCGCGGCCCGGTGCGGCCGAAGGCGGAGACCGAGCAGTACACGAGCCGCGGGTTGTCCGCCGCGAGCACGTCGTACCCGAGGCCGAACTCCTCCATCGTGCCGGTGCGGAAGTTCTCGATCAGCACGTCGGCGCGCCGCGCGAGCCGGCGGACGACCTCGACGCCCGCGGGCGCCTTGAGGTCCACGGCGATCCCGCGCTTGTTGCGGTTGTTGACGAGGTAGCCGGCCGCCTCGCCGTCCTTGTGGGGCGGCCACGTGCGGGACTCGTCGCCCGCCTGCGTGTCCTCCACCTTGATCACGTCCGCTCCGAGGTCGCCGAGGAGCGCCCCGCAGAACGGGCCGGCGAGGACGCGGGAGAGATCGAGCACCCGGATGCCGTCGAGGGAGCAGGCCGCGGTCGTCATGTGCGTTACTATACCTCCATGCCCTCGCTGCGCGACGCGCTCACCGCGCGCATCCTGGTCCTCGACGGCGCGATGGGGACGATGCTCCAGGCGGCCGGCCTGCAGGCCGCCGACTTCGGGGGCGCCCGGTACGAGGGGTGCAACGAGCACCTGAACCTGACGCGGCCCGACGTCGTTCGGGCGGTCCACGCCGCCTATCTGGACGCGGGCGCCGACGTCCTGTCGACCAACACGTTCGGCTGCGCGCCCTACGTGCTCGGCGAGTACGGGCTGGCCGAGCGCGCGTGGGAGCTGACGCTCGCCGGCGCGCGCCTGGCGCGCGAGGCCGCCGGCGCGCGCTTCGTCGTCGGCGCGATGGGCCCCGGGACACGCTCGATCAGCGTCACGCGGAACGTCACCTTCGACGAGGTCCTGGCCGCCTACGAGCTGCAGGCCGGGGCGCTCGTCGCGGGCGGCGTGGACGCGCTGCTCCTCGAGACGGCGCAGGACACGCTGAACCTCAAGGCCGCGGCGCTCGGCGTGCGCCGCGCGCTGCGCGCGGCCGGGCGCGAGCTGCCGCTGATGGTGAGCGGCACGATCGAGCCGACGGGCACGATGCTCGCCGGCCAGGGCGTCGAGGCGCTCTACGTCTCGCTCGAGCACCTCGACCTCTTCTCGATCGGCCTCAACTGCGCGACCGGCCCCGAGTTCATGACCGACCACCTGCGCTCGCTCGGCGCCCTGTCCACCCGCTTCGTCAGCGTCTACCCGAACGCGGGCCTGCCGGACGAGCGGGGCCAGTACGCGGAGACGCCGGCGAGCCTCGCGTTCAAGCTCGCGCGCTTCGTGGAGGAGGGCTGGGTGAACCTCGTCGGGGGCTGCTGCGGCACGACGCCGGCCCACATCCGGGCGATCGCCGCGATGGTCCGCGGCCGGCCGCCGCGCGTGCCCGCGGCGCGGGAGCCCCAGGCCGTGAGCGGCATCGAGGTCGTCTACCCGACCGACGACAACCGCCCGCTGCTCGTCGGCGAGCGCACGAACGTGATCGGCTCGCGCCGGTTCAAGGAGCTGGTGGTCGCCGAGCGGTTCGAGGAGGCGGCCGAGGTCGGCCGGGCCCAGGTGCGCGGTGGCGCCCAGGTCCTCGACCTGTGCCTCGCCAACCCCGACCGGGACGAGGCCGCCGACATGGACCGGTTCATGGCGCAGGTCACGCGCGCGGTGAAGGTCCCGCTGATGATCGACTCCACCGACCCGCACGTGCTCGAGCTCGCGCTGCGCCACTGCCAGGGCAAGGCGATCGTCAACTCGGTCAACCTCGAGGACGGCGAGGAGCGCCTCGCGAAGGTCGTCCCGCTGCTGCGGACCTACGGCGGCGCGGTCGTCGTCGGCACGATCGACGAGGACAAGCAGCAGGGCATGGCGGTGACGTGCGCGCGCAAGCTCGCGATCGCGGAGCGGTGCCACGCGCTCCTGACGGAGCGGTACGGGATCCCGGCGCGCGACCTGATCTTCGACCCGCTCGTCTTCCCCATCGGGACCGGCGACGCGACCTACGCGGGCTCCGCCGTCGAGACGCTCGAGGGCGTCCGCGCGATCACGCAGCGCTTCCCCGAGTGCAAGACGATCCTCGGAGTCTCCAACGTGTCCTTCGGGCTGCCGCCCGCCGGCCGCGAGGTGTTGAACTCGGTCTTCCTCTACCACGCGACCAAGGCCGGCCTCGACTACGCGATCGTCAACACCGAGCGCCTCGAGCGCTACCCGTCCATCCCCGAGGAGGAACGCCGGCTCGCGGAGGACCTGCTCTACCAGCGCGGCGCCGATCCGCTCGGGGCGTTCGCCGCGCACTTCCGGGACAGGACGCGGGCGCCGGCCCCGGCGCGCGCGCTCTCCCTCGACGAGCGCCTGGCGCGCTACATCGTCGAGGGCAGCCGCGACGGCCTGCTCGCCGACCTGGACGCCAAGCGCCGCGAGGCGGCGCCGCTCGAGATCATCAACGGGCCCCTGATGCGCGGCATGGAGGAGGTCGGGCGGCTCTTCAACGACAACCAGCTCATCGTCGCCGAGGTGTTGCAGTCCGCCGAGGCGATGAAGGTCGCGGTGGGGCACCTCGAGCGGTTCATGGAGAAGAGCCAGTCGGCGACGCGCGCGACGCTCGTGCTCGCGACCGTGAAGGGCGACGTCCACGACATCGGCAAGAACCTGGTCGAGATCATCCTGTCGAACAACGGCTACCGCGTGATCAACCTCGGCATCAAGGTCCCGCCCGAGGAGCTGATCGCCGCGTACCACGCGCACAAGCCGGACGCGATCGGCCTGTCGGGGCTCCTCGTGAAGTCGGCCCAGCAGATGGTCGTGACCGCCCAGGACCTGCGCGTGGCCGGCATCGAGCTGCCGCTGTTCGTCGGGGGGGCCGCGCTCACGCGGAAGTTCACGGCGACGCGGATCGCGCCCGAGTACGGCGGGCTCACCGTCTACGCGAAGGACGCGATGGAGGGGCTGGACCTCGCCAACCGGCTCTTCTCGGCGCCGACGCGCGAGGCGCTGGTCCTGCGCGTGCGGCGCGAGCAGGCGGCGCTCGGCGCCGGCGAGCCGGAGGCCGCCGGCCCGGCGGCCCCCGCGGCCGCGGGGCGCGCGCGCCCGCGGGCGGAGCGGGTCCCGGTGCCGACGCCGCCCGACCTCGAGCGCCACGTCCTGCGCGACGTGCCGCTCGCCCACGTCTATCCCTACCTGAACCTCCAGATGCTCTACGGCAAGCACCTCGGCCTGCGCGGGCCCGTCGAGCGACTCCTGGCGCAGGGCGACCCCAAGGCGCGGGAGCTCCGGGCGCTCGTGGAGGGGCTCGAGCGCGAGGCGGCGGAGCGCGGCCTGCTGCGCGCGCACGGCGTCTACCGCTGGTACCGGGCGCGGGCCGCGGGCGACGCGGTGGTCCTGTTCGGGGCGCCCGGCGAGGAGGTCGCGCGCTTCGCGTTCCCGCGCCAGCCCGGGGGCGAGCGGCTGTGCCTGGCCGACTGGGTCCGGGACGACGTGGACGACTACCTCGCGCTGTTCGCGGTGACGTGCGGCGGCGGCGTGCGCGAGCTCGCCGAGCGCTGGAAGGCGGAGGGGGCCTACGTCCGCTCGCACGCGCTGCAGGCCCTGGCGATCGAGTGCGCCGAGGCGTTCGCCGAGCTGCTCCACGCGCGGCTCCGCACGCTCTGGGGGTTTCCGGATCCGCCCGACCTCGCGCGCGCCGACACGCTCAAGGGGCGCTACCGCGGGATCCGCGTCTCGTTCGGCTATCCCGCGTGCCCGAACCTCGCCGACCAGGCGACGCTGTTCGGGCTGCTCGAGCCGGAGGGGATCGGGCTCGGGCTCACCGAGGGGTTCATGATGGACCCGGAGGCGTCGGTCTCGGCGCTGGTGTTCCACCACCCCGCCGCGCGGTACTTCAAGGCCGAGTAGCTCCGGAAACGCTTAACGGGCCCGGACCGATGCTCTGGCCCGGGCCCGCCGTGGATTCGAGGAGTGCGGCGCCCCTGCTACTGGAACTCGACGTCGAGACGCACCGTCGGCCAGCCGAGCGAGCGCTCGTTGTGCCGGACCGGTGACTTCTTGTTCTGGTCGTTGAGGTAGAAGGCGCCCCGGTTGACCCAGGCACGCTCGTGGGAGCCGTCCTTGGCGACGCTGAACGGCAGCCGGAAGGTGCCCGAGAAGCTGAACGGGCTGTTCACGATGCCGAGGGCCGGGAAGCTCACCGTGCCCTGAGCCGCCAGCGATCCGAGGGGGACACCCTGGAACACCGGCGCCAGGCTGCCCTGGCCCTGGAAGGCGCCCACGCCCACCACCGCCTCGGGCGCGTCCGTGGGGTTGTCGCCCTGGATGACCACCACGAAGTCGCCCCAGAAGGGCCCCGTGCCGTCCACGAGGCTGATCAGGTTCTGGCCTCGGGCATTCACCGCGCACCGCTTGGCCTTCGGGTAGACCACCAGGAACTCCACCGGGCAGAGCGGCGAGCCGAACTCGGCCGAGCCGGAAAGCGCCGAGGTGGCGTACCGGGCGACGGCCGCCGACAGGTCGCCGGTCGGGTTGCCGGCCGCGTCCAGGAGGTACATGTCCTCCGTCGCCTCGTAGAGCACCGCGTCCGGAAGGCTGCGGCGGGCCTGCGCGGGAGCGGGCCCAGCCAGCAGCACGATCAGGAACGCGAGCCCCAGGAGGCCCCAGACCGTCGTGCTCTTGCAAGTGAGCGTTCTCATCGTCATCTCTCCTCGTCCACGTAGATGAGTGACTACGCGCATCCTTGGGCCCGAGGAAGTGCAAGCCAAGTACCAAGGTATTCTGCAGCTAACTAGCTGATTTATTTATGTAAAAAAGCCATATTTCCGGAGTCATTTCCGGTCTTTTGATCAGATCCTTACCATCAACCGGGCCGAAAGGGTCAAATTGGCGAAGAAAATCGCTGTTATTTCAAGATGTTGCAGGACTGGATCGTGGCTTCCGGAAGATGGTGAAAAGCTTCGCGCCTGGAGCGAACCTACCCGGACACTTCTCAGTCTCTAGGCGTCCGGGAGCTCTACGGTGGGGGTGGCGCCGGGCTTGGCCGGGAGCTTCACCGTGAACGTCGAGCCCTGCCCGGGCTCGCTCTGCACCTCGATGGTCCCGCCGTGGCTCTGCACGATCCCGAGGCTCACCGAGAGGCCGAGCCCGGTGCCGCTCACGTCGGGCTTGGTCGTGAAAAACGGCTCGAAGATCCGGTCGAGGTGCTCGGGCGCGATGCCGCCGCCCGTGTCGGCGACCTCCACCTGCACCATGTCGCCCTGCTGCGAGGAGCGCAGCGTGAGCGTGCCGCCCTTCTTCATGACGTACACGGCGTTGTTGATGAGGTTCAGGAAGACCTGCTTGATCCGCGTGGCGTCCACCTCGACCGGCGGGAGCTCCGGCGCGTACTCCTCCTGCAGCGTGATCGCGTCGAGGACGCCCTGGCGGCGCACCATCCCGACCGTCTGCTCGAGGACGACGTTCAGGTCGATGATCTGCGGCACGAACTCCCGCTGGCGGCTGAAGTGCAGCAGGTCGCGCACGATGTCGCGCGCCCGCCCCGCCTCCTCCTGGATGAGGTCGAGCTCCTCGCGCATCGACTGGCCGAGCGGGATCCGCTCGGCCAGGTAGGAGGCGAACCCGAGCACGCTCGTCAGCGGGTTGTTGATCTCGTGGGCGATGTTGGCCGCGAGCTCGCCGATGGCCGCGAGCTTGGTGGACTGGATGAGCTGCGCCTGGGCGCGCTTGAGCTCGGCCATCTGGTGCTTGACGCCCTCGTACAGGCGCGAGTTCTCGCTCGCCACCGCGGCCTGCAGCGCGATGCCCTCGGCGAGCCGGAGCTCGTCGGGGGTGAACTCGTGGGCCTGCCGGAGCCACGCGACCGCGAACCCGCCGATGGACGCGCCCTTCCAGCGCATGGGCTGGATGAGCAGCGACTTGTGGGGCAGGAGCCGCGTCAGCGGGTGGTCGAACCGCGGATCGTTCGGGCTGTCGCTCGAGTAGACGGCGCCGTCGAGCTGGCGCACCTGGTCGATCAGCGGGTCCGCCGGGGCCATCTGCGCGGTCGTGAACGTCTGGAACAGCTCCTTCGGCACCCGGTAGCCGACGATCGGCACGAAGCGAGACCCGTCCTGGGTGAGGAGCCACGCGCCCCCGGTGTCGGCGCCGAGCGCGCGCACGAGCGCGCGCGTGCAGCGCCGCAGCACCTCGGTGAGCTCGAGCGTCGAGCTGGCGTCCTGGCTCACCACGAGCAGCGTCTCGGTGTCGCGGAGCCGGTGCTGCACCCCCTCGTAGAGTCGCGCGTTCTCGACCGCGATCGCCACCTGGTCGGCGACGATCTTGAGGAGCTGCTCCTCGTCCGCCTTCGCTCCCGGCGGCAGGGCGTGCCGGGCGACCATCACGCCGAGCTGGCGGTCGCGCACGGTGAGCGGCAGCGTCCACTCGACCTCGGCCCAGTCGTCCGTCGGCTCCCCCCCCGTGCCCGCGAGCACGCTGCGCGGCTGGTCGGCGCCGTCACCGCGCACGACGACGCTCACCCCCGCCGGCTCCTCGAGATCCACCCGCAGGCTCGTCGTCCCGATCGCCCGGGAGACGCCGCGCAGCAGCCGCTCCAGCATCTCCGGCACGCCCAGCTCGGAGGTGATGTCCTGCACCGCGTGGTGCAGGTCGGCGAGCTGGCCCGCGCGGCGCACGAAGTGCTGGTTGAGCCGCTTGAGCTCCTCGACCTGGTTGAGCAGCCGGTAGACGAGGCGCTGGTTGAGCTCCCGGAGGTAGACCCCCTCCTCGCGGCTCTCGATGCGCTCGCGCTTGCCGGCGAGGAACTCGGCGACCTGGCGCGGGAAGGCGTCCACGTTGATCGGTTTCTGGATGTAGCCGTCGCAGCCGGCCACCAGCGTCCGCTGCCGGTCCCCCTGCATCGCGTAGGCCGTCACCGCGACGACCGGCGTCGCGGCGAGGTTGGGGAACGACTTCAGGATCGCGACGATCTCGTACCCGTCGACGCCGGGGAGGTTGATGTCGAGCAGGATGAGGGCGGGCTGCTCGCGGACCGCCGCCTCGATGCCCGCCAGGCCGTCCTCGGCCTCCGCGATGACGTAGCCGGCGGCCTCGAGGACCGCGCGGACGAGCATCCGGTTCTCCCGGTTGTCCTCGATGTACAGGATCTTCGGCCTCTGGTCCGTCGCACGTACCGACATAGGGCGTCTGTCCCCTCAGTTCAACGGCAGCGTGAAATGGAACGTGGACCCCTGGTTCTCGCGGCTCTCCGCCCACACGCGGCCGCCGTGCAGCTCGACGAACTTCTTGCTGATCGCCAGCCCCAGGCCCGTCCCGCCCGCGCCGCGCGCGACGGGATTGTCGAGCTGCTGGAACGGCTCGAACAGGCGCGCCAGGTCCTCCTCCCGGATGCCGATCCCCGAATCGGCCACGCTCAGGTGCAGGACCTCCGGCTCGGCGACGACGCCGACGACGATGCGGCCCTGGGCGGTGAACTTGATCGCGTTGGACAGCAGGTTCAGCAAGATCTGCTTCACCTTCGTGCGGTCCGCCACCACCCGCGGCAGCTCCAGCGGGACGCTCTTCTCGACCTTGAGCTGCTTGCCGCGGGCCAGCGGCACCGACGATTCGATGCACTCGTCGATCACGTCGTGCAGGTCGAGCTCCTCGGAGACCATCTCGAGCTTGCCGGCTTCGATGCGGGAGAAGTCCAGGATGCCGTTGATGAGCTGGAGCAGGTGCGTGCCGCTGTTGTGCACGGAGCGGATGTAGGTCTCCTGCCGCTCGGTGAGGTCGCCGTCGAGCCGGTTGAGGAGCACCTTCGAGAAGCCGATGATCGAGTTGAGCGGCGTGCGCAGCTCGTGCGACATGCTGGCCAGGAACTGCGACTTCAGGCGGCTGGCCTGCATGAGCTGCGCGTTGGAGCTGGCGAGCTCCTCGTACAGCCGCGCGTTCTCGAGGGAGATCGCGACCTGGTTCGAGAGCACCGCGAGCACCTCGAGCTCGGGCTCGTCGAAGATGTCGCCGGAGAGCTTCTCGCCCACGAGCAGGATGCCCGTCAGCTTGTTCTCGATCTTGAGCGGCACGATCAGGGCGGCCTTGATCTCCTCCAGCTCGGCCTCGGCGGTCTCGAAGTACTCGGCGATCGCCGGGTTCAGCCGCGCCTCCTCCTTGACCAGCAGGCGCCCCGTCTGGTTGAGCCACTGCACCACCGGGCTGTCGACGGCGATCGAGGTCACGCCGGCCCCCTCGCCCAGGTTGGTCTCCTCCCGGTAGACGACGAAGGCGCTCTGCGCCGCGTCGTAGATCATCAGCACGCAGTGGGTGAGCGGCACGCCCCGCACGAGGCCGTGGACGAGGGTCTCCATCAGGCGCCCGAAGTCGAGGATCGAGCTCATGCGCTTCGAGAGGTCCAGCAGCGTCTCGTAGCAGCCGCGGCGGCGGCTGAACATGAGGCGCTCGATCTGCTCCTCCAGCCGGTGACCGAGCGGGCTCATCAGCAGCGTGATGAGGAACCCGAGCGGCAGGATGAGGAAGAGCGGGTTGATCTGCTCCCAGTCGGCGTACTGCTCGCCGGCGACGAGCACCGACGTGAGCACGCCCCAGACCAGGAGGTAGATCGCGCTCTTCTTGACCGCCACGTTCACGTCGAACAGGCGGTAGCGCACGATCGACGTGCCGAGCATGAGCGCGAACACCATGTTCGCCGGGATGCCCATCGGGTACACGAGGTCCGCGGCCGGGATGAACCGGGCCAGGATGAACCGCGCGAAGTCGATGACGCCGCCCGCGAGGCTCACCATCGTGCCCAGCAGGATCAGCGTGGCGCGGTTGCGGCGGAAGCTCGAGTCGACGTCCTTGTAGGCCCGCACGAGGTGCGAGAGGCCGTAGATGAGGAAGAAGTTGAAGTAGAGGAAGAACAACGTGTAGAGCGGGCCCGTCGCCGGCGCCCAGCCCCAGTACGTCCAGGTCACGCCGCGCATGAAGAGCGGCGAGGCGCCGAGGTTGATCACGCTGAACGCGATCGCCAGCAGGTACGCGATCGTCAGCGAGGGGCGGTGCTGGGTCGTGCTCTCGAGGAAGATCAGGACGAAGTGGTAGTAGAAGGCGGGCAGGACGACGACGCCCGCGTGGATGACGATCTCCCAGAACACCGCGGTCGGCGCGTCCGGCGACCGGCGCAGCATGAACACGCCGAAGTTCCAGACGGCCATGCCGGAGACGAAGTACGTGAAGAGCCTGTTCAGCCGGCTCGCCGGGTTCCGGATGACCGTGATCCCCGCGAGCGAGACGTTCAGGAGGAACGCGAGGAGGGGGAGGAGGTTATGCAGGCTCACGGGCGTCCCCCTCGGGGCCCTCGAGAGGGAGAGAGACCTTGTCCTGCTTGCGCTGCGCGTCGATCTCGTCCCTCAGGATGCCGAAGACGAACATGTCCCAGTACCGACCGTCCTGGTACCCGGCCTTCCGGAGAATTCCCTCCTGCTGGAACCCGTTGCGTCGCAGGGAGTTCGCGCTCAGCTGGTTGTATTCGTACACCTTGGCCTCGATCCGCCTGAGCCCGAGCACGTCCACCCCATAGTACGAGATCAGCTTCCCGGCCTCGACACCAAATCCGCGCCGGATCGCCCGCTGGTCGGTCAGCATCACCTCGAGGAAGGCGTAGCCCTCCAGGAGGTGGATGTTGAAGAGCCGCGCGAGCCCGACCGGCTTGTCCCATCCCTGGTTGGCCTCGACCACGAGGACCACCTGCGTCGTGTCCGTCAGGCACGCATCGTAGAAGGACGGGTCCTTGTCGTACAGGTGCTTGTACGCGCCGAGGAACTCGCTGCCCACCATCCGCTCCGTGAAGGGGTCCTCGGACCACTGCGCCAGGTAGTCGAGGTCCTCGGGCTGGAGCGTGCGCAGGTAGACCCGGGTGCCGCGCGAGACGATCCCCGCGCGGCGCCTGGCCTCCTGGCCCTGCCCCGAGGATGCGAGCGGCGCGCTGTCCACGATGCTCACGTCCCGGCGCCGGCGGCCCGCACTAGTCGAAGGTCACCTCCACGCGCACGGTCGGATCCCCGAGCGCCCGCTCGTCCGGCCGCACGGGCGTGGGCCGCCCGTTGTCCTTCCGGTAGACCGCCCAGTGGCGCACCGTGAACGGCAGCCGGAACTTCCCCGTGAAGCTCGCGGGAACGATCCCCAGCGCCGCGGGCGACGGGGCGCCGATGACCGCCGTCGGCGTGAACGTGCCGCCGAGGATCGTGATGATCAGCCCGTCGGGATCCGTCACCTGGATGGTGCCCGCGAAGGTGCCGCTCATGACGACCAGCTCCGCGGCGTCGGTCAGGTTGGTCTCCGCCGTGTTGACCACCAGGTAGAAGTCGCCGCTGATCGTGCCGCCGAACGTCGTCAGGGAGATGTCGCTCTGGCCGACCGCGTTGACCACGCAGCGCTTGGTCTCCTTGATGTGGAACGGCAGGAGCGGGAACACCGCGTCCATCAGCACCTGCGGGCAGAGCGGGGTGCCGGGCCGGGCCTTCCCCTGCAGGGCGGACGTCGCCACGCGATGCCCGTCCGGCGTGAACGCGGCCTGCTCCGTCAGCTCGTACAGCGTCACGTCCCGGTGGCCGTGCGCCGCCGCGGGCGCCGGGCTCCCCGCCAGCGCGCCGAGCAGGGCGAGGGCCAGCCATACGCGAGAACGATCCCCCAGTACGCTCATCACCAGACGCTCCTTCTCCGCGCGACTCCGCGGCCACTGCGACCGTTGTGCCCCGTCACTTCCCCTCCGGACGCGCCGCGGCGTCGTCACGCACCCGGGCCCAGGCGAGGCGGCTGAGCCCGGCGAGAAACGTGTCGCGCGTCTCGAGCACCTCGAAGCCGGCGGCCTCGATCGCGGCGTGGAACTCCGACGCGCCGTAGTAGCGGTGGTCGCAGTCCCGGAACGCCTCGAAGACGACGGTCGGCACGAGCCACCGGAGCGCGCGGAGGGCGGCCAGGCGCCCCTGGCGCGCCCGCACGTCCCGGAACGTCCTGCCGATGAGCGCGGGCCGCCCGTAGGTCAGGAAGACGGCGTGCCCGCCGGGCCGCAGCGCGCGGTGGCAGCCCTCCAGGAGCCGCGCGGGCTCCGGGTGCCAGTACAGCGTGTGCATGCTCACGAGCACGTCGAACGTCCCGGCGCCCGGGAACGTGCTCTGCGCGATGTCGAGGTGCTGGAACGTGAGGTTCGGCAGCCCCTGCGCGTGGTGCTTCTCCCGCGCGATCGCGATGAGGTGCCGGACCGCGTCGACGCCGACGACCGTGTACCCCTCCCGCGCGAGCCTGAGGCCGACGTTCCCGATGCCGCAGGCGATGTCCAGGACCCGGACCGCGCGCCGGCCCCGCTCGGGCGGGGCCGAGCGCGCGACGAACGCGGAGATCTCGTCGAGCAGTGCCTCGTACGGCCCGAAGCCCTTGACGACGGCGTCGTAGGCGAAGCCGTACGTCACGGCGATCAGGTGCTCCAGCGCTCCGCGAATCGGCATGCGATCTCCACTCGGGTCCGCGAATTCCACGGCCGCCCGGGAAGCGAGAGGTCGAGAGGGGGGCCGCATCGTCGTGGGGCCGCGCCGCCTACGCGGCGCCGCCCTTCCGCGCCCAGACGAGAAGGCTCGCACCCCTGAGGAACGTGCGCCGCATCTCGAGGATGGTGAAGCCGACCGCCTGCAGGTGCGCGGCGAACGCCTCCTCGTCCCAGTAGTGGGGGCCGATCCGGCTCCGGACCGCCTCGAAGACGGAGTTCGGCAGCACCCAGAGGAGCGCGCGCAGCGCGGCACCGACGCCGTCGCGCTGCCGGATCTCCCGGAGCGTCGACCACTGGCCCACCCGGCGCGTGTGGTTGACGAACACCGCGTGGCCGCCCGGCTTGAGGACCCGGTACGCCTCGTGCAGCAGCTGGTCCGGCGCCGGGTGCACGTAGAGCGCGTGAATGCTCACGACCTGGTCGAAGAGGCCCTCCCGGAACGTGTTGCCCCGGGCGAGGTCGGCCTGCCGGAACGCGAGGTTGGCCAGGTGCTTCGCCCGGCGCTTTTCCTTGGCCACCTCGACGAGCGCGCCGTACGCGTCGAGGCCCGTCACGCTGAAGCCGGCCTCGGCGAGCGCGCAGGTGAGGTTCCCGGGCCCGCACCCGATGTCGAGCACCCGGATCTCGCGCCGGTCGGCCGCCGCCGGGACCGCCGCCTCCACGAGCCCACGCACCTCGGTCTGCAGGGCCTGGTAGGGCGTGAAGCGCTCGTAGATGTAGTCGTACACGACGCCGTACACGATCGAGAGCATCCGATCGAGGCCCCAGCGGATTCCGCCAACCACGGAGCTCATTCCCGTCCCCGCCGTGCTCGGCGCCCCGCGCGCCGGCGCTCCGGGCACCATCGCCGCGCTCCTACCCCTTGCCCGCGAGGACCTTGTCGACGGCCCCGCGCAGCTCGGAGGGAGTGAACGGCTTCAGCAGGATGTAGTTGAAGCCCAGCCGCGTCGCCTCGTTGATGATGTCGGGGGTCCCGTGCGCGGTCATCAGCATGCACGCCATGTCCGGACGGATCTGGCGCGCCTGCTCGAGGACCTCGAACCCGTTCATGCCCGGCATCTTGTAGTCGACCACGAGGAGGTCGAACGGCTCCTTGCGCACCAGCTCGATCGCGGTCTCGCCGCGGTTGGCGGCGCGGATCGAGTACCCCAGGGCCTGCAGCACGTTCACGCAGAGGATGACGACCGGCCCGGCGTCGTCGACAACCAGGATCTTCGGCTTGGGCGTCTCCATTAGTGCACTTCCGCCATGGGCTGGGCGTCGGTGGCGCCCGCCGGTGTGTGCCGGGTGTCGAAATGCCGGCTGATGGTCTCGAGACGCGCGACCGGGACCGCCAGGAACGCCTCGGCGGCGATCGGGTCGAACTGCGTCCGCCGGCCGCGGGCGATCTCCTCCAGCGCCGCCCCGAGCGGCCGACGGCTCCGGTACGGCCGGTCGGAGGTCATCGCGTCGAACGCATCCGCCACCGCCACGACGCGCGCGATGAGCGGGATGTCCTCGCCCGTGAGCCCGTCGGGGTAGCCCTTGCCATCGTAGCGCTCGTGGTGGTGCCGCACCGCCTTGGCCTCGCACGCCAGGAAGCGCAGCGGCTTGAGGATCCTGTCGCCGATCACCGGGTGGCTCCGGATCAGCTCGAACTCCTCCTCCGTGAGCTGGCGGGGCTTCCTCAGGATGTTGTCCAGCATGACCAGCTTGCCCAGGTCGTGCAGCATGCCGGCGCGGCCGAACATGACCACGTCGGCCTGCGGCCTGCCCATCGCGGTCGCGAGCTCGCCCGAGTAGAGCGACACGCGCGCGGAGTGACCCTTGAGGTACGGGTCCTTCGACTCGAGCGCGTTGACGAACGAGGCGATCGTGTCGACCAGGTTCTGCTCGAGCTGCTCGCGCAGCAGGAGCTTCTGCAGCGCGACGGACGTCGTCTGCGCGTAGCCGAGCAGGAGCTCCCGCTCGTCGGGCAGGAACCCGCCGTTGCGCGCCTCGCGCGCCACGCACAGGACGCCGAGCGCGTTGCCGACGCCGGGGACCGTCACGGCCAGGCCCTCGAAGCCCTGCTCCCGCTGCGTCAGCGTGACCGTCTCCCGGCCGGCGGTCTTCACGACGTCGGCGAACGACGCGTGGAGCACGCCGAGGAGCTGCCCGACCAGCGCCTCGTCGCCCATGCGGCTGGCGTTGAACCGCCCGTCCTGGTCGCACATGAGGATCAGGGCGGCGTCGCAGCGGAGGCTGCGGATCGTGTTCTCGAGCACCCGCTCCACGAACACCGCCGGCTCGAGCCCCTCGAGGGCGAGCTCACCGATGCGCGACAGCGACTCGACGCCGCTCTGGCGCCGCGCCAGCTCCTCGGCGAGCCCCGCCGGGTAGTCGACGCGGCCCTGGCCGAGCGCACGGTCGCGGCGGACGCGCTGGGTCAGCTCCTTGACCTCGGCGACCGAGAAGGGCTTCGGCAGGTAGTCGTACGCGCCGTGGCGCAGGCCGAAGACCGCCGAGTTCACGGACGGCACACCGGTGATGAGCACGACCGGCGTCCCGGGCCGCGTGCCCTTGACCGCCCGCAGCAGGTCGAGCCCCGACAGGCCCGGCATCTTGATGTCGGACACCACCAGGTCGAAGGCGTCGTCGCCGAGCAGCTCGAGCGCCTGCTCCGCGTCCGCGGCCGTCGTGACCTGGCAGTGGTTCGACGTGAACGCCGAGACGAGGAATCGCAGCACCGAGGCGTTGTCGTCCACCAGGAGGACGCGCAGCACCTCGGGCTCGGCGGTGTCCGTCGTGTTCAGCTGGGCCTGCATCTTGGTGGTCACCCGAAAGGTCCTTTCTCGCTACTTGGCCGCGCCAAGCTGGTTGAGGAACTCGAGCCACTGACGGGACAGGCCATCCTTCGGGAACTCCAGCGCCTCGAACTCCGGGCGCCCCTCGGGCGCCGGGCTCGCGGGCGGCGCGGCTGACGCCGCGGCGCCGGGCGCCGGGGGCGCGGGCTCGCGCTCGGCGGACCCGCCGGACTTCGCCGCCTGCGCGAAGAAGTACGTGCGGCCGCCTGCCGGCGCCGGCATCGGCTTGTCGGTCGGCTTCGCCCACACGGGCGGCGTGGGCGCGGTCTCGAGGGCCGGCGTCGCCGGCTCGGCGGAGAGCGGGGGCGGCGCCGCCTCGGCGGCGGCGACCTCGGTGACCTCCGTGACCGGCGCGGGCTCGGGCGCGGTCTCCGTCACGGGCTCGGCCGGAGCCTCGGGCGCCGGGGCGACCGGGGCCTCGACCGCCGCGACGGGCTCCGGCTCGCTCGGAGCCGCGGCGGCCGGCGCGCTCGGCGCGGGCACCGGCAGGTCGAGGCGGAGCGAGTTCAGGAGGGCGTGCCACTCGGGATTCGCCCTGGCCCGATCCATCACCTTGCGCACGGCATCGTCGGCCGACTCGAGCCGGAGCGGCGGATCCTCGGGCGCGCGGGCGTCTTGCGGCGCGAGCACGGGCTCGGCAGGCCCCGTGGCGGCGACCATCTCCGCCAGGTGCTGCTGCAGCGACGCGGCCGCGCCCGTGACCGGCGCCTCCGTCGACGGCGCCGGCACCATGGACCGCTCGACCAGATGCGCCTCGAGCGGCATCTCGGTCTCGAGCTCCGGCAGCTCGGCGACGGCGACCTGGGTCGCCGCGTCGCGCGGCCCGCTCTCCGGCTCCACCGCCCCCGGCTCCAAGCCGCGCGGGTCGCCGGCCATCGGCGCGACCGCTGCCGTCGGGGTCGGGGGCTCGGGCGAGGGCGGCGGCGGGGCGGCCGCCTGCGGCGCGGGCGGCGCCGGCGGAGGCTGCACCGCGGGCGGAGGCGCGGGCGCCGGGGTGGCCTGCGGGGGAGCCGTCAGCATCGGGCCCGGCGTCTGGGCCGCGCCCCCTTCGGCCGTCGCCACCTCGGCGGCGGCGGACTTGCGCAGGCGCTGCACCAGGTCGAAGTAGAGCGCGGAGGTCCCGTTCACCTCGAGGTGGCGGAACTCCAGGCAGTCGATCTCGAGGAAGCTGAGCGCCTTGATTCGCCGCATGAACGACTCGGTCAGGCGCTCCACGATGAAGAGGATGCGCGGCGGCCGCTCCGGGGACACGCGGGCCGTCGGATAGAGCCGGCGGATCGTCTCGGGATACTCGAGGCACCAGGAATAGGCATCCATCACGCGGAGCAGGAGCGACTCGTCCGCGGTGAAGTCGAGCGCGATCAGGACCAGCGCCCCCTTGGCGTCCAGGCCGACGAGGTCGATCGCCGCCTGCCCGAGCAGGAGGCGCGAATCGATGACCCGGAGACCGGCCTCGATCCCCTCGACGTTCTCGGCGACGAGCCTCTCGAGGTCGCCGATGTCCTTGACTTCAAGCTTCTTGAACGTGGGTCTCATTCGCCTCTCCCCTGGCCTAGAGGGTTCTCAGTCCACTCCCGACGTCGAACTGAGCAAACCCGGGGCCAAAGGCGCTCTCGGTCCATAACTCTCCTCGGAATATGAGAAATACCTCGATTGCTCACGACCTTCACAAGGCTGACATTTTCGGCTGATTCCTTACCAATGATCTCGTGATTACGGGGGCGACTAATCCGGAAATGCTGAATTTCAAGCATTTTAGGAAATGGATCGCACCGGGCTCGCGACTGGTCACGAAGTATCCGCTGGCGCCAAAGTGACCGGACGCGCGCGCGTCACTCCTCCATGAGCTTTTTCCGGAGGGTCTGGCGTGAGATGCCCAGGATCTTCGCCGCCCGGCTCTTGTTCATCTCGACCTTTTGCATGACCTGGTTGATGTACGCACGCTCGACCTCCGCCAGGGTGCGCGACTCGTCGAGCGGCTCCACCTGCGCCGCCCGCGGCGCCTGTGCGGAAAACTGCACGGGCAGGTGGGCGGGCTCGATGTAGTCCGAGGTGCCGAGGATCACGAGCCGCTCGATCAGGTTGCGCAGCTCGCGCACGTTGCCCGGCCAGGGGTAGTTCAGCAGGAGCCGCTCGGCCTCGGGCGTGAAGCCCCTGATGGTCTTGTGCGAGCGCAGGTTGGAGTCGTTGAGGAAGTTGCGGGCGAGGGGCACGATGTCGTCCTTGCGCTCTCGGAGCGGCGGGATGTGGACCGGGATCACGTTGAGGCGGTAGAAGAGGTCCTCGCGGAACTGCCCCTCCTTCACCCGCAACTCGAGCGGCCGGTTCGTGGCCGCGATGATCCGGAGGTCCACCTTGATGTCGCGCGTGCCGCCGACCCGCCGGAGCACGCGTTCCTGGAGGCAGCGCAGGAACTTGGCCTGGCTGTTGAGCGCCATCTCGCTCACCTCGTCGAGGAAGAGCGTGCCGCGATCGGCGAGCTCCATCAGCCCCTTCTTCGCGGACTTCGCGTCGGTGAACGCGCCCCGCTCGTGGCCGAACAGCTCGCTCTCGAAGAGCGTCTCGGTGATCGCCGCGCAGTTGACCTCCATGAACGGGAAGTCCCGCCGCGTGCTCTGGTAGTGGAGGCCGCGCGCGACGAGCTCCTTGCCGGTGCCGCTCTCGCCGTGGATCAGGATCGTCTGCGCCTCGCTGCGGGCCAGCTTGCCGATCATGTCGCGCAGCTGGCGGGTGGCCTCGGACTCGCCGACGAGCTGGTCGACGCGGTTCTGCTTCTCCTGCAGCTGGTGGAGGCGCTGGATCTCGCGCCGCGCCCGCACCTCTTCGAGCGCGCGCGCGACGGCGAGCTTGAGCTTGTCGAGGTGCTCGAACGGCTTCTCGAGGTAGTCCGCCGCGCCGGCCTTCATCGCCTCGACGGCGCTCTGGATCTGGCCGTAGCCGGTGATGATGATCACGGCGATCTCGGGGTGGCGGCCCTTGAGCGCCCTGAGCACGTCCATCCCGTCGCTGTCGGGCAGCCTGAGGTCGAGCAGGACGACGTCCGGGCCGACGTCGTCCGCCATCTGGAGGCCTTCCTTGCCCGTCCCCGCGCCGTGCACCTCGATCACCCCGTCCTCGGAGAGCACGCGCGAGCAGAGCGCCCGGATGTTCCTCTCGTCGTCGACGACCAGGATGTTGTCCATCGGTTCCTAAAATAGCCGATCCGGACCCGATTCGCTCAATTTCTTACCACCGGGGCCCTCCCCGAAGCGTCGTACAATCGCCCGGTGGCGACCCCAACCCGCGCCACCCGGCGCTGGAGCCTGCTGATCGCCCTCGGCATCATCGGCCTCGTCGGGGGCCTCTACCTGGCCGCGCCACCCTTCCTCCAGATCGTCGAGCTGGCGCTGTATGACCAGCACTTCCGGCTCCGCGGCGCGCGCCCGCCCGCCGGGCAGGTCGCCATCGTGGCGATCGACGAGGCGAGCCTGCGCGAGATCGGCCGCTGGCCCTGGTCGCGGACGGTGCAAGCCGACCTCGTGCGGCGTCTGGACGCGGCGGGCGCGGCGGCGATCGTGCTCGATATCATCCTGAACGAGCCGGAGCAGAGCGGCGAGCAGCGCGCCGCCGTGCGGCTGGCCGAGCGGCTGCGCGGCCTGCGCGTCGGGCCCGCCGTCGAGCGCGCGCTCGACGCCGCTGTCCGCGAGGCCGACGCCGACCGGCAGCTCGCCGAGGCGATCCGCGACAGCGGGCGCGTCGTCCTCGCCAGCCAGTTCGTGCTGCACGCCGACGCCCCGGCCGATGCGCCCCCGCGCGAGGGGCAGCCGCACACGTCGGCGCTCGCCTCGTTCAAGAACTACGCCGAGCGCGGCCTGTTCCCGCCGCCCCACGCCGAAGCCGCCGGTTACCCGATCCCGCCCCTGCTCGCGGCCGCGCAGGGCCTCGGCCACGTGAACATGCAGGCGGACCTGGACGGCAAGACGCGGCTCGAGGCCCTGGTCGTCGAGGCGCGCGGCCACTACTACCCGAGCCTCGCCCTCGAGGCCGTGCGCGTCGGCGCCGGGCTCGACCGCTACGCGGTGCGGCTCGACTTCGGTCGCGCCGTCGAGGTCGCCGACGTGGCGATCCCCGTGGACGCGCGCGCCCGGGTCCTCATCGACTACGCCGGGCCGGCGCGGACGTTCCCCCACATCCCCGCCGTGGACGTGCTCCGCGGCCGGGTGCCGGCCGAGCGGCTGCGGCAGCGCATCGTCTTCGTCGGCGCCACCGCCGAGGGCACCTACGACCTGCGCGTCACCCCGTTCTCGCCCGTGTTCCCCGGCGTCGAGAAGCACGCGAACGTCGCGGCGAACATCCTGGAGGGCCGCTTCCTCACCCGCCCCGTGTGGGTGGAGCTCGTCGAGGCGTCGGGCATCGTCGCGCTGCCGCTGCTGCTGGCGTGGACCCTGCCGCGGCTCCGGCCCCTGCCGAGCCTCGGCGCCGCGCTCGTGCTGTGGGCCGCCCTCTACGCCGGCGCGCACGCGGGCTTCCTCCGGGGGCTCTGGCTCCCGCTCGTCTACCCGTCGCTCGGGCTCGGGCTCACGTGGGTGGCGGTCACCGTCTACCGCTTCCTCACCGAGGAGCGACAGCGGCTGTTCACGAAGCGCGCGTTCCAGCAGTACGTGAGCCCCGAGGTCGTCGAGCGCATCGTGGAGGATCCCGCGGCGCTCCAGTTCGGCGGGCGGCTCACGGAGCTGACGGTGCTGTTCTCGGACATCCGCGACTTCACGACGTTCACGGAGAAGCACGACCCGCAGGACGTGGTCCAGATGCTGCGCGAGTACCTCACGCGCATGACCGAGCACGTGCTCGCGCAGCAGGGCACGCTCGACAAGTACATCGGCGACGCGGTCATGGCGATCTTCGGCGCGCCGGTCGAGCTCCCCGACCACGCCGAGCGGGCGTGCCGCGCCGCGCTCGCGATGGCCGCCGAGGTCGAGCGCCTGCAGGCCAAGTGGCTCGCCGAGGGCAAGGAGCCGTTCCGCATCGGCATCGGCATCAACACGGGCCGGATGGTCGTGGGCAACCTCGGCTCCGAGCAGCTCTTCGACTACACCGTGATCGGCGACGAGGTGAACGTCGGCGCGCGGCTCGAGTCGCTGAACAAGGAGTACACGACCGCGCACTGCATCATCATCAGCGAGCGGACGTGGGAGGCGGCGCGCGACGCGATCGAGGTGGGGCGGCTGGGCGAGGTCACCGTGAAGGGCAAGACCCGCCCCGTGGTCGTCTACGAGCTGCTCGGCCTCAAGGCGCCCGGGGCGTAGCGCAGGGACCCGGGCTCCTCGATACTCCGACAGACTCCTGGCTCGCTACTCCTTGATGAGCTGCTCCCGCCGGCGGAGGTAGCCGTGGCGAACGGCGCTGTACATGTCGATCACGCTCTCCTCGAAGCCCTGGAAGAGCTCGAGGTTGAGCGAGCGGTCGTTGACCGTGTCGCCGACCTTCATCCCGAGGCGGTCCCAGATGAAGGGCAGCACGTAGGCGAGCGGGTCCAGGGCGCCGTCGACGGCCTTGCCGATACCGTCACGAACGGTCATCGGCTCGAGGAACGGCAGGATCAGGTAGGGGCCCGGGCCCGAGCCCCACACGGCGAGCGTCTGGCCGAAGTCCTCCCGGCTCTTCTCGATGCCCCAGTACTTCGCGGCGTCGAACAGGCCGCCGATGCCGAGCGTGCTGTTGATGAGGAACCGGGAGAGCTCCCGGCCCGCACCGCCCCACTTGGCCTGGAGCAGGCTGTTCACGAGTCGGGGCACGAAGCGGATGTTGTCGAAGCCGTTCGCGATCACGACCTGGAACGGCTCGGGCATGACGACGTTGTAGCCCTTCGCCACCGGCTTGAGCACGTACCGGTCGAGTTTGCGGTTGAACTCGAACATGTTCTCGTTGAAGGGCTCCCAGGGGTCGTACTCCTCCTCGACGTCGCCCGTACCCTTGGTCTCGATCTTCTCCTGGGGCGCGCGCTGGGTCTGCGCGAGCCGCGGCGTGCCGCTCGCGCCGGCCCCCTCGGCCGGGGTCGCGTCGCTGCCCGAGGCGACCGTGGAGTCGCCGGTTTCCCTGGCCGCGGGCTCGACCACCGCGACAGGGGTGAGCTCCGCCGGCGGGCTGGCGTCGGCCGCGACGGCCTCGGCGCGCGGCGCGCTCGGCTCGGCGGCGAGGAGCGCCGACTCGCTGTGGAGGGCCCCGGAGAGGCTCCCGCAACCGCCGAGCGCCAGCGCCAGGACCGCGAAACCCAGGATCGCAGTGCTGCCCTGCACGTCACGCACGCGGAAGCGACGCAATGCCAGCCCTCCCCTGAGTCGATGCTCGAGTCTGTGGGCGAACCCGGACAAATATATCCCGGATCGGGAAATCGCGTTGGACAGAATTTCGAGGCCGCCCGCCGGTTGTCGCGGCCGGCCGCCGGGCGTATCGTGGGGTGCCGGGGCCGCTCCGGCTCCGACAGGAGAGAGGGAGACGACGTGAGCCGCAGTCGAGCGCGCGAGTTCTGGTGCGAGGTGGTCTCCGAGACGGTCCACATCCGGCTCCGCCGGCCGGGGGGCTTCGGCGGCCCCCAGGGCTACTTCGTCCAGTGCGACCAGGCGGACTGCCAGTACGTGGAGGAGAACAAGCCCCCCTGCCCCCTGAACGCGGCCATGTTCGCCGACGAGATCCGCGCGGCGGACGAGGCGCGCGCGCGGCGGAGCGAGTAGGCGGCCGGCAGCGGGCCGCTCAGCGCGGCCCGACGACGATCGTCGTCGGCGCGGCCAGGTAGCGTCGCGCCACCCGCAGCACGTCGTCCGCGGTGACCGCCTCCACGGCCGTCCGGTAGCGCTCCGGGTAGTCCTGCCCCACCCCCTCGATCTCGTAGAAGGCGAGGTACCAGGCCTGCCGCTCGTTCGTCCGCCGGTCCATCGCGTACCGGCCGAGCAGGTAGCCCTTGGCGCGCCGGAGCTCGTCGGGGCCGACGGCCTCGCGCCGGATGCGCTCGACCTCCTCACGCAGCGCCGCCTCGGCCCGCACCGCGTTCTCGGGCGCCGTCCCGAGGTAGAGCACGAGCGCCGCGGGGCCGCGCACGGGATCGTAGTAGGAGGTCGCCGTGTACGCGAGCCCGCGCCGGTCCCGGAGCTCGGCGAACAGCCGGCCCGCCATGCCGCCGCCCAGGACCGTCGAGAGCACCTTCACCGCGGCGTGGTCGGGGTCGTCGAGCGAGGGCCCGAGGCCCGCGACCAGGATCTGGGTCTGCTGGGCCGGCATCTGCACCGGCACGCGCCGCGCTGCCGGCGCCGGCGCCGGCAGGACGGGGTCCGGCGTCCCCGGGCCCCGCGGCGTGCCGCCGAACAGGCGGCGCGCCTCCGCGAGGACCTCCGGCGCCGACACCTGCCCGCTCACCGCCAGGATCATCCGCTGGGGCTGGTACGCCGCGCGATAGGCGGCGACCAGCGCCGCGTGGTCGAGGCGCTCGAGCGACTCGCGGGTGCCGAGGACGGGCAGCGCGTACGGGTGCGGCCCGTAGAGCGCGGTGTAGAGCTCGTCGAAGGCGCGCGCCGGGGCGCTGTCGCGGCGCTTCTGGATCCGGCTCAGGAGCCAGTCGCGCTCCGGGCCGACCTCGTCCGGCGCGAGCCGGGGCTCGAGGGCCAGCTCGGCGGTCAGGGAGAGCAGCTCGCGCCAGAACCGCGCGAGCCCCGAGGCGCGGATCTCCGAGTAGTCGATGTCGCCGGTCGCGCTCAGCTTGCCGCCGAGCGCGGCGATCGCCTCCGCGAGCTCGGCACCGCCGTGCCTGGCCGTCCCCTTGACCATCACGGCGTGGAGGAAGTTCGAGATCCCGGCGGTCTCCCGCCGCTCCCAGCGCGTGCCCGTGCGGACCATGAGCGAGACGGCGACGACGGGCGCGACCGGGTTCTCGCGCACGAGGACGGTGAACCCGTTGGGGAGCGTCACGCGCACGACCTCGCCGGCCGCCGCGGCCGGCGCCGCCGCGAGGCAGGCGCCGAGGAGCACCGGCAGGAGCCTCACCGGGGCACGAAGCGCACGCGCGCGTACTCGGCGTCGCCGAGGTACTTGCGCGCGGCGTCCTGGATCTGGGCGGCCGTGATCTGGCGCAGGCGCCCCAGGTAGGCCAGCTCGTCCTCGAGCGTCCACGTGGTCTCGGCCTGGCCGTAGGACCGGGCCAGGCCCTCGGCCGTCTCGATGTCGAACGCGTAGCTCGACTCCGCGGTGACCAGGGCGCGCTGGCGCTCGGCCTCGGTCACGCCCCGCTCGCGCACGCGGCGCACGACGTCGAGGATCGCGGCCTCGGCGCGGTCGAGGTTCGCCCCGTCCAGGCGCGCGGTCACGGTGACGATCCCGGCCTGCTGCGAGGCGATGTAGCCGGCCTCGATCGCCGAGACGAGCCGCAGGCGCTCGCGCAGCTCCTGGTTGAGGCGCGAGCTCGGCGAGTCGCCCAGGATGTACGTGAGCAGGTCCACCGCGTACACGTCCGTGCTCGACACCGCCGCCGCCCGCCAGGCGAGGCCGAGGTAGGCCTGCTTCTCGGGCCGCTGGACGTCCGCGCGCCGGCTCCGGTCGAGCGCGGGGGGCGGGGCGAGCGTGGGGCGGCCGTCCGGCGCGCCCCCGAGCCCGCCGAAGCTCGCGCGGGCGAGCGCGAGGACCTCGTCCGGTGTCACGGCGCCCACGACCACCAGGACCATGTTCCGGGGGACGTAGTGCTTCGCGTAGTAGCGGGCGAGGCGCGGCCGCGTGAGCGCGCGGATCAGCGCGGGCGTGCCGAGGATGGGCCGGCCGTACGGGTGGGGCTCGTAGGCGAGCTCGGTCAGGCGCCGGCGCAGGAACCGCTCGGGGTCGTCCTGGACGAGGTTCATCTCCTCGAACACGACCTTCTTCTCGCTCTCGAGCTCGTCCGGCGGGAAGCTCGCGTGCACGCCGATGTCCGCGAGCAGCTCGAGGCCCACGCGGAGGTCGCTGGCGGGCACCACGACGTCGTAGTGCGTGTAGTCGTACGAGGTGAAGGCGTTGCTGGTCCCGCCACGGCCCTCGAGGAGGCGGTCGATCGAGCCGGGCGGCCGCGTCGGCGTGCCCTTGAACAGCATGTGCTCGAGGTAGTGGGAGAGGCCGAGCTCGTCCGCCGACTCGTCGCGCCCGCCGATCCGCACCCAGAGCTGGGCCGCGACGACGTCGCTGGCCCGGTGCTCCTGGGCGATCACGACCACGCCGTTCGGCAGCACCGTGCGCACCGGCCGCGGCAGCGCCGACGGCGCGCGGCCGCCCGCCGCCGCGCACCCGGCGAGCGCCAGCGCGAGGAAGCCGGCCAGGACGCGGCGCCGCGCGGCCCTCATGCGACCCCGTTCAGCACGGCGTCGAAGACGTCGAAGTTGCGCAGGTCGCCCGCGCGCCCCGGCGCCCACGCCGCCTCGAGCGGCCGGTTGAGCACGAACGGCACGGTCTGCTCGCAGACGCCGCCGTGGGAGCGCAGGGGCTCCGCGAGGAGCGACAGGTCGTGCTCCGCGGGCGATTTGCCGAGCACGGTGTGGCGGTCGCCGAGCACCACGAGATCGCCCACGCGGTCGGGCGGCAGCTCGAAGCGCGCGCAGGCGGCGGCGCGGTCGTGGACCGCGGCGATCCCCGGGGTCGTCCGGAGGCGCGCCGCGGCGGCGGCGCACGCGGCGGCGTCGGCCAGGTGGACCGTCGCGAAGGAGCCGAGCGCTCCGTGGTGCACGACGTACGGGTCCGTGATCGGCAGGATCACCCGCGCGCGGCCCGCGCCCGCGACCGCGTCGAGGAGCGGCCGGAGGTACACCACCCGCGGCGTGCCGTCCGGGTTCGCCTTCGCGTTCATCCCGTGGTCGGCCGTGATGCCGAGCACCGCGCCCTCGCGGTCGAACGCGTCGAAGTAGCGGTCGAGCATCGCGTAGAACGCGGTCGCGACGGGATCGCCCGGCGCGTGCTTGTGCTGGACGTAGTCGGTGAGCGACAGGTACACGACGTCCGGGCGCGCGCGGCGGTAGAGCGCGAGCCCGGCGGCCAGGACGTACTCGGACAGCTCGGCGCTGTACACGCCGGGCACCGGCATCGGCACGAGGTCGGTGACCCGCTCGATCCCGTGCTCGTCCTTGCTGACCTGGTCGGCCTTCTCGGAGGAGAAGCAGATCCCCGGCATCTCGTGGCCGAGAAGCCGCCGGAGCTTGTCCTTGGCCGTGATCACGACCGCGCGCGCCCCCTCGCGCGCGAGCGCCGCGAGCAGCGTCCCGCAGCGCAGGAAGCGCGGGTCGTTCATCATCACTTCCTGCCCCGTCGCCGGGTCCCAGAAGTAGTTGCCCGAGATCCCGTGCACGGCCGCCGGCGCGCCGGTGACGATCGACAGGTTGTTCGGGTTCGTGAAGCTCGGCACGACCGACCGCGCGAGCCGGTACGCGCCCTCCGCCCCGAAGCGGGCGAGCGCGGGCAGGCTGCCGCCGGCGATCCCGCGCTCGAGGTACTCGGGCTCGCAGCCGTCGATGCAGACGACGACGACCGGGCGCGCGGGGTGGCGGTAGCTCCTGCCGTTCACCGAGACGGAGGCCATCGGTCCTCCGAGTCTACGTTGCCGCGCACGCGGTCGGGCGGACTTTTTTCGGCTCACGGCCGCGAGGCCGCCGACGGCGTCGCGCCGACCGCGGCCGCGGCGGCGCGCCGCCGCCGCACGGCGCGCACCCCCCAGTGAACGAGCCGCACGCCGAGCAGGAGCGCCAGCACCGCGGCGTGCCAGTACTGGTCCGTGCGCCCGACCTTGGCGAGCCAGATGAAGTGCAGCGCCGCGAGCACGCCGGCCGCGTACGCGAGGCGGTGCAGGCGCCGCCAGGCGCGGCCGCCCAGGCGCTTGACCATGCCGCTCGTCGAGGTGACGGCGAGCGGCGTCAGCGTGAGCAGCGCGAGCATGCCGAGCGTGATGTACGGCCGCTTGAGGATGTCCTCCCCCATCCGCGCCCAGTCGAAGAAGAAGTCGAGCACGATCCAGACCGAGAAGTGCAGGCACGCGTAGGCGAAGGCGAAGAGCCCGAGCAGGCGGCGCAGCGTGACCGGCCACGCGGCGCCCAGGACGATGCCGAGCGGCGTCATCGCGAGCGACGCCAGCAGGATGCGCAGCGTCCAGTCGCCGAGCGTGTTCGTGACGAAGCTGATCGGGTTGGCGCCGAGCTGGTCCGTCGCCGCGCGCCAGGCGAGCAGCGCGAGCGGCGCCAGGCACGCCGCCCACACGGGGAGCTTGAGGACGATCCGGCCGCGCCGCGTCACCGGCTCAGTAGTGCTTGCGGAGGTCCATCCCCGTGTAGAGCGCGGCGACCTGGTCGGCGTAGCCGTTGAACGGGAGCGTCGTGCGCCGGCGGAACTCGCCGATGCGCCGCTCGGTCGCCTGGCTCCAGCGCGGGTGGCTCACGGCCGGGTTCACGTTCGAGTAGAACCCGTACTCCCGCGGGTTCGCCCGCGCCCACGCCGTCGCCGGCTGCTCGCGCACGAGCCGGATCCGCACGATCGACTTCGCGCTCTTGAACCCGTACTTCCACGGGACGACGACCCGGATCGGAGCGCCATTCTGGTTGGGCAGCACCCGGCCGTACATCCCGACGGTCACGAGCGTGAGCGGGTGCAGCGCCTCGTCCAGGCGCAACCCCTCGACGTACGGCCAGTCGAGCGAGGAGCCGAAGAAGCCCGGCCGCTGCCCCGGGAACTGCTCGGGGTCGAGCAGCGTCGTGAACTCGACGAACCGCGCGCTGCCGGCGGGCTCGACGCGCCCGAGCAGCGCGGCGAGCGGGAAGCCGATCCACGGGATGATCATGGACCAGGCCTCGACGCAGCGAAGCGCGTAGACCCGCTCCTCGAGCGGGAAGAGCCGCAGCAGCTCGTCGATGTCGAACGTCTTCGGCTTCTGCACGAGGCCGTCCACCCGCACGGACCACGGCCGCGGGCGCAGCGACCCGGCGAGCCGTGCGGGGTCGTCCTTGTCCACGCCGAACTCGTAGAAGTTGTTGTAGGTCGTCGCGTGCTCGTACTTCGTCGGCGGCTCGTTGAGGCTCCGCCCCACGTTGCGCGTCGCCTGGAGCGGCGCCGGGGCGGGCAGGGCCGCCGCGCTCGCGCCGGGCAGGAGCGCCCACGCGGCCGCGCCGGCCATGAGCTCGCGACGCGAGAGGTAGAGCGCCGGGTCGGTGACGTCGTTCGACGTGAAGCGCTCGGCGCGCTTGATCAGCATGCGCAGGGTCCTCCTGGATCCATCTTAGTCCCGCCTCATTCCGCCGCCACGAATCGGTAGCCCTGCCCGTGCACCGTCTGGATGAGCCCGGGCCGGTCGGGATCGGCCTCGAACTTCCGCCGGAGCCTCAGGACGTGCGTGTCCACGGTGCGCGTCGTCGGGAACCGCTCGTACCCCCACACCTCGTCGAGCAGCCGCTCGCGCGTGACGACCTCGCCGCGGTGCTCGATCAGGTAGACGAGCAGGTCGAACTCCTTGCGTGTGAGCCGTACCTCGCGGCCGGCGCGAAACGCCTGACGGCTGCGGAGCCGCACCCGCACGTCGCCGAACGCGAACTCCTCGAACTTCTGCCGCGGGCCCGGGCGGCGCAGCACCGCGCGCACACGCGCGAGCAGCTCGCGCAGCGAGAACGGCTTCGTCACGTAGTCGTCGGCACCGAGCTCGAGGCCGAGCACCCGATCGGCCTCGGCGCCCCGCGCGGTCAGCATGATGACCGGCACGTCGATCCCCTTCCGCCGCAGCTCCCGGCAGACGTCCCAGCCGGAGAGCGCCGGCATCGCCACGTCGAGCAGGACGAGGTCGGGCGCCTCCCGCAGCGCGAGCGCGAGCCCGTCGCGGCCGCTGGTCGCGGACACGGTCTCGTACCCCTCGAAACGGAGGTTGTCCTCGAGCCCGCGCACGATCTCCGGCTCGTCGTCCACGATCAGGATCCTAGGCATCGCCGCCGAGCGGCAGCCGGAGCGTGAACCGGCTGCCCTCCCCGGGGCGGCTCTCGACGCCGACGCTGCCGCCGTGCGCCTCGGCCACGTGCCGGACGAGCGCCAGGCCGACGCCGCTGCCGCGGCGGCCCTGCGTCTCGCTCCGCCCCGCGCGATAGAACTTCTCGAAGATCCGTGGCTGCTCCTCCGCGGGGATGCCGATCCCCTCGTCGGTGACGCTCAGCAGGAGCCACCCGGCGGCGACGCGCGCCGCGACGCGGAGCACCCGCCGCTCGCCGGCGTACTTGATCGCGTTGTCCACGAGGTTCGCGAGCGCCTGGCCGACCGCGTCGGCGTCCAGCGCGACCTCGGGGAGGTCGGGCGCCACGTCCACCTCGACCTTGAAGCCCCGCTGGGCCAGCGGGTACGCGAAGGCGTCGAGCGTCTCGCGCACGAGCGGCTCGATCGCGCTCGGCGCCTTCTCGTAGACGCGGCGGCCGCCCTCGATGCGCGAGAAGTCGAGCACGTTGTCGATCAGCCGCGACAGCCGCTCGCTCTCGCGCGTGATCACCCGGTAGTACTCCTGGCGCCGGCCCTCGTCGGCCACCCGCCCCATCTCGAGCGTCTCCCCGAACATCCGGATCACGGACAGCGGTGTCTTCAGGTCGTGGGACACGTTCGCGACGAACTCCGATTTGAGCCGCGCCATCTCGGTCTCGCGGCGCATGAGCCGCCACGTCACGACGATCCCCGTGACGATCACGCCCAGGAGCACGGCGAAGGCGGCCGTGAACACGGCCACCTGGCGGCGCACCGCCCGGCGCGGGGACGCGCCGGCGGGCTGGTAGACGGCCAGCCGCCAGGTGGGCAGGCCCTCGCGGAAGCCCACCGCGAGGAGCCGCTGCGCGTCGCCGAGCGGCACCCGGCTGTAGACCGGCCGGCCGGCGTGGTCGAGAACGGCGAGGATCGTCGGCGACTCCAGGCCACCGAGCGTCGTCTCGAGGATCTCGCGCCGCACCCCGTCGGGGTCGCGCGAGAGGACCACGAGCAGCGGCCGGCCGTCGCGCCCCCGCAGGAGCGCGAGCAGCCAGGCCTGGTCGCCGGCGATCAGCTCGCGCCGGCCGCCCCGCTCCCACAGGCCCCGCGCGGCCTCCGCGCGCGCCTGCGCGAGCACGTCGGCGTCCTCGCCGCGCGCGCCGGCCCGCGGGTACGCGAGCCGCCCCTGGCGGTCGACGAGATAGAGGCGCCCGACGAGCGGCGCCTGCGCGCGCAGCGCGTCGAGCGAGCGCGCGTCGAGGTCCTTCTCGCCGAGCGCCCCGCCGAGGCGCTCGAGGAAGGCGTCCTCCGAGTGGCGGAGCATCATCTCGACCTTCTCCGCGGCCATCGAGGCCATGTCACGCGCCTGCTCGCGGAAGAGCAGCTCGGCGGACGCCTCCCACTGGCGCAGCGAGACCCAGCCGAGCACGGCCACGATCGTGGCCGGGGCCACGATCGCCGCGAGCGCGAGCGTCGAGAAGCGCGTCGTCACCCCTCCTCGGCGAGGAGCCGGCGGATCATCGCCTCGGTCTCCTCGTACTCGCCCTCCCCGATGTGGCGGTAGCGGACGGCCCCCTTCCGGTCGACGAGCACGAGCGTCGGCCACGCACGCACGCCGAAGCGCCGCCAGATCGCGAAGTCGTTGTCCTGGACGACCGGGTAGCGCACGCCGAGCCTGCGCGTGGCGTCCACCACCCGGTCGTGCGACTTCTCCCAGAGGAACTCGGGGCTGTGCACCCCCACGACGGTCAGTCCCGTGGGCTCGTACCGCTCGTGCCAGGCCCGCAACTGCGGGATCACGTTACGGCAGTTGATTCAGCCGTACGTCCAGAACTCGACGAGGACCACGCGGCCGCGCAGCCCCGCGAGCGTGAGCGGCGCGCTGTTGATCCACGGCGCTCCCGCGACCTCGGGCGCCGGCTGTCCGAGCCGGAGCGCCTGGCCGGCGGCGACCCCGACGCCGGACGCCGCCAGCGCGGCGAGCGTCGCGAGCCCGAGGACCGCGCGGCGCACCGCTATTTCTTCTCCTTCATGGCGTCGCCCTTCTTCTCCATCATCGCGTCGCCCTTCTTCTCCATCATCGCATCGCCCTTCTTCTCCATCATCGCATCGCCCTTCTTCTCCATCATCGCATCGCTGCTCATCGAGGCGCTGGCGCACCCGGCGAGCGCCACCCCCGTCCCCACCGCCAGCGCCGCCGCTGCCCGCCGGAGCCGTCCCGTCATCGTACCCGCTGTCCTCGCCATTGTCGGCCTCCTCGCCTCCGTGATGGACCCTCGAGGGTCGCCTCCGAGTGTCGCGGAGGGCGGCGGTCGAGTCGTCACAGCGCTGTGAAATCTTCGTCGGCCCGGGCCCGGGGGCCGGGCGCGGCGCATCACCGCGCTGGCCCGGCGCGTCTAACGGGCAACGAGAGCTCCCGATGGAACGCATCGTGCTCACCGTCCCCGTGTCCGCCTCCGGGCCCGCAGGCGCCGACGTCGCCGAGCTGCTCGGGGTGCGCAGGCTCGGCGCTGCCGACGCGGCGCCGGACGCCGCGGGGCGGCTCCTGCCCGCCCGCGAGCGGGCGAGGGGGCACTTCTGAGGACCCCCCGCGTCTCGGTCGTCATCCCCGCCCGCAACGACGCCGCGGCGCTCGGGCGGACGCTCGACCACCTCGTGCGGCTGCCGGGCGTCGCGGCGTGCGAGGTGATCGTCGCCGCCTCGGGCGACCCCGAGGGCACCGCGCGCGTGGTGACGGGGCGGGCGCGGCTCCTGTGGCCGGGCGGCTCGACGCGGGCCGAGCTGATGAACGCCGGCGCCGCGGCCGCGCGCGGCGAGGTCCTGTTCTTCCTCCACGCCGACTCGTTCCCGCCGGCCGATGCCCTCGCGCGGATCGAGGACGCGCTCTCCGACCCCCGGGCCGTCGGTGGCGCGTTCGAGCACTGCTTCGCCGAGCCGCACCCGAGCCTCCGCGCAGTCACCTGGATCAACCGGGTCCGCTACCGCCTCACGCGCAACTGGTACGGCGACCAGGGGATCTTCGTCCGCGCGGCCGTCTTCCGCGCGCTCGGCGGTTACCGCGACCTCCGGGTCCTCGAAGACCTCGACTTCAGCCGGCGCCTGAAGCGCCGCGGCCGCAGCCTGCTCGTCCGGGAGCCGCTCGTGACCTCGGGGCGGCGCTTCCTCACGCGCGGTCCCTGGCGGACGCTCGCCTTCTGCGGCTGGCTGGTCCTGCTGCACACTCTCGGCCTCGACACCGAGCGCTACGCCGAGCGCTGGCGCGGGCCGGCGGAGGCGCCCCCGGGCGCGCCCTGGCCGGCCCGCGAGGCCGCGCCGTGACGGGCGCGCCGGTCCTCGTCACGGGCGCCACCGGCTTCGTCGGGCGCGCGCTGATCCGCCGTCTGCTCGCGGCGGACCGGCCCGTCGTGGCGCTCGCGCGGAGCCGCGACGGGGCGGATGCGAGACCGTCATCCACTGCGCCGGCGACACGACGTTCGAGCCGGCCGCGCTCGCGCCCTCTGTGGCGGGCCATGTCACGGGGCCACAGCGGCTGCTCAGGGCACTCGCCGCCGGGCGATTGCGCCGCTTCGCGCACCTGTCCACGGCGTACGTGTGCGGCCGGCGGTCGGGCACGATCCTCGAGAGCGAGGGCGATGTCGACCAGGCCTTTCACAACACGTACGAGCGCGTGAAGCTGCGGGGGGAGGCGGCGCTCCGCCGTGCGGGCGCGCGGGTCGGCGTCGACGTCCGGGTCTTCCGGCCCAGCATCGTCGGCGGCGCCGCGCCGGCGACCGCGGGCGGCACCTTCCACCTCGTCGTGCGCGACGCCCCCACCCAGGCCGAGCTGCTCACGACGCTCGCCGACCGCCTGGGGGTCCGGGGTGTGTCGCTCGTCGACGCGCGCAGCGCGCCGCTCACCGAGCTCTCGCCGCTCGAGCGCACGGTCGCGCGGATGCTCGAGGGCTACCGCCCCTACCTGACGCAGCACGTGCGCTTCGACGACAGCGCGACGCGGCGCGTCCTGGCCGACACCGGGCTCGCGCCCGCGGCGCTCTCCGCCGAGGCCGTCCACGCGCTGATCGATGAGGCGCTCGTCGGCGAGGACGCGCGCAAGGCGCGCCGGCTCCTCGACGCCTCCGAGAAGCGCTCCTGAGCGTGCTCCAGGCCTTCCTGCGCCAATACGCACGCGGCGAGGCCGCCGCGGTCCGGCCCTTCCTCGTGGGCCGGCGCGTCCTCGACCTCGGCGCCGGCGAGGGTTACGTGGCTGCGGCGCTCCACGGGCGAGCCTGGACGTGCTCCGTGGACGTCGGGTCCTTCCGCCGCGCGGCGGGGCCCTACGTGGCCTACGACGGCGCGCGCCTGCCGTTCGCCGAGGCGACGTTCGACACGACGCTGCTCCTGCTCGCGCTCCACCACTGCGTTGCGCCCGAGACCGTGCTCGACGAGGCCCGACGCGTGACGCGCGCGCGGCTCGTCGTCCTCGAGTCGGTCTGGCGCACGCGGGCCGAGCGCCTGTGGCTCGACCTGCTCGACGGCCGGCTGAACGGTCTCCGCCACGGCGGTCGGATGCCCGCGGCGCTCCGCTTCCGGCGCCCCGAGGAGTGGCACGCGCTCTTCGAGGCCCGCGGGCTCCGCACCGTCGCGACGCGCTGGCTCGGGGGCCGGTGGGAGCGGCTGGTCCACCACCCGCTCCTCTTCGTCCTCGACGTCCCGGGCTAGACGACCTCGTCGGTGCGGGCGGTGGTCTCGCCGAAGCGGCGCATCGCGTACGGCGGCAGCCCGCGGTAGACCTCCTCGAGGCGCAGGTTGATCTCGCGGTTGGCGAGCGCGAAGAGGGAGCGGCCCTCGGCGTCGCCCTCGACGAGGAACGGGCCGAGCCGCTCGACCTCGAGCACCCAGAGCGCCTGGGCGATGCCGAGCTCGCGCAGCCAGTGGACGCCGGCGACGCGGCGGATCGCGCGGCCGTACGCGGCCCCCATGCCGTAGCCGACCGTCGTGAGGTAGACGGCGCCGTGGGGCACGAACCACTCGCGGTAGGCGAGCTCGGTGAGCCCCGCCTTGCCGACGATGACCTTCGCCCCGGAGCGCTCGAACCAGCGGCTCATGGACCGGCCGAAGCGGAAGCTCGCCGTCGCGGTGACCGCCTCGACCGCGTAGGTGCCGTCGGGGCGCACGCGCGCCGCGGGCGAGCAGTGGAAATTCACGTTCGTGAGCGCCCGGACGTCGGCCGGCAGCTCGCACCCCTCGTCCACGACCTTGCGGTAGACGCCCTCGCGCGCCGTGTAGAGCGCGCCCGAGAGGTAGACGACGTCGCCGAGCGTGAGACGCGCGAGGTCCGCCGGCGCCACGGGCGTGGTCAGGTGGACCTCGTCCATCCGCACGTCGTCGAGCCTCACGGGCGCGCGCGAGGTCACGCGATCCCCGTCCGGCGGTAGTGCTCGGTGAACCAGCCGGGATCCGCGCGGAACTCCACGCGCCCGTCGGGATGGAGGCGCGCGGTCGCGCGCCGCGACGACAGGCAGAAGCTGTGGATCGCGACCGGGAGGCCGCCCGTGTGCGTGTAGGCGACCTCCACGTGGGTCGCGACGACGAGCGAGGTCCCCGCGAAGCCCATCGCCCCGATCCCGACGTAGTTGCCGAGCGCGGTCAGCTCGGCCTCGAGCTGCGCGATCACCGGGTCGGGGTTCGCGCTGCCGACCAGGCGCAGGCACGCCGCCTCCTTGCCGAGTCGCACGCACGTGTCCTTCGAGCCGCCGAGGCCCACGCCCATGATCGCGGGCTGGCAGGCGAGGCCGCGCCGGCCGAACTCGACCAGCGTGTCCACGAAGAACCGCTTGATCCCGCCCACGCCGTCGGCGGGGAAGAGCATCCGGTAGTCGGTGCCGAAGAGCCCGCCCTTGTGCACCGTGGTGACGTCGAGCCAGTCGCCGCCCGGTTCGAACGCGTACGTGACCTCGGGGGCGTGCATGCCGACGTTGTTGTCGTGGTCGACGCGCGTGAGCGGGTGCACCCGGTTCGGGCGGAGCGGGACCGTGGCCGTCGCGTCCGCGGTCGCGCGGCGCAGCGCGCGCTCGAGCCCGACGAAGCCGCCCTCGACCACCGCCTCGTTGCCGGCCCGCACGTAGTAGCGCGGCAGCCCGGTGTCGGCGCACATCGGGCGGCGCTCGGCCGTCGCGATGTCCCAGTTGCGCTCCATCTCGGTCAGCACGAAGCGGGCGAGCCGGTTGCGCTCGCTCGCGCGCGCCCGCGCGACGCCCTCGCGGTAGTCGGCGGGGATGTCGATCGCGGCGCGCGCCGTGAGCTCGCGCGCGGCGTCCTCGACGAGCTCGAGCGGGATGGGCCGGGCCATCGGGTCTCCCTCCCGCCCCGAGCTTACACCCTCACGCGCGGCGGAAGGCCCGGCCGATGAACTCGGGGAAGCGGTCCTCCAGCTCGGCCGCCACGGCCTCGGCGACCTCCCGGGCGGTTCCGGGCCGCTCCTGCGGCGCGCCGCGCGTCCACGCCTCGAGGTAGGCGTCGGAGTCCTGGAGGCCGAGCTGCATCGCGACCGAGTCGATGAGCGCCTGGAAGCGCTCGCTGAGCTGGAGCGTCACGCTGGCGGTCCCGTCCCGGGCCTCGACGCTCGCGGGGATGTCCCGCCACGCGACGATCTGGTAGGTCGCCACCGCCTAGCCCGCCGTGCGGCGGGCCTTCGTCGGGGCGGCGTCGAGGAACTCGTGCCGCCGGCTCTTGAGCCGCCGCACCAGCTCCTCGTACGACGAGGTGCGGATGATGCGGTCGAACTGCGCGCGGTAGTTCGCGATGAGGCTGACGTTCTCGATGAGCACGTCGTAGACCAGCCAGCGGTCGGCCCGGCGCACCATCCGCGACTCCACCGGCACCTCGGCCGCCTTCTTGGTCAGGATGCGGGCCCGGACGGTCGCCAGGTCGCCGTCCACGGCCTCGCCGACGTAGCGGATCCGCTCGCCGCCGTACTGGTCGATGCGCGAGATGTACGCGCGCTCGAGCAGGTCGGCGAAGAGCTGGACGAACTCGTCGCGCTCCGCGGGCGTCCGCGCCTGCCAGTGACGCGCGAGCGCGCGCTTGGCGGTCTCGGCGACGTCGAAGATCTCGACGGCGATCCGGCGCACCGCGGCGCGCCGGTCCGCACCCCTGAGGGCGGGGTCGTCGAGGACCCGGAGCACCTGGTCGGTGTACTGGCGGAGCTGATCCGTGGGGCCGGCCCACGCGGGCGCGGCAGCGGCGAGGACGAGGACGAGTGCGAGCGGAACGAGGGCGTGGCGCATATGCCGGACAGTATACGCTGGCTTGGTCGGCCCCCCGAATCGTGCTATAGACGCCTCGCATGACGACCCCGCGCTTCCCCACGATCACCGACGAGGCGCTCGCGTCGCTGCGCGCGCTGATCGGGCGGCCGGTCCGCCGCGTGGAGCCCTACCTGGAGGTCGCCACGCGCGACGCGATCCGCCACTGGGCGCACGGCGTCGGCGACCGGAACCCGGTCTGGGCCGCCCGGCGCCTGGCGCCGCCGACGATCCTGCTCGCGATGGACCGCGTCGTGTCGGGCTACGTCGCGGGCCTGCCGGGCATCCACGCCATGTACGGGGGCGCCGACTTTCGCTGGCGGCGCCCGATCCGCGAGGGCGACCGGATCGTCGGCGAGAGCACGCTGCTCGATCTCGAGGAGAAGCCGTCGGCCTTCGCCCGCCGCGCGGTCAGGCAGACGTACCGCACCGCGTTCGCGGACGCCGCGGGCGCCCCGGTGGGCGACGTCGACTCCTGGTGCTTCCGCACCGAGCGCGACACCGCGCGGGAGCGGGGCAAGTACGCGCCCGCCGAGCCCCACCGCTACACGGTGGAGGAGATCGAGCGGATCCGCCGCGCGTACGGCGACGAGGCGATCCGCGGCGCCACGCCGCGCTTCTGGGAGGACGTCCGGGTGGGCGAGGCGCTCGGGCCCGTCGTCAAGGGGCCGCTCACCGTCACCTCGATCATCGCGTTCCTCCAGGGCTGGGGCAGCCTCTACGTGCGCGGCCACGGGCTGGCGTTCGACCTGTTCGAGCGCCACCCCGCGCTCGCGATCCCGAACGCCTTCGGCGTGCCGGAGCCGCCGGAGCGCGTGCACTGGGACGCCGACTTCGCGCGGGCCGTGGGCGTGCCCGGCGCGTACGACTACGGTCCGGAGCGCGTCGCCTGGCTCGGCCACCTCGTCACCGACTGGATGGGCGACGATGGGTTCCTGGCGCGCCTCCGCGTGGAGGTGCGCCGCCACAACCTGATCGGCGACACCACGTGGTGCCGGGGCACGGTCGCGGACAAGGCGCTCGTCGAGGGCCGGGGGGAGGTCACGCTCGCCCTCGACGCGGTCAACCAGCGCGACGAGCCGACCGCGCGGGGCGGGGCGACCGTCGTGCTGCCGCTCGGGCGGACGGGCTGACCGCGCGCACGCCGGGGCCCAGGATCCGCCTCGCGCGCCGGGCCTCCGGGCTGACGGGGGAGGCGAGCAGCCCGTCGTCCTGTCTTACAATGGCGCCGTGACCACGCGGACCAGCAGCCCCGCGGACCTCACGGGCACCGTCGCGCTCGTGACGGGCGCGGCGCGCGGCATCGGCCAGGCGACGGCGCTCGCGCTCGCCGCGGTGGGCGCCGATGTGGCCGCGGTCGACCTCGAGCCCCCGGCCGAGACGCGGGCGCGCGTCGAGGCACTCGGGTGCCGCGCGCTCGCGCTGCGCGCCGACGTCACCGACCGCGCGGCCGTCGAGGCCGCCGTCGCGGCCACCCTCGCCGGGCTCGGGCGCCTCGACGTCGTCGTCAACAACGCGGGGATCACCGAGCGGCTGGCGCTCGAGGACCTCGACGGGACGACCCTGCAGCGGCTGCTCGACGTGATCGTCAAGGGCACCGTCTTCGTGAGCCAGGCCGCCTACCCGCACCTCAAGGCGCGCGGCGGCGCGATCGTCAACATCGCCTCCGTCTCGGGCATGGCCGGCGGCGCGATCTCCCGCCCCGAGGACGCCGCGGTCACGCGCGGCGGCCGCAGCGGCCCGGCGTACGCCGCGGCGAAGGGCGCCGTGATCGCGTTCACGCGCTGGCTCGCGAAGGACGCGGGGCGTTACGGCGTGCGCGTGAACGCGGTGGCGCCCGGCCCCGTGGCGACGGAGATGACGCGCGGTTTCGACTACGACGTGATCGCGCAGCCGATCTCGCGGATGGGCCACCCCGAGGACGTCGCGCAGGCCGTCGTCTACCTCGCCTCGCCGATGTCGAACTACGTGACCGGCCAGGTGCTCGTCGTCGACGGCGGCGTCGTCCTCGACTAGTTACGTGGGGGGCCCCGAGATGGCCCCCCACACCCCCCACACGCTCGGAGCCCCCATGCTGCGCCGGGGCGCTCCTCGATGCTCCGACGAACTCCGAGTCCAGGCGACGCTCAGGGCCCGGCGCGGCGGGCGCGAAGCGCGCGCCACACCCGCTCCGGGGTCAGCGGCAGCTCACGGAGGCGCACGCCCGTCAGCCGGCTCAGCGCGTTGCCCACCGCGGGAGCGACCGGCACGAGGCTTCCCTCCCCGGCGCCCTTGGCCCCGAAGGGGCCGGCGCCGTCGGCGTTCTCCACGAACCGGCACTCGAGGACCCGCGGCAGGTCCTCGGCGCGTGGCACGCGGTAGTCGACGAGGTTGGCGTTCAGCAGCTGACCGCGCTCGTAGAGCATCTCCTCGAGGAGCGTGTGCCCCAACCCCTGCAGGACCGCGCCCTCGTCCTGCGCCTCGCACTGCAGCGGGTTGATGCAGCGCCCGACGTCCGCGACCGACACGTACTTCTCGACGGTGATGGCGCCGGTCTCCTCGTCGACGACGATCTCCGCGGCGCCCACGGCCATCTCCCAGAACGGCGTGCTGCCCCCGAGCGGGGCGGCGCTCCGCCCCGGCGCGACGACGCCGCGACCGATCAGCTCGCCCCCTCCCATCCCGAACCGTTCCTCGAGGACGTCCGGATACGCGAGCCGCTCGGAGGCGCCGACGACCGCGCCGTCCTCGAGACGCAGGCGCGCCGCCGGGACTCCGAGCCGCCCGGAGGCGACGTGCAGCAGCTGGTCGCGCACGTCCGCGGCCGCTTCCTGCACGGCGCGGCCGGTCATCGTCGTGGAACGGCTGGAGCTGGTGGTCTGGTCGTAGGGCGTGACGGCGGTGTCCGGCGTGGCCACGAACACGCGCCCCACGGGGATCGCCAGCACCTCGGCCGCGATCTGCGCCATGACCGTCCGCGCCCCCTGGCCCATCTCCACGGCGCTGGCGAGCACGGTCGCGCTCGCGTCGGCGTGCAGGCGGACGATCGCCTCGGACACGGTCGGCCCGATGCTCGCCTTCAGCATCATCGCCACGCCGCGGCCCCGGTCGGCCGCGGCCCCCTGCGTCCAGCGGATGGCGTGCGCGGCGCGGTTGAGCGACTCCTCGAACTTGCCGTCGATCGGCGCGTCGCCCGGCGCGAACTCCTCGCCGTGGGCCAGGAGGTTCTGCCGGCGCAGCTCCACCGGATCGTGGTCGAGCCGGCGGGCGGCCTCGTCGAGGACGGACTCGATGGCCCAGGCGAGCTGCGGCACCCCGAATCCCCGGAAGGCGCCGCCCGGCGTCGTGTTCGTGTAGACGGCGTTGCTGTGCAGGCGCACGTGGGGCACCCGATAGGGACCGGTCGCCGTGTACGTGCCCTTCTGGATGATGCGGGGCCCGATGTCCGCGTAGGCGCCCACGTCGAAGTCCGCGTCGCACTCGGCGGCGAGGAGCAGCCCCTCGCGCGTGAACCCGAGCCGCGCGCGGACGCGGGCGTCGCAGCGCCGCACGGTGCGGAAGGCCTCCTCCGCCGACAGCGCGAGCCGCACGGGCCGCCCGGTCATGCGGGCCAGGGCGCCGACGATCGGCTCCAGCTTGGCGTACGTCTTGCCGCCGAAGCCGCCACCGAGCAGCGGCACGACGATGCGGATGCGGCCGAGCGGCACGTCGAACATCTTCGCCAGCTCGACGCGGACCGAGTACGGGTTCTGGGTCGAGGCCCAGACCGTCAGCTCCCCCGCCTCGTTCCAGGCGGCGACGGCCGCGTGGGGCTCCATCGAGTAGTGCTGCACGCGGGGGAAGGTGTACGTGTCCTCGAGGATCAGGTGGGCGTCGGCGAAGGCGGCCGCGCCGCGCCCGCGCTCGAAATCGAACTGGTGGCAGATGTTGGTGCCGGGCTTCGCCCGGAGCGTGGACAGGTCGGCGAAGTGCCCGGCGAGCGGCTCCGCGGTGTGCACGAGCGGCGCGCCGGGGGCGAGGGCCTCCTCGAGCGTCGTCACCGCCGGCAGCTCCTCGTACGCGACGTCGACCAGCGCGGCGGCCTCCGCGGCGGCCCCCTCGTCGTCGGCGACCACCGCCACCACCGGCTCGCCCTCGTAGCGGACGACGTCGATGGCCAGGATCGGGCGATCGCGGAAGGCGGGGCCGAAGTACGGATCGCAGCCCGTCAGGTCGCCGCTGCCGACGACGGCGCGAACGCCGGGCACGCCGGTGGCGGCCTGCGTGTCGAGCCGCACGAGGCGCGCGTGCGCGTACGGCGAGCGCACGAGCGTGACGTGCAGCATCCCGGGCAGCTCGAGGTCGGTCACGTACCGGGCGCGGCCGGTGACCTTCTCGAGCGCGTCGACCCGCCGGACCGATTGCCCGACGACGCGCAGCGGCCCGGGGCCGCTCACGCCGTCCCCCCGCGCGCCGCGCCGCACGCGACGATGGCGTCCACGAGCTTCCTGTACCCGGTGCAGCGACACAGGTTGCCGCGCAGGTACTGGACGACGCGCTCGGGCGTCGGCGACGGGTCCTCGTCCAGGAGGGCTTTGGCCGACAGCAGCATCCCCGACGTGCAGAAGCCGCACTGCACGGCGCCATGCTCGATGAACGCCTCCTGCAGCGGATCGAGCCGCTCGCCGTCCGCCAGCCCCTCGACGGTGAGGACCGCGCGGCCGTCGGCCTCGACGGCCAGGTAGGTGCACGCGCTGACCGGGGCGCCGTCGACGAGCACCGTGCAGGCGCCGCACACCTGGATGTCGCACGACCGCTTGGCGCCCTTGAGGCCCAGGCGGTCGCGCAGGACGTCCAGCAGCAGCGCGTGCGCCGGCACGTCGAGCGTCACCGGCCGTCCGTTGACGGTGAGCGCGAGGCTACACGACGACGGTGTACGGATATCGGGCATGGGGGTCCTCGCCCGCGGCGCGGGCCGCGACGATCTCGATCGCGCGCCGGACGAAGACGCGCGTCATGTCACGCTTGTAGTCGGCGGAGCCGTGCAGGTCGCCGGTCGTCTCGACGGCGTCCGCGGCCGCCTCCGCGAGCGCGGCGGCGCGTCCGGCGAGCTCGGCCACGCTGCGCCCCGCGGCCTCGCGCTCGAACTCCGGGCAGCGCTGCGGCCGCGGGCCGACGCAGCCGACGGCCAGCCGCGCCGGCGCCACCGCGCCGTCCGGACCGATCGTCGCCGCGAGCGCCACGCCGAGCGACGGGCGCTCGTGGACGCCGAACTTGAGGTACGCCGAGACGGTGCCGGCCGGCCACGGGCGCAGCCGGACGCCGGTCAGGATCTCGTCGTCCCGGCGGACCGTCTCGTACGGCCCGCGCACGAAGTCCGCGAGCGCGACGCGGCGCTCCCCCGCCCGGCTCCAGAGCGTGAGCTCGGCGTCGAGGGCCAGGAAGAGCGTGGCCAGGTCGCTGTGGGGATCCGCGAAGGCCAGGTTGCCGCCGACGGTCCCGACGTGACGGACGCGGACGTTGGCGACGTGGCGGGCGACGCCGGCCACGAGGGGACACCGCTCGCGCAGCAGCGCGGAGCGCTCGACCGTCCGGTGGCGCGCGGTGGCGCCGAGGACCACGGTCCCGTCGTCGGCCGTGATGTCGGCGAGGCCGGGCACCCGCTTGAGGTCGATGAGGCGCTGCACGCGGAGGAGCCCGGCCTTGAGGAGGAGGAGGAGCTCGGTCCCACCGGCGTAGAGGGCGGCGTCGGCGCCGTGCTCGGCGAGGAGGGCGCCGACCTCCTCGAGGCTCGCCGGCCGGTCGAGCGCGAACGGACGCAGCCGCGTCATCCGCGCGCCGCCTCCCGGAGCCGGGCGCCGAACTCGTCCACGGACTCCTCCGCCTTGCGCTGGATGGCGCCGTGGCCGAGGGCCCCGAGCGTGCCGAGCACGCGTCCCTCGGCGTCGATGCGGAGCACGCTGCCGCCGTCCCGCGCGTCGATGTCGAGGGTCACGCGCATCGCGACCTCCGCGCCGATGCGGGGGTCCCGTCCCCGCGCCCGCAGCGCGAGGCGGCGCTCGGGCTCCACCTCGGTCACCTCCACGTCGAGCGGCAGCGACAGGCGGATGGGGCCGACCTTCTGCGTCAGGCGCGCCGCGTAGCGGCGGTGCGCCTCGACCTCGCGCGCCTCCACGCACCCGGGCACGCACGCCACCATCCGCGGCACGTCCCAGAGCAGCGTCCACAGCGCGCCCGGCGGCACGGCCAGGGCCAGCTCACGCGTGACGCGCATCCGACCCCTCCTCGGCGGCCGGCCGCCGCACCGCGCCCTTCCGCCTCACGCGAGGGCGCCCGCCGGCCGCACGATCTGCTCGGCGATCATCTGGAGGTAGTCGATCCGCGCCTGCACCTCGCGCGGCAGGCTGTAGATGGTGAGGCCCACCCGGTCCAGCCCCATCGCGTGCGCACGGGCGATCGTCTCCACGCAGTCCCGTGGCGTGCCGTTGACCGTCCAGTCGTCGAGCGCGGTGTCGAAGCTGAGCTGGAGCGGGGCCATCGTCTTCTCCTGCATCTCCCACGCACGGTACATCGCGAACGTCTTCGCGAGGTACTCGCGCGCGGCGGCGACCGCGGCCTCCTTGCTGGCGCCGACGATCAGGCTCCGCGACGCCCCGAGGCTGCCGGCGCCGGCCGCGCCGGACTCCGCCCGCGCCTCCCGGAAGACGGCGGCCAGCCGGGCGACGTCGCGCCAGGCGACCTGCGGCCCGAAGAAGACGCCGTCCGTCAGCCGCGCCGCGCGGCGCGTGGCGCCGTCGCTCTGGGCGCCCATCTCGAGCGGGGGGTGCGGGCGCTGGAACGGCGGGAAGCCCATCCGGCCGGCGGTCACGCGCGTGTACGTGCCGCCGAAGCTGACCTCCTCACCGCTCCAGAGCCGCTTCATCAGCGCGATCGACTCCTCCAGCTTGGCAACGCGGTCCGTGCGCGCCAGGCCCGCGGTCTCCAGCTCCTTCTCGCGATAGCCGATGGCGACGCCGACGTCGAGGCGCCCGTGCGTGATGTGGTCGAGCGTCGCGACGTTCTCGGCCGCCTCGACGGCGTTGACGATCGGCAGCAGCAGGACCGACGTCTTGAGTCGCATGGCGCCCGTCTCCGGCGCCAGCCGGGCGAGGATCGGGAACGGCTGCGGCCACACCGTCGGGTGCGAGAGCCAGTGCTGGCCGATCGACACCCAGGCGAAGCCCATGCGCGAGGCGGCCGCGACGACCGCGATGGCCTCGTCGATGATGCGGGTGGCGCCCCGATCCGTCGGACTCCAGAACGGCGTCAGGTGGAAGCCGATCTTCATGCGATCTCCTCGCCCGATGCTCGTGCGTTGTTACCTTCCCGCCTCGCGCGTGTCAAGTCAGCGCGACGCCCGTCCGTCCGCCGCCGGCCCGGTGTCCGAGCAGCGCGAGCACGAGGGAGGCCAGCGCGAACAGCGCCGCCAGCCCGTACGCGGCGCGGAGTCCCGCGCCGCCGGCGAGCGCAATGCCCACGAGGGGCCCCGTCGCGCCCCCCAGGTCGTTGGCCGCGGCCAGGCCCCCCATCGCGGCGCCGCGGAGCGCGGGTGGCGTGAGGTCGCCCGCCCACGCGGTCAGCGCCGGCAGCAGCACGCTCTCGCCGAGCGCCACGAGCAGCACGCCCGCGACGACGGCGCCGAGGCCACGTCCGGCGGCCAGCGCGCCGAAGCCCGCCGTGGCGATGGCCGCGCCCGCGGCCACGACCACCGCGCGGTCGCCGAGCCGGTCGGCGAGGCGCCCGGCGACGGGCGCGGCGACGGTCGCCACCGCCTGGCGCGCCGCGAGCAGCGTGCCCGTCAGCGCGGCGAGCGGCACGAGCGCGCCGGACGCCGCGGTCTCCCGCTGGAGGTGCAGGCCGAGCGTCGCCATGAGCACGCCGTTGCCCGTGAAAAACGTCGCGAAGCCCACGGCCGCGGGGAGCACGAGCCGGCGGTCGAGCGCCCGGAGCCCGGTGAGGAGCGACGGCCGCTCGTCGACGCCGACCGTGGGGCGCGTCTCGCGCAGCAGGCCCCAGGCGACGACGCCGCCGAGCGCCGTCAGCGGCACGAACACGGCGAGCGTCCGGCGGTAACCGAGCGCGTCGACGAGCCAGCCCCCCGCGAGGTAGACGAGGACCCGGCCGACGTTGGCGAGCGCGTGATAGCCGCCGACGGTGCGCCCGCGGTCGGCCGGCGTCGTGACGTCGAGCAGGATCGCGAGCGTGCCGACCGAGATGAGCGAGAACGCGAGCCCCCAGACGAGCCGCGCCGCCAGGAGCGGCCAGAAGCTCCCCGCCAGCCAGTAGCCGAGCGTCGCCAGCGTCGCGAGCCCGAGGCCGGCGAGGAACGGGCGGCGCCGGCCGAGCCGGTCGTAGACGAGGCCGCCGACCGGGTTCGCCGCGAGCCGGATGAAGCGGTGCACGCTCAGGATCACGCCGAGCGCGGCGACGGGGATCCCGGCGGCCTCGTGGTGCACGGGCAAAGCCGTGTAGAGCATCAGGTCGCCGAGCAGCGCGAGCGAGGTGGCGACGGCGAGCGCGACGACCGTCACACCCGCGCGCGGCACCGCGTCTCCCGGGGACCCCTGCGGCGGGGGTCGAGCAGGTCGCGGAGCAGGTCGCGGAGCGCGTCGCCGAGCATGTTGACGCCGAAGACCGTGGGCGACAGGATCTCCCTCCGCTGCGCGGATTATAATCGAGCCGTCACGGTCCCCGTCGACAAAGGAGGCCCCGATGCCCATCTCGGCCGTCGATCCGCACCCGCGCCGCCGCGTCGCGCTGCTGGACAGCGAGCTCGCGTACGTGGACACGGGCGCGGGCGAGCCGATCGTGTTCCTCCACGGCAACCCGACGTCGTCGTACCTCTGGCGCAACGTGATCCCGCACGTCGCGGGGCTCGGGCGCTGCCTCGCCCCGGACCTCGTCGGCATGGGCGACTCGGGCAAGGCCCCGGCCGGCGCCTACCGCTTCGCCGACCACGCGCGCTACCTCGACGCGTGGTTCGAGGCGCTCGGCCTGGCGCGCAACGTCGTGCTGGTCGTGCACGACTGGGGCTCGGCGCTCGGCTTCCACTGGGCGCGGCGCCACCCCGAGCGCGTCCGCGGCATCGCGTACATGGAGGCGATCGTCCGGCCGGTCACGTGGGCGGAGTGGCCCGAGGCGGCGCGCAAGATCTTCCAGGCGATGCGCTCGCCCGCGGGCGAGGAGATGGTGCTGCAGAAGAACGTCTTCGTCGAGCGGATCCTGCCGGCCAGCGTGCTGCGCGGCCTCACCCCCGAGGAGCTCGAGCGCTACCGCGCGCCGTATCGCGAGCCGGGCGAGTCGCGCCGGCCGACGCTCACCTGGCCGCGGCAGATCCCGATCGACGGCGAGCCCGCCGACGTCGTCGCGATCGTGGAGGCGTACGCCGCGTGGCTCGCGGCGAGTCCGGTGCCGAAGCTCTTCGTCAACGCGGACCCGGGCACGATCCTGACCGGCTCGCCGCGCGAGTCCTGCCGCGCGTGGCCGAACCAGGAGGAGGTCACGGTGCGCGGCGCGCACTTCATCCAGGAGGACTCGCCCGACGAGATCGGGCGGGCGCTCGCGGCGTTCGTCCGGCGGCTCCGCTGAGGCCGCCGGCCGGCCGCGTCAGCGCGCGGGGAGGCGCCCGATCGCGACGACCAGGAGCGCGTTCGGCGTGTCCTCGAGCGAGAACGCGACCCGGTCGCCCGGGCGCAGACCCCGGAACAGGTCGGTGGAGGCGGCGATGAACGGCATCGTCATCGCCTCGTCCATGAGCCCGGCGATCGGCTCGTGCTGGAGGATGACGACGGAGCGTCCAGAGCGCGAGGGCGAGCGGCAGCGCGCGCGGGAGCGGCACGGTCGTGTAACGACGGAGGGAGCGATCAGGATCCGCGCGACAATCCTATTCGGCCGGCACCATGAGCCGCAGGGTCACGCGGCGCTTCTTGTCGTCGGGGAGGCTCTTGTCCGCGATGGGGCCCAGGCCGACCGAGTTGATGCGCGGCAGCTCGACCCCCTGCTCGACGAGGTGGCGGCGGACGGCCTCGACGCGCCGCTGGCTCAGCGCGACGTTGTAGTCGTAGGTCCCCTTCGGGTCCGCGTAGCCCTGCAGGTCAACCGTGAGCCGCGGGTTCTCGCGCAGCTCACGGACGAGCGCGACGAGCACCGTCTGCGCGGCGTCGGTCAGGTCCCACCGGTCGAAGCCGAAGTGCACCTGCACGGTCTCGACGAGGTCGCGCTTGTGGCGGCCCGACCACAGGCGCGTGAGCCGGCCGTCCACCTCGTCCGCCCGCGTGAACGCCGCGTCGGCGCGCCCCTGCGCGCCCTCGGCCCGGGCGAAGGCGCCGTCCGCGCGGGTGAAGGCGCCGTCGGCGCGCTCGCGCGCGCCGCGCACGGCCTCGCCCGTCCGCGCGGCGCCCGTCTCGACGCCCTGGAGCCGCCCGTCGAGCCCCGTGACGCGCTCGGACTGATCGGTCATCCGCTTGTCGAACTCGGCCTCGTTCTTGCCGAGGGCCTCGCGCACCCAGTCGCGGGTGGCGCAGCCGGACGCCAGGAGCAGCACCGCAGGCACCGCGATCCACAGTCTGGCTGAGCGTCGCATCGTCGCCTCCTTCGCAGACCCGTGCGGTCTGCGCCGGTCCTGGAAGCGATGCAACACGCCGGCCAGCCGGTCGCGCGCGTGGAACCCCCTGGAAACGCAGGCGTCGCCGCGTCGGGCGGCGCGTCCGGAGTGTTCGCCTTCGCGACACCGGAGTCACGCGGCTGACGCGCCCGCCGCGCCGTCCCCTCGGAAAGCCCAAAGCGTCGCTCCCCCCGACGTCGGTCAGTTCAGGCGGGCGCGGAGCGAGTGCAGGGCCCGGCGCGCGCCCTCGTCCTGCGGCGCCTCGCGCACCGCGCCCTCGAACTCGGAGAGCGCCTCCCACCAGCGGCTCCGCCGCAGGTGGATCCGGCCGAGGTTCAGGTACGGGAAGTGGCGCGGCTCGTAGCGGGGCGCCCGCTTGGCGCGCTCGAGCCACGGGATCGCCTCGTCGAGCTTGTCCTGCTCCATGAGGTAGCAGCCGATGTCGTTGTACGGGTTGCCGAAGTCCGGATCCACCTCGATGGCGCGCAGGCACTCCCGGGTGGCCTCGTCGAGCCGGCCCTGGAAGGACAGGGTCCAGCCGAGGAAGGTGTGCGCCTCGGCGGTCGGGTGCGCCTCGATCGAGCGGCGGTAGAGCGCGATGGCGTGCTCGAGGTCGCCCTGCATCTGGTGGCGGTACGCCTCCCGCCAGAGCTCGGTCGCGCGCGCGAGCCGGTCGTCACTCATCGGCTCAGACGGGCCAGGCCTCCCGCCGGTGGCCCATCTCCCAGAACATCCACTCGTAGCGGCTCGTCGTGACGAAGTGGCGCCGCATCGCCTCGCGCTCCGCGGGCGTGCGCGCCGCGGCGACGCGGTCGGTCGCGTCGAGGACGCCGCGCACGATGTCGCCGAACTCCGCCGAGGCGTACGTGGCGATCCAGCGGGCGTAGAGCGGGTCGGGCGAGCCCGCGCGCTCGAGCGCGCGGCCGACCTCCCAGTAGATCCAGTAGCAGGGCAGCAGCGCGGCGATCGCCTCGTGGTAGGGGGCGCCGTAGGCGACGGCCAGCAGGTAGCTCGTGTAGGCGGTGTTCGTCGGCGCCGGCGGCGTCGCCGCGACGTCGGCGGGGGCGAGGCCGAACTCGCGGAAGAACCCCTCGTGGAGCGCGCGCTCGACCCGGAGCGCGCTGGCCGCGTGCTCGTTGAACATGATGATCCAGTCGTCCTCGGGCGCGCGCGCCGCGGTGAGCGAGAGCGCGCGGGCGAACTCGCGCAGGTAGAGCGCGTCCTGGACGGCGTAGAAGCGGAAGCTCTCGTGCGGGAGCGAGCCGTCGGTGAGGCCGGAGAGGAAGGGGTGGCGGAGGATCGCCCCGTAGATCGGCGCGATCGCCGTCCAGAGGTCTTCCGTGAACGCCACGGCGCCTACCGCCCCCGGAACACCGGCTCGCGCTTCTCGACGAACGCGCGCGCCGCCTCGCGGTGGTCCTCCGTCATCCCGCAGCGCGTGTGGTGCCAGGCCTCGAGGTCGAGCGAGTCCTTGAGCGTCCCGCTCTCGGCCGCGTTGAAGTTGCGCTTCATGTAGCGGTGGGCGACCCGCGGGCCGCGCGCGAGCGTCCGGGCGAGCGCCAGCGCCTCTTCCTCGAGCCGCGCATCCGGCACGACGCGGTTGACGAGGCCGAGGGCCAGCGCCTGGGCCGCGTCCACGATGTCCGCGGTGTAGTAGAGCTCGCGCGCCTTCGCCGAGCCGACGAGCTGGGTGAGGAACCAGCTCCCGCCGAAGTCGCCGGAGTAGCCGACGCGCGCAAACGCCGTGGCGAAGCGCGCCGTGTCGGCGGCCACGCGCAGGTCGCAGGCCAGCGCGAGCGAGAGCCCCGCCCCCGCCGCGGCGCCGCGCACCATCGCGAGCGTCGGCTTGGGCATCTCGTGCAACCAGCGCGACGTCTCCATGCGCGCGCGCAGCGCCTGGGCCTTGTCCTCGAGCGTGGTGCCGCCGAACTCGCGCCCCTCGGCCATCGCCTTCACGTCGCCGCCCGCGCAGAAGCCGCGCCCGGCGCCGGTGAGCACGACCGCGCCGACCTCCGGGTCCTCGGCGAGCCGCGGGAGCGCCTCGAGCAGCGCGTCGAGCATCGGCCCCGACATCGCGTTGAGCCGGTCCGGGCGGTTGAGGGTGAGGACGGCGACGCCGTCCGTGACGGATTCGAGCAGGTCCTGGGCCATGGCGAACCTCCGGCGGTCGGTGTGTCGGCGATGGTACCATCGCGCGGGAGAGACGCGATGCTCGAACGCGTGGACCGCGTCCAGCTCGTCGTGCGCGACCGGCGCGCCGCGGCCGAGACCTTCGCCGCGCTCCTCGGCGCCCGGCCCGTGCGCGAGCGCGACGCCACGTACCTCGGCGCCCGGCGCACCGTGCTGGCGCTCGGCGAGAGCGAGGTCGAGCTCTGCGAGCCCGCGGGACCCGGGCCCGCGCGCGAGCACCTGGAGCGCTGGGGCGAGGGCCTCCTCGCCGCCGGCTTCGCGGTCCACGATCCGACCGACCTCCACGCGCGCCTGGCCGAGGAGGGCGTCGGGTTCGACGAGGACGACGGGCAGACCTACCTCGACCCCTCCGCGACCGCCGGCATGCGCTGCGTCCTCACGGCGGCCCGCGAGCCGGCGCCCGCCGGCGCGCGGCTGTACGAGGTCACCAACACGCTCGTCTCGGACTGGCGCGCGGCCGCCGACCTCTACACGCGCCTGTTCGGCCTGGACCCCTCGCGCTTCTCACCGATCCGGAGCGAGCGGTTCGGCTACGTCGGCACCCTCACGCTCCTCGATCCCCCGCGGCGCCTCGACCGCATCGAGCTCTCGCAGGTGGTGGACCCGGCGAGCGCGATGGGGCGCTGGGTCGCCCGGCGGGGCGACTCGCTCTACATGTGCTACCTCGAGAGCGACGACGTCCCGGGGATCGCCGCGCGCCTCGGCGCGCGGGGCGCGCGCTTCACGCCGCGCGGCGCCGACCCGGCCGGCGAGCGCGACGGGCTCTGGATCCACCCGAGCGCGCTCCACGGCCTCCTGCTCGGCGTGTCGCGGCCGACCCTGGCCTGGGAGTGGTCGGGACGCCCCGACCTCGTGCGGCCCGCCGTGTGAGCGGGCGCGGGCTCCCCGGGGCCGGCGCCTCCAGAGAGTTCGAATGCGGGCCGCCGGCCGGTCGTCTTGACTTCCAGAGGGCTCAACCCTAGCCTCACCCGAACGGGAGGGATCGCATGAGACTGATTCAGCTGGGAACTATTCTGGCCGTGTCCGCCGGGCTGCTCGCCGTGACGCTCGGGCCCGCGGACGCGCAGCTTGGCAAGGACGGCGGCGACAAGCTCGGCAGCGACAAGAAGGCCCTCATGATGGGCGACAAGCTCGGCAGCGACAAGAAGGCCCTCATGATGGGCGACAAGCTCGGCAGCGACAAGAAAGCCCTCATGATGGGCGACAAGCTCGGCGGCGACAAGAAGGCCCTCATGATGGGCGACAAGCTCGGCGGCGACAAGAAGGCCCTCATGATGGGCGACAAGCTCGGCGGCGACAAGAAAGCCCTGATGGCGCCGGGGGCCGGACAGCTCCCCCCCGGTCGGCAATAGCTCCCGAGGCGTCGGCTCTCGAGGACCGCCGCCACGCGCCCGGGCGCGGCGGCGGTCCTCGCGTCGCGCTCCGGCTCGTCCTCGGCGCCCTCGCGGCCTGGCACGTGGCCGCGATTCTCATCGGGCCCGCTCCGGGCTCCGAGCTGATGGGCACGGTCTACCCGTACTTCCGCCCGTACCTGCGCGCGCTCGCGCTCGACACCCGCTGGGCCTTCTTCGCTCCCAACCCGACGCGCGGCCGGACGCTCCGGTACACCGTCGAGGACGCGCAGGGCGCGCGCCACGAGTTCCGGCCGACCGAGTCGCTCGCGCGCTGGGAGCCCGGCTACTTCCGCCTCACGACGCTCTACGCGGCGCTCCGGCCCGACGCGCCGGCGCTCGTGGCGAGCGCCGGCCGCTACCTCTGCCGACGCCACGCCGCGCTCGCGCCACGGAGCGTGACCTTCGTGCTGCGCGACGGTCGAGTCGTGACGCCCGAGGAGTACCTGGCGGGCGCGCGCCCGCTCGACGACGGTCACGTCGAGGAGCGGCTCCTCCCTGAGGTGGCGTGCGGGCCCGCGGCGAGCGCGGGATGATCCAGCTCGAGATCGTCCGCATCGGCGTCGGCCTCGCGCTGCTCGCCGCCTACGCGCCGGTGACCGGCCGCCTCCCCGAGCTGTACGGGAGCGCGGGCTGGATCTCGCCGGAGGCGGTCGCGGCGACCTACGGCGGCGCGTGGACCTGGTCGCCGCTCGACGTGCTCGGCGCACCCCGGCAGCTCCTCGCCTGGCACGCCCTGTTCCTCCTCGCGTGCGGCGCCCTGGCCGCCGGGTGGCGGACGTCGTGGGTGAAGTGGCTCGCGTGGGCCGGGCACCTCTCCTACATGCACCGCAACCCCGTGATCACCTACGGCCTGGACCACGTCCTCGCCGCGCTCCTGCTCCTGCTGTGCGCGGCGCCGGTCGGCCGCGCGTGGAGCCTCGACCGGCGGCGCCGCGGCGCCGCGCCGGCCGGCGCGTCCCTCGGGCAGGCGGCGTGCCTCACGCTCGTCCGGCTGCAGGTCGCCGTCATCTTCTTCTTCGCCGGCGTCGAGAAGCTCCGGGGCGACAGCTGGTGGGGCGGCTGGGCCGTCTGGGTCGCGCTCGCGAACCCCGAGTTCGCGAACGTGCCCCTCGCCTGGTTCGCGCAGCACCTCTGGGTCGTCAACCTGATGACCTACGCGACGCTCCTCGTGGAGCTCGCGTATCCGTTTCTCGTCTGGGGACGCGACACGCGCCCGTGGGTCCTCGGCGCCGCCCTCGCGCTCACCGCGGGCATGGGCGCGCTGCTCGGGCTCTACCTGTTCTCGTTCGTCATGATCGTCGGCCACCTGGCGTTCGCCCGCGGGGCGTGGCTCGACCGCGCCGCCACCTAGCCCGCATTATTCACGAACGGTCAGCGCGCGAGCCGGGCAGGGCCTGTCGCCGGGTGCGGCCCCGCGAGGGCCGCACCCGGCGCCACCCGCCCGGTCGTGCCATCGCCGTCCGCGAATAACGCGGGTCAGGAGGCTGCACGTCTCCGGGAAACTCGTGCGAAGGGGCTGACGACCCTCACGCCACCGAGCGCGGGTCGCGCACGCGCCGGACCAGGAGCACG
>Ga0156246_1069_pt2 | contig 53807 bp, 55 predicted proteins | sample RifCSPlowO2_12_FD_107893 | JGI IMG/M metagenome (GOLD analysis project Ga0156246, IMG submission 107893) | Candidatus Rokubacteria bacterium RIFCSPLOWO2_12_FULL_73_47 | reverse complement strand
GCGCGCGGCGTGCCACGCGGCTTCGCGGGCACGAGCGTGCAGGCGAACGTCGCGGGCTGCTTCCGGTACTCGTCGAGGAGCGCCTGGAGCCGTGCCAGTGTCCGGTCGCGCCTGGCCAGGCCGATCCCGTAGATCGCGAGATCGTTGACCAGCCGCGTGTAGAACGCGTGCGGGGCGTCGCCCCCTTCGCGCATGCAGGGTGTGGGCTTCTGGGCGTGGCGGAGCTGGGGGCCGAACGCGGCGACGTACGCCGCGAGCACGGGCTCGCCGGCGAGATCGCGGGGCACCTCGGGGAAGTGCGCGATGAACTCGGCCACGGTCATCGGCGCCTGGGCCGACCGCGTGCCGGCATCGAGATCGCGACCGAGCCGGATCTGCACGGCGCCATTATAGCCTGCGCCTGCCGGCGTCCCTACGGCAGCAGATCCGCCACGGCGATCCGGCGCGACGTAAAGGCCAGGGGAGCGACGACGGCCGGTGGGGCCAGCGCGGTGATGGACCGGTACCGCCAGCCGTAGGGCGCCGACGGGTCCGGCTCCGGGTCGCGGTAGACTTCGAGGACACGATCGACGAGGTTCACGATCCAGTAGTCCGCAACCCCGGCCCGCGCGTAGAGGCTGCTCTTCTGCTGGCGGTCGAAGTCCAGGCTCGATTCCGCCACCTCGACGGCGAGCACGGGACGCGCCGGGTGCGCCTCGCGATAGTCGGCCGGACGTCCAGCCACCACGGCCAGGTCGGGCTCGGGTTCGGACTCGTCGTCGAGCGACACGGGCGCCTGCACTCTCACGATCCAGCCCGGCGGCAGGACCGCTCTCAGCGCGTAGTCGGCGGCGCTGATGGCAGAGGCGTGATACGGGTACTGCGGCTCGGCGACGACGAGCTGGCCGCCGATGAGCTCGATCGGCTCGCCGTGGAACACCCCCAGCGCGACGAGTCGGTCGTACTCGATCCGCTTCCAGCGTCTGAGCGTGAGCGGGGCTTGCGCCATGGGCTTGCTCCTCAACGGTGCTCGATCAGCGCGGCCATGGACACTACGCTAGCGGCATGGCGCAGGACCGTCAACGTCGTCGCCTCGATACACACGGGCGCCGACCCGGCCCGCGGGTTGGCGTAGGCCGGCGTTGCCTGCTACATTCTCTCCCCGAAAGGATCAGCCATGGCCACGATCACGGGCTCGGAGGTGCTGGCGCAGGCGCTCGGGGCGCAGGGCGTGGACACGCTCTTCTACCTGATGGGCGGGCCGATGCTCGAGACGGAGGCGGCCTGCATCCAGCTCGGCATCCGCGCGATCGACACGCGGCACGAGCAGGCGGCGGCGCTCGCGGCGCACGCCTGGACGCGCGTGACGCGGCGGCCCGGCGTCTGCATGGGCTGCTCGGGCCCGGGGACGACGAACCTCGTGACGGGGGTCGCCAACGCCTTCGCCGACGCGGCACCCGTCGTGGCGATCGGCGGCTCGAGCCCGCGCGTCTTCCTCGGGATGGAGGCGTTCCAGGAGATCGACCAGGTCGCCATCATGCGGCCGGTCACGAAGTGGGCGGAGCGGATCTACGACGCCCGGCGCATCCCCGAGCTCGTCGCGACGGCGTTCCGCCAGGCGACGACGGGCCGCCCCGGCCCCGTCTACCTCGACCTGCCGGGCGACACGCTCGGCGAGAAGGTGGAGGCGGAGAGCGTCGTCCAGCCGCCGGCGTGGCGCCCGGCGCCGCGCACGCTCGGCGACCCGGGCGCGGTGCGCGAGGCCGTCGCGCTGCTCGCGCGCGCCGAGCGCCCGGTGATCCTCGGCGGCAGCGGCGTCTGGTGGTCGGACGGCGCGGCCGCGTTCCGGGCGCTCGTCGAGGCGACGGGAATCCCGTTCTACACGACGCCGATCTCGCGCGGGCTGATCCCCGAGGACCACGCGCTCGCCTTCCTCAACGCCCGGAGCAAGGCCTTCGCCGAGGCCGACGTGGTCGTGGCCGTCGGCACGCGCTTCAACTGGATGGTGCAGTTCGGGCGGCCGCCGCGGTTCGCCGCCGACCTGAAGGTGATCCACGTCGACATCGACCCGGCGCAGCTCGGCCACAACCGCGCGGTGGACGTGCCGATCGCCGGCGACGCCCGCGCGGTCCTGGAGCAGCTCCACGCCGAGGCGGAAGGGAAGCTCGACCCGCGCCGCTGGGCGGCCTGGACCGGAAAGCTGCGCGCGCTGGACGCCGAGAAGTCGGCCGAGGTGGACAGGGCGATGAGCAGCGACGCGACACCCATCCATCCGCTCCGGCTCTGCAAGGAGGTGCGCGACTTCCTGCGGCGCGACGCGATCCTCGTCGTGGACGGTCAGGAGATCCTGAACTACGGCCGCCAGGCGATCCCGACGTTCGTCGCCGGCCACCGGCTCAACTCGGGAGCGTTCGGCTGCATGGGCGTCGGCCTGCCCTTCGGCGTCGGCGCGAAGGTGGCGCGGCCCGACGCGCAGGTGGTCGTCCTGCACGGCGACGGCTCCTACGGCCTCAACGCGATGGAGATCGACACGGCCGTGCGCCACGGGATCCCGGTCCTCGTGGTGATCAGCAACAACGGCGGCTGGACGGCCGACGCGCCCTGGACGCGCCCGCTCCCGAAGCCCGGGCGCAACCTCGGCCACACGCGCTACGACAAGGTCGCGCAGGAGCTGGGCGCGCACGGCGAGTACGTCGAGAAGCCGCACGAGATCCGGCCGGCGCTCGAGCGCGCGTGGGCCTCCGGCAGGCCGGCGGTCGTCAACGTCATCACGGACGGCAAGGCGCGCGCCCAGACCGTGCGTTTCTCCGCATACCAGACTTAGGACGCGATGGCGAAGGCGCTCGCGGGCATCCGCGTGCTCGACCTGACCCAGTACGAGGCTGGGCCGAGCTGTACCCAGATGCTCGCGTGGCTCGGGGCCGACGTCATCAAGATCGAGCCACCGGGCGGCGAGCCCGGCCGCACGGTGCTCTCGGACAAGCGCGGCGAGGACGCGTGGTTCTTCCTCCTGCTGAACTCCTGCAAGAAGGGCGTGACGCTCAACCTCAAGGCGCCGCGCGGCCGCGCGATCTTCGAGGAGCTGGCGAAGGGCGCCGACGTCGTCGTCGAGAACATGGGGCCGGGCGCGATGGAGCGGCTCGGGCTCGGCTGGGAGGCGCTGCGGCGGCTCAATCCGCGGATCATCGCCGCCTCGGTGAAGGGTTTCGGGGGCGGCGGGCCGTACGCGGAGTACAAGAGCTTCGAGTGGATCGCCCAGGCGATGGCGGGCGCGCTGAGCATGACGGGCTGGCCGGACGGCCCGCCCACGAAGGCCATCGGCGGCCTGGCCGACACGGGCGCCGGGCTGCACTGCGCGATCGGCGTCCTGGCGGCGATCATCCAGCGCCAGACGACGGGCGTGGGCCAGCAGCTCGAGGTCGCGCAGCAGGACGCCGTGGTGAACCTGCTCCGCATCCACCTGCGCGACACCTACGCGGACGGCAAGGCCGTGCCCCGGCAGGGCAACCGCTCCGTGAACGCGGCGCCCTCGAACCTCTACCGCTGCCGTCCCGGGGGGCCGAACGACTACGTCTTCATCCACTGCGCCACCGTGGAGATGTGGAAGACGCTCACGCGGATCGTCGGGCGCCCCGAGCTGGGCGACGACCCGCGCTACGCCGACCGGCGCGACCGCGTCCAGTTCGTGGACGAGATCGACGCGATGATCGAGGCGTGGACCGAGAAGCGGACGAAGCACGAGGTCACGGAGATCCTGGCCGGCGCGGGCGTGCCGTGCGGGACCGTGCTCGACTCGAGCGAGGTCCTGACGGACCCGCATCTGAGAGCGAGCGGCATGATCGTCCCGCTCGAGCACCCGTCGCGCGGCGCGTACCCGATGCCCGCGAATCCGGTGCGGCTGTCGGCCTCGCCCACGGAAGTCGTGCGCGCGCCGCTGCTCGGCGAGCACAACGCGGAGGTCTACGGCCGGCTGCTCGGCTACGGGGCCGCGGAGCTCGACGCCCTCCGCCGGGACGGCGTCATCTGAGGCCGGTCATCTGCCCCGGGTCCATGCCGTAGAAGAGGCGGGCGCCCGTCTCGCCGGGCCGCGGCCAGGGATGCTCGCGCAGCACGCGCTCGTCGATGTCGGCGCCCCAGCCGGGCGCGTCCGTGAGCCAGACGTGGCCGTCGCGGACGACCGGCGGCCGGGTGACGAGCGCCCCCTTCCACGGCACGTCGTCGACGTCGATCTCCATGATGCGCACGTTGGGCAGCACCGCGCAGAGGTGCAGCGAGTGGAGGTCGGCCAGGTGGCTGTAGTAGTTGTGCGGCGCGACGTTGATCTCGCACGCCTCGGCCAGCCGCCCGATCTGCACGGCCTGCGAGAAACCGTTCCACGGCACGTCGATGATCGCCACGTCCACCGCGTGGCGCTCGAGGAACGGCCGGAACTGCCGGAGCGTCACCAGGCTCTCGAGCGACGCCAGCCGCGTCGAGGTCGACTGCTTGATCTGGAGGAGCGCGTCCGGGTCCCAGTTGTCGTACTCGAGCCACTGCATGTCGTACTTCTCGAGCAGCCTGGCGATCCGCAGCACGCCCTCGGTGCGGAAGTTGTAGTTCAGGTCGAGGCAGAGGCCGACCCGCGGGCCGACCGCGTCGCGGAGGGTGCCGATCAGGCGGTCGATCGCGTCCAGGATCTCCACCGTCGGCGCGCCGTCGGTCGTGTTGATGCCGCTCGCAAAGCCGGGGAAGTACACCGTCGCCGGCTCGCCGGGGATGACCATGTTGGTCTTGAGCGCGGTGAAGCCGCGCGCGACCACCTCGCGGCCGAGCGCCGCGATGTCGTCGTACGTCCGGAGCGGCGGCGTGCCGAGCAGCGTGCCCATCCGCGCCCGGGTCGTCCCGCAGTGCGACCAGTAGAGTCGCACGCGGTCGCGGAGCGGGCCGCCGAACAGCTCGTACACCGGCACCCCGAGCGCCTTGGCCTTGAGGTCCCAGAGCGCCAGCTCGATGCCGGCGATCGCCTTGTGGGAGACGCCGCCGAGGTTCTGCCGCACGCGGCGCAGCATGTCCCAGTACAGGCGCTCGACCGGCCGCGGATCCTGGCCGATCAGCAGGTCGGCGAGGTCGCGGACGCACCCGGCGATGCCGTGCGGGCTCCGGTTGTCGCTACACTCGCCCCAGCCGACGAGGCCGCCGTCGGTCTCGACGCGCACGAACGTCCAGGGCCGCCAGCCGCCGTCGCAGTGGAGCGCCTCCACGCGCGCGATCTTCATGAGCGCCTCCTGTCCCCGGGATCGGGCGCCAGTATAGTGCCTGGAACCTCGCCGTTGGCGTACAATGCCGCCGTGGCCGGCGACGACTCTCCGGACGCGCTGGCAGTCCGACTGCAGACGGCCCTCGATCTGTGCGCGCTGGGTGAGTCGATGCGCCGCGCGCAGCTCCGCCGCGAGCATCCCCATGCCACCGACGAGGAGATCGAGGCCCTGCTCATCGCCTGGCTCGAGACTCGCCCGGGCGCCGAGCACGGCGACGCCTGGGGCCGCGCCATCTCCTGGCCACCGTCACGCTCCTGAGCCGGGCCGAAGCCTCGCTCCGGCGCATCGTGGGAGACCTCCGGGATCTCGCCCGTCGGTTCGCGCTGGTCGGCGGCCTGGCGGTGTCGGCACGTACGGAGCCCCGACTCACGCGCGACGCCGACCTCGTCGTGCTCGTCACCGGCGATCGGGACGCCGAGGCGCTCGTCCGTGATCTCCAGGGGCGCGGCTGGCAGGTCACCACCGCGATCGAACAGGACGTCGCCGGACGCCTGGCGACCGTCCGGCTCGCGCTCGCCGGGGCGGATGTCCGCGGCGCGGTCGTCGACCTGCTCTTCGCCTCGTCCGGCATCGAACCCGAGATCGTGGCCGCGGCGGACCCGATCGAGGTCATTCCGGGCTTCACGATACCGGTCGCCCGGCTGGGCCATCTCATCGCCCTGAAGGTGCTCGCGCGCGATGACCGCACGCGGCCGCAGGACCGCGTGGACCTCGCCGCCCTGCTGGCCCGCGCCGACGCCGCGGCAGTGGGCGAGGCGCGGGACTCGCTCGCGCTCGTGACGCGGCGCGGGTTTCATCGCGGGCGCGACCTGCTCGGGGCGCTGGACACGGCCGTCAACGAGTTCCGTGGCTGAGCCTTGCCGTATCCTTCCCGGCACGTTGACCGGCTGCTCGCCGCTCGCTAGGCTGTGAGCGCGATGGCGTCGACCGTCAAACCGTCGCCCCGGATCCGGCGCTGGACGCGGCTGGAGTACGACCGGCTGATCGATCTGGGCGTGTTCCAGCCCGGAGAGCGCCTGGAGTTGCTCGACGGCCTGCTGGTGCTGCGCGAGCCGCGGGGCAGCCGGCACGCGGGGACGATCCGGAGAGTGGTGGCGGCCCTCCGCCGCGCCTTCGGCGACGCCTGGCAGGTCGACTCGCAGCTGCCGATCGCCCTCGACCCCGACTCGGAGCCGGAGCCCGACGTCGCCGTCGTACCGCAGGATCCCGGCGCGTACCTGGACGCGCATCCCTCGCGCCCGGTCCTGATCGTCGAGGTCGCGGAGAGCTCCTACCGGGTGGACCGCGAGCACAAGGCGAGCCTCTACGCCCGCGCCGGCATCGCGGACTACTGGATCGTCGACCTCGCCCGCGACGCCCTCGAGGTGCACCGCGACCCCGGGGCGTCGCCGGACGCCCCGTACGGCTGGCGCTACCGGAGCGTGGTCACGCTGCGCCGGCCGGCGACCGTCGCGCCCCTGGCCGCGCCCGGCACGCCGATCCCCGTCACCGACCTCGTGCCCTGAGGGCCTGCTACCTGTCGAGCCAGACGGCCATGAGGCGCCCGCCGTAGTCGTGGCCGATGTTCGGCGCGAAGTTCCTGACGTGGGGCTCCCAGGCGGCGACGGAGACCCCGGTCGGGCCGAAGAGGTAGTAGGCGTGCCGGGACACGTGACGCTGGATGTCGTAGAGGATGTCCCGCCAGCGGGCGCTCGCGGACGCCCATCTTCCCGATGCGCTCGCCGCCTGGATCCTCGCGGCGGCCGGCCAGCGCCCGGTCGTCCCGGGAACCCTCGCCGACAGCCCTGCGCCCGACACCATTCTCGAGGTCGACTCCATGGTGGTAACGCTCACCTCGAAAGATCCGACGGACTGGCAGCCCGGCCTCAGGCTCCGACTCTCCGTCGGCGGCAGGCTGGTCCGAGCCTGGGACGGCGAGGAGCTCGGCAGCTGGGTCTGGGAGCAGGACGGACCCGAGGCGCGCTTCTTCGCGTGGGGGAAGGACGACGCGCGGCGGTTCCGCGACGAGCTGGCGCGCGCCGGCGAGGCCCTGGCGACGGAGATGATCGCGGACCTATTCTAGGCGGAGAAACGGAGGAGGCTATGCGCGCAAGAGTCGTGCTCGGGCGGGTGGTCCTCGGTCTCGCCCTCGTCGCGGCCACGGGCTGCGCTCACGCGCTGAGCCAGCCGATGCCGCGTCTCGAGGGGAAGCTCGCGCTGAAGGTCTCGAACGAGCAGCCGTCGAAGTGGACCGAGATGCCCCTGGGCGTCCACCAGATCCCGGACACCTCGGTCTACGTCTCCGGCCACCAGGGGGCGGCGGGAATCGGGGTGCTCTTCGGCCTCATCGGCGTGGCCGCGGCGCATGCCGCCGCCCAGAGCACGGGCGAGAAGAAGACGCAGGATGCCCAGGCGCAGCTCCGCCTGGACATGCGGGCGCTCGCGGAGCGGGTCCTCACCGAGGAGCTGGGCCGGCGCGGCGCTGCGAATCGGTTCGCGGCGGCGGGCACCACGGGCGCCGGCTCGCTCGAGATCGTTCCCTACCTCGTCGTGAACTTCATCGGCGACGAGCAGGTCCGCCCCTGGGTCGTACTGAAGACGATGCTCAAGGACGCGAAGGGCGAGGAGCAGTGGAAGACGAAGTACGTCGCGGGCGTCGGCGAGGCCCGTCCGCTGGGCGGCGAGCGCGGCTGGGCGTCCGAGGACGGCGCACCCCTGCGGCAGCACGTGGACCGCAACCTCCGCCTGGCGATGGACGTGCTCCTGCGCGACGCCTCGGGGACGCTCCCGCGCGGGACTGGGCGCAAGGTCGAGGTGAAGGCCCAGTGGGTGTGGGTGAAGCCGTTCCTGGAGCGGACCGCCGAGGTGCTCGAGGAGACGGAGGACGCGCTCGTCGTCATCCCCGATGTCGCGGACGCGTTCGTTTTCGCGGGCGTCAACATCCTCGACAAGCGGGCGGTGACGGTGAAGCAAGAAGAGAAGTAGCGGTGAGACTATCATCGCCGCTGTATCCGACTGAGGGCGAGATCATCGAGATGTCGCCGATCGGCAGCGGCCATGCGCGCGGTCGGGCGTCGGCGAGGCGTGGCTCGTCGATCTCGACTCCGGCCGGCTCGAGAGCCATCGCGGCGCAGGGAGCGCCGGGTACCGCGACGTCCGCGTGCCCGGCCCCGGCGAGGCGTTCGCTCCCGCCGCCTTCCCCGAGGTGACGCTCACGCTGCGGGATCTGCTGGGCTAGCCGGGCCCGGCGATGTCGCGGGCGTGGGCCACGACGTGCAACACGGCGACCTGGTACAGCACGGTCGCCAGCGGACCGACGATCCCGCCGGCCGAGCGGATGCGACGGGCCAGCAGCGCCTCGTCCACGGTCTCGACCGCGCGGATGGTGGCGGCGCGGTTTCGCTCGAACTCGGCGAGCAGGTCGGCGACGGTGAGGTGGGCACGCTTGGCCACCTGGCGCTCGTTGTAGGCGTCGTTGCCGCCCCGCATGGTCCGCGTGGCGGGCGCGCCCTCGGCCGCTGCCTCGACGGCCGGCGCCTCGCGGGCGATGTCGAAGAGGCGCGGGTACGTCCACTCGATCGACGCGATGTGGGCGAGGATCTGCCGGCCGTTCCAGCCCGACTCGTAGCGCCCTTCCTCGAGGCGCTCCGGCGGTAGCGCGCGCACGATGGCCAGCACCTCGTCCCGGCTGGTCCGGAGCGCGTCGAGCAGCTCGGCCCTGGACGGCGCGCGCTCGTCGAGCATGACGACCGGCAGCGTAGCATGAGAGCCGCGCGGTCTCCGAACGGAGTCACGACAGGCGATACGCGCTCGACTACAATCGAGGGCGAGACGACAGGATCGAGGCACGGAGCGATCAGGTGGGACTGACGTACATCGAGGGCGTGGTCACCGGCCCCACGGGCGCGTCGCGCACCGTGCGCTTCATGGTGGACAGCGGGGCGAAGTACAGCCTCCTGCCGCTGGCCGACTGGCGAGCGATCGGCCTGGCGCCGAAGCGACGGCTGACGTTCGCCCTCGCCGACGGCACGCTGATCGAGCGCGACGTGTCCGAGTGTCACATCGCGCTCCCGGAGGGCGACGGGCACACACCCGTCATCCTCGGCGAGGCCGGTGACGAGGCGCTGCTCGGCGTCGTCCTGAATCCCTTCAACCGTACGCTCCAGCCGGCCCGGCTCCTGCTCGCCTGAACGGCCGGCTGAGGGCGTGCTGACCATCGACGGCTCGCAGGGCGAGGGCGGGGGCCAGATCCTCCGCACGGCGCTCGCCCTGTCGCTGGTGACCGGCGCGCCGTTCCGCATCGAGAAGATCCGCGCGCGCCGCGCCAGGCCCGGACTCCTGCGCCAGCACCTGACCGCCGTCAGCGCCGCCGTCGCCGTCGGAGGCGCCGAGGTCGAAGGCGCCACGCTCGGCTCGCCGAGCCTCGTGTTCCGGCCCGGTGCGGTGAAGCCGGGCGAGTACCGGTTCGCGATCGGCACGGCGGGGAGCACCGGGCTCGTGGTCCAGACCGTGCTGCCGGCGCTGCTCACGGCGGCCGGGCCCTCGACGCTGACGCTGGAAGGCGGCACTCATAACCCGGGGGCGCCGCCCTTCGATTTCCTGGCGCGCGCCTTCCTGCCGCTGATCGAGCGCATGGGCCCGCGCGTGGAGGCCGTGCTCGACCGGCCGGGCTTCTACCCGGCGGGGGGCGGGCAGTGCGCCTTCCGCGTGATGCCGGCCGCGCGTCTGGCGCCCCTCGACCTCCGCGAGCGCGGCGCGATCCGCCGTCGCCGGGCGCGGGCCCTGGTGGCGCGGCTGCCGCGGCAGATCGCCGATCGGGAGCTGGCCGTCGTGCGGGCTCGGCTCGGCTGGAGCGAGGAGGAGCTCGAGGTCGTCGTCGTCGATGGCTCGGCGCGCGGCCCGGGCAACGTCCTGCTGCTGGAGGTCGAGAGCGAGCACGTGACCGAGCTCTTCAGCGGCTTCGGCCAGGTCGGGGTGCGGGCCGAGGCGGTCGCCGAGCAGGCCGTCGAGCAGGCGCGGCGCTACCTCGCGGCGGGCGTGCCGGTCGGGCCGCACCTCGCGGACCAGCTGCTGGTGCCGCTGGCCCTGGCCGGGGGCGGCGCGTTCCGGACGATCGGGCTGTCGTCCCACAGCCGGACGAACCTGGACGTGATCCGGGCGTTCCTCTCGACGCGGATCGCCGTGATCGGCGCCGGCGATGACGTCCTCCTCGCGTTCGGGGGGGCTGCGGCGGCGGGTTCCTGACGGCGAGGGCGCACCGGGGTGGTGCAATCGCCTTTGGGTCATGGGGCGATTGCCGGATTGCGGAGCGACGCCGTCTTGACCCAGGGTGACGGCATGAATATTCCCGAGCTCGACCCGGCCCAGCGGCTCCTCGCCCAGCGCTACCACTGATCGGAGGCGGTCCTGCTGGCCGTGTGCCAGCGCCTCGGGGTCGAGCACGAGGTCATCCCGCGCGTCGCGACGGCGTTCGGGGGCGGTATGGGCGGGACCGGGGCCGTCTGCGGCGCGGTGGTCGGCGCCGTGATGGCGATCGGCCTCCGCCACGGCCGCGCGCAGCCCTCGGAGCGCGACGCGCGGGCCTACGGCCTGACGCAGGAGCTGCGGCGCCGCTTCGAGGCCGAGATGGGGCACATCGGCTGCCGCGAGCTGACGGGGATGGATCTCAGCACGGCGGAGGGCGTCAAGCGCTTCTACGCCTCCGACGTGCCCAAGCGCGTCTGCCTGCCCGCCGTCGGCGCGGCCTACCGGATCGTGACGGAGCTGCTCGAGTCGTAGGACACTCCCCGCTCACGACGTCGCGGGCCGGGCCGCGAGCCACGCCTCGACCTCGTGGCGCTGGATCTTGCCCGTGGTGCTCCGTGGCAGGTCGGCCAGCGTGACGAACACGATCTCCTTCGGCTGCTTGTAGCCCGCCAGCTCGGTGCGGCAGCGGGCGAGCAGGTCCGCGCGCGTGAGTGCCGCATCCTTGGGCGCGACGACGGCGACCGGCACCTCGCCCCACCGGGGATCGCGCCGGCGGACGACCACGGCGTCGGCGACGCGCGGGTCGGCCAGCAGGACGCGCTCGATCTCCGCCGGGTAGATGTTCTCGCCGCCCGACTTGATCATGTACTTGAGCCGGTCCACGAAGTCGAGCGAGCCGTCGGCGTGCTGCACGAACATGTCGCCCATGTGGAACCACCCGCCGCGGAAGTCCCGCGCGTTGACCTCCGGCGCGTTCCAGTAGCCGCTGAAGCACGTGGGCCCGCGGAAGGCGAGCTCGCCCGGCGTGCCGGGCGGCACCTCGCGATCCTCCGCGTCCACGAGCCGGATCTCGCAGAAGGCGTTCTGCCGCTTCGAGAGCCGCGCGGGGACCTCGCCCACCGCGATGACGTTGCCGGAGGCCGGCGGGACGCCGGTCTCGGTGGAGCCGAAGGAGTTCAGGTAGGGCGCGCCGAGGAGGGTCGTCACCTCCGCGATCTGGTGGGCGGGCACGAGGTCGGCCATGGCGCCGCAGAGCCGCACACCCACGGGCCGGATCGCGCGCGCGCGCAGCTCGGCGATGAGCGGCTCGATCATGCCGGGCATGAGCAGCAGGTGGCCGAGCTGCTCGCGGCCCACGTGGCCCGCGATCTCGTCGGGGCGGAAGCCGTCCACGACGACGACCTTGCCGCCGGTCGTGAGCGTGCCGAGCGCCGGCTCGGTCGCCGCCATGTGGAAGAACGGCGCCCACGCGACGGTCGTGTCGCCGGGGTTCAGGCCGAGCTCCGCGAAGAACACGAGGTAGCGGGCCAGCTCCGCCCGGTGGGAGATCACCGCGCCCTTCGGCAGGCCCGTGGTGCCGCTCGTGTACAGGATGAGGAGCCCGTCCTCGGGCTCGGCGGCGATCGCCGGCGCGTCCGCCCGCGCCCGTGCCAGGCGCGCCTCGTACTCCGCCCCCAGGACGAGCGTCGCGACCGGCCCGACCCCGGCCTCGGCGAGCAGCGCGCCGTGGCGCTCGGAGACGACGCAGAGCGTCGGCGAGACGAGCGCGACGCAGTGCCGCACCTCCGGGGGCGCGAGCCGCCAGTTCTGGCAGGCGAGGATCGCGCCCAGCTTCGCGCACGCCAGCTCGAGCTCGAGGTACTCGGGCCGGTTCTCCGAGAGGATCGCGACCCGGTCGCCGCGCGCGACGTCGAGCGCGCGGAGCACCCCGACGGCGCGGTTCACGCGCTCGTCGAGCTCCGCGTACGTGAGCGCGCGGCCGGCCGCCTCGACGGCGCAGCGCTCGCGGTGCCGCCGCGCGGCGCTCTCGAACAGGCTCCCGACCGTGCTCCGTCCGGCCAGCTGGGGCAGCGCGCTCCCGGTCATGCGGGCCTCCTCGGGCGAGGGGATGCGAGGCGCCGGAGCGCCTCCTCGCGGAGCTTCACCTTCTGGATCTTGCCGGAGCTGGTCATCGGAAAGTCGTCCACGAAGAGGACGTGGCGGGGGATCTTGAAGCTCGCGATGCGGCCCCGGCAGTGGGCGAGGACCTCCTCCGCGGTGAGCGCGTGGCCCGGCCGGCGGCGCACGAAGGCCACGCCCACCTCGCTCAGGCGCGCGTCGGGGTAGCTCACCACCGCGGCGAGGTCGATGCCCGGGTGGCCCATGAGGTAGGCCTCCACCTCCATCGGGTCGACGTTCTCGCCGCCGGTCTTGAGCATGTCCTTGTAGCGGCCCATGAACCGGAGGTGTCCGTCGGGGCGGAGCACGCCCATGTCGCCGGTGTGCAGGAAGCCGTCGGTGTCGATCGCCGCGGCGGTGGCCTCGGGCTTCCGGTAGTAGCCCCGCATGAGCGAGTAGCCGCGCACGAGGATCTCGCCGGGCGTGCCCGCCGGCTGGTCGCGCCCGGTCTCGGGATCGACGACGCGGACCTCGTAGCCCGGCGCCGGGCGGCCCGAGGCCTCGCAGGACTGCGCCTCCGTCGAGTCGAGCGCGCCGATCGCGCCGCCCACGCCGAACTCGCTCATCCCGTAGCCCGAGACGAGCGGCCCGAGGAGCGCCCGCGCCCGCCGCGCGATCGGGACCGAGCTCGACATGCCGGCGGCGAGGATGCCGGTGCGGACGCTCGACACGTCGCGCGGCTGCCGCTCGTACGCGTCGCAGAGCTCCTTGTAGTGCGTGTCGAAGCCGTGGAGCACCGTCGCGCGCTCGCGTTCGATGAGCTCGAGGCTCTCCGCCGCGTCGAAGCTCTCGGTGAGCACCTGGCGGGCGCCGGTCAGCATCGAGGTCAGCATCCCCTCGGAGAAGGCGAAGAGGTGGAACAGGGGCAGGGACATCAGGATGACGTCCTGCTCGGTGATGGCCAGGCGGAAGGCGCGGTCCGTCACGTTGCGGACCAGGCGGTGGGCGTGCATGACGCCCTTGGGGACGCCGGTGGTCCCCGAGGTGTACATGAGGAAGGCGAGGTCCTCGGGGTCCACCGCGGCCGCGCGCGCGGCGAGCGTCTGCTCCTCGACCCCGCCGCCGCGCTCGAGGAGGTCCGCCCACGGCACCGTCGCCGGCCGGCGCGCGTCGCCGAGCAGGACGACGCGCTCGAGCTTCGGCAGCCGGCTCGCCCCGGGCGCCGCGCCGGCGGGCGCGAGCTCGCGCACCATGCCGAGGTAGTCCACGGGGCCCGCGCGCTCGGCCAGGATCAGCGTGCTCGCGTCGGACTGGTCCACGATGTAGGCGACGTCGTCGGTGCGCAGCCGCGTGTTGACGGGCACGAGCACGGCGCCGATCTTGATCACCGCGAGGGCGCTCTCGATCCACTCCGGGCGATTCAGCAGCCAGAGGGCGACCTTGTCGCCGGGGCGGACGCCGAGCGCGACGAGCCCCCGGGCGACGCGGTCCACGCCCGCGGCGACCTCGGCGAAGGTGAAGCGCCGGCCCCGGAAGCTGAGCGCCTCGCGCGCGCCCCAGCGCCGCGCCGCCCGCTCGGGCAGCGAGCCGATGGTGACCTTCGCGAACCAGTCGCCGTCGCCGGAGTGCGCCGGGGCCATTCTGGGCGGCAGTATAGCGAGCCCCGCGCGCGCCGCGCCGACTACCTGAGGGTCCAGCCTCCGGGGACGCGTCGGGCGCAGAACGGACGCAGGGCGTCGAGGGCGGTCGGCGTGTTCTGGATATCGGCCCAGACGAAGAAGCAGGTGTCCGGCGCCCGGATCCGGTAGCCCCTGGGCGCCGGGACGCCGATCACGTTCAGGCCCGGGCGGAGGCTGAAGGCCACCCTGGAGCCGGCGACGTGGTTGCGGGCGCCCACGCCGGCCAGGATCGTGATCTGCGTCGCGCACTCGCCGTTGCCGTCGGCCCGGAGCCTGACGGACCAGCTCTTGACGAATCCGTTGTGCGGCACCGGGTCGGGGACCATGCCGAGGTCCATGACCCGGAGATCGTGGAGCCCGCCGCAGTCTTTCGGCGACCGCCTCTGCGCCGCCGCCGGCCCCGCGGCCGAACCGAGCACCACCGCCAGCAGCACCACGATCCCGCGCCTCGTCACCGACCGCATCGCCGTGCCTCCCCCTCGCTCATACATCAAGACGCCGCGCGTCGGCCGACGATTCGAGGTGTCTGGCGACGCGCCGGGCGTGCGCTAGTGCAACCGGCGCGGAAACGTAGTCAGGACCGCGGGGGGGCGCCGAGGAACTCGCGGACGATGCGCACGAACTCGGTGAAGCGGTCGTGGTGCAGCCAGTGGCCCGCGCCGTCGAGGCCGACGACGGTGGCGCGGCGGAAGAGCTGCGCCCGGCCGTCCGCGGCGGGGTCCCCGGCCTCGCTTTCCTTGCCCCACAGGAGCAGGGTGGGGCAGGCGATCCGCCCCCAGAGGAAGGCGATGTCGCGGCGGCTCATGTCGTACGGCGGCCAGGCGCGCACGTAGTTGTCGAACTTCCAGCTGTACGTGCCGTCCTCGTTCTGGTTGACGCCCTGGACCGTCAGGTGGCGCGCCTGCTCGGCGGAGAGATGCGGGTTCTCCTCCTGCATGCGGCGAAACGCGTCCTCGATGGAGGGATAGCGCCGCGGGAGCCGGCCGGCGAGGCCGCGCTGGTCGCGGATCCACTCGTCCATCCGCTCGGCGATCGTCCTGGCGGCGCGCTCGGCCAGCACGCGCGGCGCGGGGCCGAGCCCCTCGATGGCGACGAGCTTCGCGACGTGCTCGGGGTAGATGCCGGCGTAGCGGAGCGCGATGTGGCCGCCGAGCGAGTGCGCGATGATCGTGGCCGGCGCGAGCCGCTGCTGGTGGACGAGCTGCGCGAGGTCGTAGAGGTAGCCGGCCATCGTGTAGCTGCCGTCGGGCGACCACTGGCTGTCGCCGTGCCCGCGCAGGTCGGGCGCGAGCACGTGCCAGGCGTCGCGGAGCGCGGCGGCGGTCCAGTCCCAGTTGCGGCAGTGGTCGCGCCCGCCGTGGAGCAGGAGCAGCGGCGGCGCGCCCGGGTTGCCCCAGTCCACGTAGTGCAGCCGCAGGCGCTGGGAGAAGTAGGTGTGGGACGTCGGTCCCGGCGTGCCCTCGCTCACCACCCGGCGCCCCGCCTCAGCTCGCCGGCTCGCCGGCGTTGACCGGGAGGCACTGGCCCGAGATGTTGCGCGCCAGGTCGCTGCACAGGAAGACGGCGGCCGCGGCGATGTCCTCGGCCGTCACCATGCGCTTGAGCGGCGAGCGGGCGACGAACGCCTCCCGCGCCGCGGCCACGGGGATCTTGCGCACCTCGGCCTGGCCCGCGATGACGCGGTCGATGCGGTCGCCCTCGACCGCGCCGGGGGCGATCGCGTTCACGGTGATGTTGTGGGGGCCGAGCTCGAGCGCCATGCCGTACGTCATTCCGACCTGCCCGGCCTTCGCCGAGCAGTAGCCGATGCGGTAGGCGAGGCCGCGGCGGCCGGCCACCGAGGAGATGTTGACGATGGCGCCGCCGCCGGCCTGGATCATCGCGGGCACCGCGAACCGGATGCAGAGGTAGGAGCTGGTGAGGCACGAGTCGAGCGTGTAGCGCCAGTCGTCCAGCGTGTAGTCCTGCACCGGCTTGGTGGGCCCGCCGTCGCCCGCGTTGTTGACGAGGGTGGTGAGCGCGCCGAACGCCTTCACGGCCGCCTCGACCAGGCGGCGGACGTCGTCCTCGTGCGAGACGTCGCACGTGACGGCGAGGGCGCGCCCGCCCGCCGCCGTGACGAGCCGCGCCGTCTCCTCGACCAGGTCCTTCGACCGCGCGGCGCAGACCACGCTGGCGCCCTCCCGGGCGAAGACCTGGCTCAGCACGCGGCCGATGCCCTTGCTGGCGCCCGTGACGATCGCGACCTTGCCCTGCAGGCTCTGGTTCGGCACGCTCTCCCTCCTGTCAGTTGCCCATCACCAGGCCGCCGTCCACGTTGACGGCCTGGCCGGTCATGTAGTCGGAGTCCGGGCCGGCGAGGAACGCGACCACGCCGGCGACGTCGTCCGCCGTCTCGGCCCGGCCGAGCGGGATCCCCGCCGTGCGCCGCTTCCACGCCTCGCCCCGGGGCCACCCGCGGAGCGCGCTCCACTCCGCGTCGATCTGCGTCCACATCGGCGTGTCCACGGCGCCGGGGCAGACGCAGTTCGAGGTGATGCGATGGGGCGCGAGCGCCTGCGCGGCCGAGCGCGTGAGGCTGACGACGCCCGCCTTCGCCGCCGAGTACGGCGCCAGCAGCGGGTTCCCGCCGCGGTAGGCCGCGATCGAGGCCGTCTGGACGAGCTTGCCGCGGAGCTCCGAGCCGGCGATGGGCTCCTGGCGGAGCATCCGGCGCGCCGCCGCCTGCAGGACGAAGAACACGGCGCGGAGGTTCACGCCGAGGACGCGGTCCCACTCGGCCTCGCTCACGTCGAGCAGCGGCTGCACGCGGACGACGCCCGCGTTGTTGAGGAGCACGTCGAGCCGGCCCCAGCGCCGGTAGGCCTCGTCGAGCATGCGCTCGACGTCCTCGCGCCGCGTGACGTCCGCCCGCACCGCCGCCTGGCCGAGCTCGGCCGCGAGCCTCGCGACCCCGGCGGCGTCCACGTCGGCGAGCACGAGCCGCGCGCCGCCGGCGGCCAGCCGGCGGGCGCACGCGGCGCCGATGCCGCCCGCCGCGCCCGTGATCAGGACCGTGCGTCCCTCGAGCCCTTCGCTCATCCGCGTCCTCCGTGTGGCGATGCCGGCTAGAGGCCGAGCCCGACCAGCCGCTCGGTCGGCGGCCGGAACGCCGTGAGCGGGCGCCCGAGCGCGGCGTCGATCGCCGCGAGCATCGCGGGCCGGTCCGCGGGGAGGCGCCCGCGGACGTCGAGGAAGTTCGAGACGTGGTCCGAGCAGAGCGTCGTGGGCCCTTCGAGGCGCTCGACGAGCAGACGGGTCTCCCGGAGCGCCTCGTGCGCCGACGGCAGCGTGAGCGCGCCGGCGCGCCACCGGTCGTGCCACGGCGTGCCGGGCTGCGGCACGAAGGTCCGCAGGCGGACGAACGTCGGCGGCGCCTGGTTGAGCACGGCGGCGCTGCCGAGCGCGTGCGCGCGCCAGCCCTCGACGCCCGCGAGCCCCACCATCAGGTAGACGGACAGCTCGATCCCGGCGCGCACGACGTGCCGGTAGGCGAGGACGGCGCCCTCCGGCGTCACGCCCTTGCCGATCGCGGCGAGCGTCGCCGCGTCGCCCGACTCGAGGCCCGAGTGGATGCGCGTGATACCGGCCGCCGCGATCGCGCGCCACTCGTCGAGGCGCTTCTTCACCAGGAACTTTGCCGAGCCGTACATCGTGATGCGCTCGAGGTCCGGGAACCGCGCCCGCGCCGCCCGGCCGATGGCCACGAGCGTCGCGGTCGGCAGGACGGCCGTGTTGCCGTCGGCCAGGAAGATCGTGCGCACGCCGTGCGCGCCGTACGCCTCGCGGGCGAGGTCCAGGTCCTCGACGACCTCCGCGAGCGGGCGCACGCGGAACGGGCGCCCCTTGTACATGCCGCAGAAGGCGCACCGGTTGTGCGGGCAGCCGAGCGTCGCCTGCACGATCAGCGAGCCGGCCTCGCTCGGGGGGCGGTAGACGGTCCCCTGGTAGCGCACGCGCGGCCTCCGCCTCAGAGCTCCGCCATCCGCGCGAAGGCGGTGAGCTCGCGCGGGACGTCGGGCCCGGCCGGCTGGTAGGCGATCTCGGTCACGCCGCGCGCGGAAAGCCCGTCGAGCCGCGCGCGGAGCGCCGCCGCCTCGCCCGTGAACGTGTAGGCGCGGATGGCCTCGCCCGTGATGACCCCGCGGTCGAGCGCGTTCACGAACGTGAGGTGCCCCTCGTGGGTGTGCAGGTGGCGCTCGCGCGGCGGCAGGGCCTCGAGCGCCGCCCGCCACGCGGCGCCGCCCGGCAGCTCGCCGAGCTTCGGCCGCCGCGGCGCGCCCGGCAGGTCCCAGGCGCGGTGGAACACGACGGCGGCGCCCGCGCCTGCCGCGGCGAGCACCCGCGGTGAGTCGAAGGGCTCGCCCGGCTCGAGCACCGTGCCGAAGGTGAGGAGGGCCGACCAGGCGAAGCCGCCCGTCGGCACCACGCTGAAGACCCCGTCGCCCAGCTCGCGCGCGACGGCCTCGCCCCGGGGGCCGCCGACGCCGAACACGAACGGCACGCGAATCGGCCGGGGCGGCGCCTGGCCGGGGCCGTGGAGCATCCGCGTGAGCGCGCCGTCCACCTCGACCGTCTCGCCGGCGAGCAGCGCGCGGAGCTGGCGGGCGTACTGCGCCACGACGCTCCAGGGGTTCGGGCGCTGGCCCATCGCGAGCCGCCCCGTGAAGCCCGAGCCGATCCCGACGACGACCCGCCCGGGGGCGAGCGCCACCAGCGTCGCCACGGCCGCGGCGCTGACCAGCACGTGGCGCAGGCTCGGGATCAGCACGCCCGGGCCCAGCCCGATGTGGTGCGTGCGCTCGGCCGCACGCGCCAGCGTGGCCCAGACGTCGAGCTGGAGCGCGGGCGTGTCGTAGACCCAGGCCCGCCGGTAGCCGAGCCGCTCGGCGAGCGCGACGTGCTCCGGGGTGTCGGGGACCGGGGGGAACGCGCAGGAGATGTCCATGGCCCAGACAGGATAGCTCCGTCGGCGCGGAAGGTGCTATCGTCTTGCGGCGATGCAGGACCTGTTCGTCGTGACGGACGCCTGGCGGGCGGCCTGGCCCGGGGCGGCCGCGGGGGTGCTGGCGATGCGGGACGTCGCGAACCCCGCCGGGCATCCCGCGCTCGAGCGCCGGGTCGCCGAGCGCGAGGCGGCGCTCCGCGCGCGCTTCGGCGGCGCCGACCGCGCGGCCCTCCGGGCGCTCCCGCGGCTCCAGGCGTACGCGGCCTACTACAAGCGCTGGGGCAAGACGTACCACGTCCAGCTCCAGCTCGAGTCCGTGGCGCTCAAGGGCAAGCCGATCACCCGGGCATCCGCGCTCGTCAGCGCCATGGTGGCGAGCGAGCTCGAGCACCTGCTCCTGACCGCCGGCCACGACCTCGACGCCGTCGCGCCGCCGGTCACGCTCACGGTAGCGGCCGGCGCCGAGCGATATCAGCTCTTGGGCGGTCAGGAGCAGGCCCTGCAGGCCGGGGACATGACGATGGCCGACGGCCGGGGGACCATCTCGAGCGTGCTCTACGGCCCGGACGAGCGGACGCGGTTCCGCCCGGAGACGCGCCGGGTCCTGTTCGCCGTCTACGCGCCGCCGGGCATCGGCGGCCAGGCCGTCGCCGCCCATCTCGAGGGCCTCGCGGCCGCGGTCCGCCTCGTCTGCCCCGACGCCGCGATCGAGGCGCTCGAAGTCCACGAAGCGTCGCAACCAGGGAGGAGCGCGAACCCATGAGCTGGCCTCAGGACTTCGACCAGTACGACGGCCTCGGCCTCGCCGAGCTGGTGCGCCGGCGCGCGCTGAAGGCCGAGGAGCTCCTCGAGGCGGCGATCGCCCGCGTCGAGGCGCGCAACCCGGCGGTCAACGCGGTGGTGACGCGCCTGTACGACCAGGCGCGCGCCGCGATCGCGGCCGGCCTGCCCGAGGGGCCGTTCACCGGTGTGCCCTACCTCCTGAAGGACCTCGGCGTCCTCTACGCGGGCGCCGTGACGAGCTGGGGCAGCACGTTCTTCGCCGACTACGTCGCCGACCACGACAGCGAGATCACGGTGCGGCTCAAGCGCGCCGGCCTGGTCATCTTCGGCAAGACCAACACCCCGGAATTCGGGCTGTCCACGTCCACCGAGCCGCGCCTGTTCGGCCCGACGAAGAACCCGTGGAACGCCGGATACAGCGCGGGCGGCTCGAGCGGCGGGGCCGCGGCCGCCGTCGCCAGCGGCATGCTGCCCATGGCCCACGCGACCGACGGGGGCGGCTCGATCCGCGTCCCCGCCTCGTGCTGCGGGCTGTTCGGCCTCAAGCCCACGCGCGCGCGCAACCCCATGGGGCCGGACGTCGGCGAGGGCTGGAGCGGCGCCTCGGTCGGCCACGCGATCACGCGGAGCGTGCGCGACAGCGCGGCACTGCTCGACGCCACGTCGGGTCCCGACGTCGGCGACCCGTACTGGGCGCCGCCGCCGGCCGGGCCGTTCCTGGCCGAGGTCGGGCGCGATCCGGGCCGCCTGCGCGTCGCGCTCGCGACGACGCCGTGGAACGGCCAGGCCGTCGATCCCGAGTGCGCGGAGGCGGCGCAGGCGGCCGCGAAGCTCTGCGCGGAGCTGGGCCACCGGGTCGAGGAGGCGCGGCCGGAGATCGACGCCGAGGCCCTCGGCGTGGCGACCCGCACGATCGTCGGCGCCAACGTCCGCGCCCAGCTCGAGGCGCGCGCGGCGGCGCTCGGGCGCGAGGTCCGGCCCGACGACGTGGAGCGGGTCACCTGGGCGCGCGCCGTCGACGGGCGCACGGCGACCGCCGCCGACTACGCCCGCTCGATCGTCACTGTGCACCGGACGGGCCGCGCCGTGGCCCGCTTCTTCACCGCGTACGACATCCTGCTGACGCCGACCATGTGCCGGCCGCCGCATCCGCTCGGCGTGCTCGACATGATGAGCGAGGACCAGACCGGGTACCTGGCGGCGCTGCTCGCCAGCATCGGGTTCACCTCGCTCTTCAACTCCAGCGGCAACCCGGCGATGTCGGTGCCGCTCGCCTGGTCGACGGGCGGGCTGCCGCTCGGCGTCCAGTTCGTGGCCGCCTTCGGCGGCGAGGCGACGCTCTTCCGCCTCGCGGCGCAGCTCGAGGCGGCGCGCCCCTGGGCGGCCCGCCGCCCGCCGCTCGCCTAGCGCGCGTGCGCTAGGCGAGCGGGCCGGTCGCCTCAGGCACGCGCGCCCTCCGCGATGCGACAATCGCGGAGGGGCAGCGCGTGACTGCGCGAGCGGACATCCGGCTCAGGTCGGGCAACCAGATGGTGGTCGAGGGCGCGCTGCGCGCCGGCTGCCGCTTCTTCAGCGGCTACCCGATCACGCCCGCCTCGGAGATCTACCGCGAGATGACCCAGCGCCTGCAGGCGCGCGGCGACGTCGCGGTCGGCGCGCCCGACGAGATCTCGGCGCTCTGCTACTGCATCGGCGCCTCGCAGCGCGGCGTGAAGGCCCTGACGGCCACCTCCGGGCCCGGCTGGGCGCTCATGATCGAGGCGTTCCAGTACGCGCTCATGACCGAGACGCCCCTGGTCGTCGCGCTGGTCCAGCGGCTCGGGCCGAGCACCGGCGGCGCCACGCAGAGCGCGCAGGGCGACGTGCTGCTGGCCGAGTGCGCCGTCTCCGGCGGCTACACCGTGCCGGTCTTCGCGCCGTCCACGCCCGGCGAGTGCTTCGCCCTCACCGTCCAGGCCTTCAACTGGGCCGAGGCGCTGCGCACACCCGTCGTCCTGCTGAGCGACAAGGACGTCGCGATGACGTACGAGGCCGTGGACCTCGGCGCGCTGCCCGACGTCCCCGTCTGGACCCGCCAGTCGCCGCCCTTCGCGCCGGTCGGCGGCCCGCGCAAGGTCACGCTGACCGGCTCCGCCCACAACAAGGACGGCTGGCTCCGGAAGAACGACCCGGAGACGCTCGACGTCCTGCGCCAGCTCGAGGCGAAGGTCGCGGCGCGCGCGGCGGAGCTGGCGCTCCTGACGGAGGACCTCGACGCGGGCGCCGGCACCGTGGTGGTGAGCTACGGCGTCACCGCCCGCGCGGCGCGCGAGGCCGTGCGCGCGGCGCGCGCGGCGGGCCGGCGCGTGTCGTTCGTGGGGCTCCAGACGCTCTTCCCGGTGCCGGCCGACGCGCTCCGCGCCGCCGTCGGCGGCGCCCGGCGGGTCGTGGTCGCCGAGGAGAACCTGGGCGGCCTCTACCGGCGCGTGCTGGCGGGCGCGCTGCCCGGCGTCGAGCTCTGCGGGGTGAACAAGCTCGGCGGCATGATCCGCCCGGCCGAGATCCTGGAGGCCCTGTGAGCTTTCTCGCCCAGCGCCCCATGCCCTACTGCCGCGGCTGCGGCCACGGCCTTGTGGCGCGCCGCCTCGACGAGGCGCTCGGGCGCCTCGGCCTCGACCCGAAGCGTGTCGTGCTCACGACCGACATCGGCTGCGTGGGGCTCGTGGATCCGCTCTTCCCCGCGCTGCACACGGTCCACACGATCCACGGCCGGTCCACGGCGGTCGCGGCCGGCGCCGTCCTCGCCGACGCGCTCTGCGCCGAGGGCGGGCTCACGAACGTCGTCATGCTCGGCGACGGCGGCGCCACGATCGGGCTCCTGCACTTGACGCAGGCCGCGCTGATGAACGTGGACCTGACGGTGCTCCTGCACAACAACATGCTGTACGGGATGACGGGCGGCCAGCACTCCGCGCTGACGCCCGAGGGGTTCAGGACGTCCACCACGCTCGCGGGCAACTGGCTGCCGGCGCTCGACCTGGAGCAGGTCCTGCGCGGCTGCCACGGCGGGTTCTACGCGCGCCAGCTCGCCACGGACCGCGAGCTCGCCGGCGTCATCGCGGAGGCGATCGCGTACCCGGGCTTCGCGCTCGTGGAGATCCTCGAGCTCTGCACGGGCTTCGGGGTGCCGCTGAACGCGCTGGACGGCAAGGCCCTGCGCGCGGCGGCCGCGGCCGAGGGCAGAGCGCTCGGCGTGCGCATCCGGCGGACCGACCGCCGCCCGTACCACGCGCTCTACCGCGAGCGGTTCCCGGTGCGCGCCGAGGCGCCGCCGCCGGCCCCCGCGGCGCCGGCGGGCCCTTTCGCCCACCGGCTCGCGCGTCCCCTGGGCGTCGTCGTCGCCGGCAGCGCGGGCGAGCGCGTGCAGACCGCCGCGGCCGTGCTCGCCCAGGCCGCGGTCCTCTCCGGCCTGCACTGCGTCCAGAAGAACGACTACCCGGTCACGGTCGGCAGCGGCTTCTCCCTCTCGGAGGTGAAGCTCGCGCCGGCACCCATCCTCTATACCGGGATCGACGCGCCCGACGCGGTCCTGCTCGTCTCCGCCGACGGGCTGCGCGAGGTGCGGGGGCGGGGAGACCTCGACCGCCAGGCGCCGGACGGCGTCGTCATCGTGGACGAGAGCCTCGCCGGCGAGCTGCCGCCGGGCCGGGCGCTGGCGGCGCCGCTCCGGCGCGCGCTCCCGGCCGATGCCGCCGCGCTCGGCGCCGTCGCGCTCCTCGTCGCGCGCACGGGCCTGCTCGCGCGCGAGGCTTTGCTCGCGGCGGTGGACGCGATCGGCGGGAAGGACGCCGGCGCGCTCCGCGCCGCGGTCGAGACCGGCGCGGCGCTCGGCGCCTGATCTGGGGGGCAGGGGGGCGCCCGGAGCCCCCCATGACATTCAGGCGGGCTTCTTCTTCGTGCGCTCGGCGACGGGGTACCCGGCGTCCTTCCAGGCGGTGAAGCCGCCGCCCATCTCGTAGACCGGTGCCAGGCCCATCTGCTGGGCGACGTCGGTCGCCAGCGCCGAGCGCCAGGCGCCGTTGCAGTAGAAGATGAACTCCTGGCCGGAGGCGAAGATCTCCTTGTGGTAGGGGCTCTCCGGATCGATCCAGAACTCGAGCAGGCCGCGGGGGCAGTGGTAGGCCCCGGGGATCAGGCCGTCGCGCTCGAGCTCGCGGACGTCGCGGAGATCGACGAAGACGACGCCGGCCTTCCCGTGCCGCGCGCGGGCCTCCTCGAGGCCGAGGGTCGTGATCCGCGCCTTGGCCTCGTCCACCATCTGGCGGAATCCCTTCGTGAGCTTCATGCGGGCCTCCGGGTGAACTTCTGGAACGTGTGACTGCCTCACTGGCGCCCCCCCCGGCCCGCGGTCAGCTCGGCCTCGAGCGCCTCGATGCTCGCCGCCACGATGTCGACCAGCGCGTCGACCTCCTCCCTGACGATGCAGAGCGGCGGCGCGAGCCGGACGACGCTGCCCCGCGCGTAGACGATGGCGCCGCGCTCCCACGCCTTCCGGTCGAGCGTGGACACCTGCGCGCTGTCGAGCGGCCGGCCGGACCCGTCGGGCTCGACGAGCTCGGCGCACACCATGAGGCCGCGGCCGCGCACCTCGCCGACGATGCGCCGCGTGCCGACCGCGCGCTCGAGCCCCTCGAGGAGGCGCGCGCCCATCGCGGCCGCGTTCTCGACGAGCCGGTCCTGCTCCATGATCCGGAGGTTGGCCAGCGCCGCCGCGCAGGCCACCGGGTGCGCCGCGTAGGTGTTGGGATGCACGTTCTCCTGCGTGGCGCCGTCGGGGAAGGCGTCCGCGATGCGGCGCCGCGCGATGCTGGCCGACAGCGGGACGTACCCCGAGGTGATGCCCTTGGCCACCGACATGAGATCGGGCACCACGCCGTCGTGCTCGCAGGCGAACCAGCGCCCGGTCCGGCCGAACCCCGTGATGACCTCGTCGGCGATCATCAGGACGTCCAGCTCGTCGCAGATCGCGCGCACCGCGACGAGCCAGCCGATCGGCGGCATGATGAAGCCGCCCGAGGAGAGCACCGGCTCCAGGAGGACCGCCGACACCGTGTCCGGCTTCTCGCGCAGGATCGCCTCCCGCAGCTCGCGGGCGCGGCGCGCGACCAGCTCCTCGTCCGTCCCCGCGCCGCGGTCGCGGAACGGGTAGGGCGCCTTGACCTTGGTGAAGCCGGGCACCTGCAGGGCGGCGTAGGGCGCCGCGAGCTGGGGGAGCCCGCACACCGCGAAGGTCCCCATGGTCGCGCCGTGGTAGCCGCCCTCGAGGGAGATGACCTTGTGCTTGTCCGGCTTGCCCCGGGTGAGCCAGTAGTGGCGGGCGATCTGCATGGAGCGCTCGTTGGCCTCGGAGCCGCTCACCGCGAACATCGAGACGTCGAGGTCGCCCGGCGTGAGCGCCGCGAGCCTGGCCGCCAGCTCCGCCGCCGGCCGGTTGGAGAACTGCCGCGTGGTCGGGTAGTACGCCAGGCGCACCGTCTGCTCGGCGACGGCCTCGGCGATCTCCCGGCGCCCGTGGCCGACGTTGACGACGGCGAGGCCGGCGAACGCGTCCATCAGCTTCTTGCCGCGCTCGGTCCAGACCCACACCCCCTCGGCCCGGTCGATGACCAGCTCCTCGTCCGACAGCCAGGGGTGATCCTGCGTCTTGTGGGTCCAGAGGTGTCGGATCGCGTCGGCGGTCGTGGTCATGGGTCTCGGGCCTCCCGCGTTTTCGCTGATGCTATCATCCGCGCACGTTCGTCCCGGGACCGGGGTTACGGCAGCCGAGCCCGGATGGCGGTCACGAACGCCAGGAGATCGGCGAGACGGTGCTCGACGATGTCCTTCACGACCTCGAGGTTCACCCCGCTGTAGCCGTGAACGACGATGTTCTGGAAGCCGGCCATTCGCCCCATGGTCGCCCCCAGGTCGGCCGACAGCCAACCGTGCCGGGTCAGGCGATCGAACAGCTCACGGTTCGTCTCGGGCTCCCCCAGACGTTCGTCCGATACGATGTGCGATGCCACGTCGAGGGCGGCCTGAATGGCGATCTGCAGCGTATGCAGCACGAAACGGGCTTCCCGGACGTCGCGGAGGATCTCCGCCGGGCGCGCCAGCGTGCGGAGCTCCTGGACGCAGGTCTCGATGAGGGCGAGCCTCTGCGCGAGGAGGTCGGGGTCGCTCACCGGGCCGGGACGGGCGGGCGCCGATAGCGCGCGAGGACGGGCTGGAGATCGAAGAACTCGTTGCGCGCCCGGACCTCGAAGCGGATCCGGGCGTTCGGATCGCGATCGAGGAGCAACACACCATCCCGGAGGACGCGATGGACCAGGCCCGCCGGCGCCGTATTCAGGACGATGACCTGGGCCGGGCGGCTCACCAGCTGCTCGATCCGACTCTCGAGATCGAGCGGCAATCCCTCGAGGGTGGCGGGCGGCGCGGCCGCGTAGAGGACGGCCACGTCGACGTCGCTCCGAGCGTCCGCCGTTCCCCGCGCCACGCTGCCAAACAGGTAGGCGGCGATGATCTCGCCGGGCTGAGCCGCGAAGAGCTCCCGGAGAACCCGCTCGACGGTGCCAACCGTCATGCTGGGATTATACGCGGGAGCCTCGATGCTATCATCTGCGCGTGTTCATCGTCGGCATCGACGTGGGGGGCACGTTCACCGACCTGACCGCGGTGGACGAGCGCACCGGCCGCGTGGTCGTCACCAAGGTGCCGTCGCGGCCGCGGAACGAGGCCGCGGCCGTCCTGGCCGGGCTCCAGGCGCTCGGCATCGCGAGCCGGGAGGTGCGGCGGCTCGTCCACGGCACCACCGTCGGCACCAACGCCATCCTCGAGCGGCGCGGGGCGCGCGTGGCCGTCCTGACCACCGCCGGCTTCCGCGACCTGATCGAGATCGGCCGGACCAAGCGGAACATCCCCGCGCTGTTCGTGCCCACCTTCGTCCGGCCCAGGCCCGTCGTCGAGCGCCGGCACCGCTTCGAGGTCACCGAGCGGCTCGACGCCGCCGGCGCGGTGCTCGTGCCGCTCGACGTGCCGAGCGTGGAGCGCGCGCTCGACCAGGCGCTCGCCGCCGGCGCCGGGGCGCTCGCGGTGTGCCTGCTCCACGCGTACCTGAACCCGGCGCACGAGCGCGCGATCGCCGACGCCGCGAAGGGCCGCTGCCCGGGGCTGCCGGTGTCGTGCTCGGCCGACGTGGTGCCCGAGTACCGCGAGTTCGAGCGCTTCTCGACCACCGTGCTCAACGCGTATCTGCAGCCCCTCATGGACGACTACCTGACCGGGCTCGAGGAGCGCCTGCGCGCCACCGGCTACGCCCACGGCGTCCTCACCGTGGGCTCGAGCGGCGGCATGATGACCACCGAGACCGCGCGGCGCCTGCCGATCAAGACCATCTTCTCGGGGCCCGGGGGCGGGGTGAGCCAGGCGTGCTTCGTCGGGGCGGTCACGGGCGTGCGGGACTTCATCACCTACGACATGGGCGGCACCTCGACCGACGTCTGCCTGGTCCGCGCGCTGGCGCCGGTGACGACGTCGGACAGCATGCTCGGCGCGTTCCCCGTGAAGGTGCCCCAGCTCGACATGCACACCGTTGGCGCCGGCGGCGGCTCGATCGCCTGGCTCGACGTGGACGGGAGCCTCCAGGTCGGGCCGCGCAGCGCGGGGGCCGCGCCGGGGCCGGCCGCGTACGGCCTCGGCGGCACCGAGGCCACCGTGAGCGACGCCAACGTCGTGCTGGGCCGCATCGGGACGGCCCGCCGGCTCGGCGGCGCCATCGCCCTCGACCCCGCGCGCGCCCGCGCGGCCCTCACCGACCTCGCCGCGCGGCTCGGGGGCGCCCTGAGCGTCGAGGCGCTGGCCGAGGGCATCGTGCGGATCGCCGTCGCCCGGATGACCTCGGCGATCCGCGAGATCTCGATCCAGCGCGGCTACGACCCGCGCGACTTCACCCTGATCGCCTTCGGCGGCGCGGGGCCGATGCACGCGCTGGCGCTGGCCGACGAGATCGGCCTGCCGCGCGTGCTCGTGCCCCGGCATCCCGGCAACTTCTCGGCGCTCGGCCTGCTCGCCTCGGACATCAAGCACGACGACGTCCGGACGCGCGTCGGCCCGCTCCGCGAGCGGCTGGCGCTCCTCCCGGGCCTCTTCGCGGAGATGGCGGGCGCCGCGCGGCGCCAGCTCGAGCTCGAGGGCTTCGCGGCGGACCGGCAGCGGCTGCTGGGCGCGCTCGACCTGCGCTACCGCGGCCAGGCGTTCGAGCTCAGGCTCGAGGTCGGCGACGCGCGGGCGCCGGCCCTCGAGACCGTCGAGGCCGAGTTCCACCGCCAGCACCTGGCCGCCTACGGCCACGCCAACCCCGATGCGGCGATCGAGCTGGTCAACGCGCGGCTCACGGCCCGGGGCGTGGTGGACAAGCCCGCCGCCGAGCGCTACCGGAGCGGGACGACGGCGCTCGACGCGGCGCTCGTGGAGCGCCGGCCGGTCTGGTTCGGCGGCGCGTGGCACGACTGCCCGGTGTGGGAGCGCGACCGGCTGCCCGAGCGGGCCGCGCTCCGGGGCCCGGCCATCGTGGAGGAGTTCGGGGCGACGACCGTGCTCCTGCCCGGCTGGCACGGCGCCGTCGACGCGCACGGCAACCTGCGATGCGCGCGGGAGGGCGCCCGGTGATCGATCCCATCACCCTCGAGGTGCTGCGCGAGGCCCTGGTGTCGATCGTGCGCGAGATGCGGGTCACCCTGGTCCGCACCGCGTACTCGTCGATCCTCTACGAGGGCGAGGACTTCTCGTGCGTCCTGATGGACGGCCGGGCGCAGATCGTGGCCATGTCCAGGGGACAGGACCACCCGCTGCACATCGTCCCCATCGGCTGGTCGATGCGGGCGGTGCGGGAGAAGTTCGGCGACGACATCCAGCCGGGGGACCTCTTCCTGCACAACGACCCGTACACCGGCGGCACCCACCTGAACGACGTCGCGCTGATCCAGCCGCTCTTCGCCCCGGGCGGCGGCGGGGCCGACGAGCTGTTCGTCTTCCCCGTCGTGCGGGCCCACTGGGGCGACGTGGGCGGGATGAGCCCCGGCAGCCTCTCCGGCGGCGCCACGGAGATCTTCCAGGAAGGCGTCCGCATCCCGCCCATCCGGATCGTGGACCGCGGCCGGCCGAACCAGGCCGCGCTCGACCTGATCTTCGCCAACATGCGCGGCCCCCGGGAGCGCCAGGGCGACTTCCACGCGATGCTCGGCACGTGCAAGAAGGCGGCGGAGCGCATCGAGGCGCTGGCCGCGCGCTACGGGGCCGCGACGGTGCGCGCCGCGGTGGCCGAGCTGATGGACCGCGCCGAGGCGCGCATGCGCCGCGCCATCGGCGCGCTGCGCGACGGCGAGTACGTGTACGAGGCCCATCTCGAGAGCGGGCGGCAGCGGCTCGAGCCGCTGACCGTGCGCGCGCGGGTCAGCGTGGCCGGCGAGACCATCACCGTGGACCTCACGGGCACCTCGCCGCAGACCGCCGGTCCGACGAACGTCGGGCCCGCGATGGCGCCGACCGGCGCCTTCACCATCATCAAGGCGTTCCTCGACCCAGGCGCCGACGTCAACTCCGGGGCGTTCCGGCCGCTCACGGTGATCACGCCGCCGGGCACCATCGTCAACGCCGACCCGCCCGCGCCCTGCGGCGGCATGGTCGAGGTGAAGTACTGCGTGGAGTCGGCGGTGATGGGCGCGCTGGCGCAGGCGCTCGACGGCCGGGTGGCCGGCGATCTCAAGGGCGGCGGCAACCACTGCTACGTCGGCGGGCCCGATCCGCGCACCGGCGAGACGTTCATCTTCTACGAGTACCCGGCCGGCGGGACCGGCGGCTTCGAGGGCGGCGACGGCAGCAACGCCGTCCGGACGTGGACCGAGAGCGACATGACGACGCTCCAGCCCATCGAGGCCGTCGAGCAGCTCTATCCGGTGCGGATCGAGCGCACCGCGCTGCGCGAGGACTCGGGCGGGCCCGGGCGCTGGCGCGGGGGGCTCGGCCTCACGCGCGCGGTACGCATCCAGGCGCCGGCCGCGCGGCTCTCGGTGCTCGCCGAGAAGGCGGTGCTGCCGCCCTTCGGCGTCTGCGGCGGGGCCGCCGGCGCGCCCAATCGCTTCTACGTCCGGAGAGCCGGCGAGGCCGTCGAGCCGTCGCCGCTGCCGGGCAAGGTGAGCGGCTTCCCGCTCGAGCCCGGCGACGTCCTCATGATGGAGAGCTCGGGCGGCGGCGGCTTCGGCGATCCGCTCGACCGCGATCCGTCGCTCGTCGCCGCGGATCTGGCCGAGGGCTACGTGACGCCCGGGGCCGCGGTGGCGATCTACGGCGTCGTGTGGAAGGACGGCGCGCTCGACGCCGCCGCCACCGCGGCCCGGCGCGCGGCGGCGCGCGCCGCCCGGCTGCGGGTCCGGCTCGCCGCGGCCTCGGGCCTCGACACCGCGCGCGGCCGCGCGATCCGCCTCGACGCGGAGACGGCGGAGCGGCTCGGCGTGGCCGCGGGCGCCGTGGTCGAGCTCGTGAATCCGCGGGGCGCGCCCCTGCGCGCCTGGGTGGTCGGCGTGGTGCCCGGGAGCGGGCGCCGCGCCGAGGTGGCCGCCGCGGCGCTCCGCATGCTCGCGCTGGCCGACGGCGCCGAGGTCGAGATCCGCGCGGTCCATTCCGGCGTGCTCACGAGGTCGCTGGTATAGTCAGCGGGTGCCCAGCGACGACCTGCCCCTGACCGGCGTCACGATCCTGGACCTCACGCGCGTGCTCGCCGGGCCGTACTGCACCCGGCTGCTCGCGGACCTCGGCGCCCGCGTCATCAAGATCGAGCGGCCGGGCGAGGGCGACGAGATGCGGCGCGGCTACCTGCAGCTCGAGCCCGGCCGGAGCGACCAGAGCACCTACTTCACCCGCGTGAACGCGGGCAAGGAGAGCGTCGCCGTGGACCTGGCGCGCCCCGAGGGCCAGGCGATCGTCCGCGACCTGGCGCGCGTCGCCGACGTCGCGGTGGAGAACTTCATGCCCGGCGTGGTGGCGCGGCTCGGCTGCGACTGGGAGGCGCTCCGCGCCGTCCGGCCCGACCTCATCTACTGCTCCATCTCGGGTTTCGGCCAGACCGGCGCCTGGCGCTCGCGCCCCGCGTTCGCCCACATCATCAACGCGATCTCGGGCCTCATGCACCTCGACCAGGGCGACGAGCCGGCGCCGCGCGCCTCCAACCTCCAGGCCGCCGACGTCCTGGCCGCCACCCACGCGACGACCGCGATCCTGGGCGCGCTGCTCCGCCGGGGCCGCACCGGCCGGGGCGCGTACCTCGACGTGTCCATGCTCGAGGCGCTCATCGCCGCCGACAGCGTGACCTACGCGGCCGTGCTCAACGGCGGCGCCGAGCACGGCAACCCCCGCCCCGGCATGGTCGTCGCGCGCGTCGGCGACCGCTTCGTCGCCACCCAGTTCGTCGGCGCGCCGCAGCTCTGGCCGCGTCTGCTGGCCGCCATGGGGCGGCCCGAGCTGGACCGGGACCCGCGCTTCGACACGAGCGAGAAGCGGCGCACGAACTGGCGCGCGCTGGGCCCGATCGTCGAGGGGTGGCTCGCGACGTTCCCCACGGCCGAGGCCGCGCTCGCGGCGCTCGCCGAGGCGCGCCTGCCGTGCGCGCCGGTCCTGCGGCCGGCGGAGGTGATCACCGAGCCCCACCTGGCCGAGCGCGGGTTCTTCCCGACGGTGCCGCACCCGGCGCGCGGCGCGGTGCGCGTGACCGCGAGCCCCTACCACGTGGACGGCCGGCCGCTCGGTCCGCGCGGCCCCGCGCCCTATCGCGTCGGCGAGCACACGCGCGCCGTGCTCGGCGAGCTGCGCGGCTACCCGGCGTCGCGCATCGACGAGCTCGAGCGCTCGCGCGTGATCGAGGCGCCGTAGGCTGCGACATCAGCGCCTCAACTGAGGCGACGGTGTCCCGGCAGCCGCCTTTCGGTGCTTCGGTCCAGCAACGTTATCCGCCGGTAAGCTCGGCGACGGGCTGGCAGCGGGGTTGCATCTCCGGCATCTCGAGCGTCGGGTGGGATGAGGACGCGGCTCGAGGAGCGGAGGCGCAACCATGGAGCAGGAAAAACCCGTACGGATTCCGGCGGGGGACGTGACCCTGTTCGGCGATCTCGGCGCGCCGCGCGACGCGCGCGGCATCGTCCTGTTCGCCCACGGCAGCGGCTCGAGCCGCCTGAGCCCGCGCAACCGCCACGTCGCCGCCCTCCTGCGGCAGGGCGGCCTCGCGACGGTGCTGCTGGACCTGCTGACGCGTGACGAGGAGGCCGTCGACGCCCGCACGGCGCACCTCCGCTTCGACATCGGCTTCCTGGCCGGACGGCTCGTCGCCGCCACGGAGTGGCTGCAGGCGCAGGCGGCGACGCGGGCCCTGCCGCTCGGCTACTTCGGGGCGAGCACCGGGGCGGCGGCGGCGCTGGTGGCGGCGGCCGAGCGGCCGCAGGCGGTGCGGGCCATCGTCTCCCGCGGCGGCCGGCCCGACCTCGCCGGTCCGGCGCTCGCCCGGGTGAAGGCGCCGACGCTGCTGATCGTGGGCGGCGACGACTCCCCGGTGATCCAGATGAACCGGGAGGCGCTGGCGCAGCTCACCGCGGAGGCGAAGCTCGAGATCGTGCCGGGCGCCACACACCTGTTCGAGGAGCCGGGAACGCTCGACGAGGTGGCGCGGCTGGCGCGCGCGTGGTTCCAGCGCTGGCTCACGCGTGTGGACCGGGCGGTGGCGTGATCGAGCGCGACGGATGGGCGCGAGCGGGGTGGCCGGATGAGGCTGAGATCGATCGTCCTGAGCGCGATCGCCGGCGTGGCGCTGGCCGGGTGGCTCGGCTGGCCGGCGGCCCGACCGATTCCGGCCGCTGTCGACTTCGGCGGCCCCTGCTCCGGGGCGACGCGGCAATGGGTCGAGGAGTGGCGCCGCGCTCGGGTCGGGGGGCGGGACGTCCAGCGCGTGTACGTGCTCTGCCAGCTCGACGGGAGGACCCACGCGGCCTTCGCCTCCTGGCGTTCGCCTGACGGCGACCGGATTCTTTCCTGGCGCCCGGTGACGACGTTCATCGGAGAGCTGCCGACGCGCTGTCGGGAACGGATCGACGTCTTCGATAGCAGCGGCCGGCTGGTCGAGTACGCGACGCTGGACAGGGAAACGCGGCGGGTCGAGTTCTACAGCGCGGGCTCGCGGCTCACGGGACACGGTGCCCTCGACGCGTCATCGGGCCGGGTCGAGCGATTCGGTCCCGAGGGCCAGCGGCACTGGGCGCTGCCGGTTCCCCCGGGCCTCGAGGGCGATGGTGCGACACGCATGGAGGGGCCCTGACCCGCCCGCGAGCGCCGCCGCCCGTCGTGCTAGGCTCGGGCGCATGGGACGACGACCCGCCACGGCCCCCCGGCACGAAGTCCACCCGCACCTCGAAGTCAAGCACCGGCCATGCTGAACGTGCTCGTGACGATGCGCTTCACGGAGGCGCAGCTCGACCGGCTGCGGCGGGTCTCGCCGACGCTCGCCGTGACGCGGCAGGACCCGGACACCGCCGACTACTCGCGCACCGACATCCTCTACGCGGGCGCGCCGCCGCGCGACCTCGCGCGCGCGCCGCGCCTCCGGTGGGTCCAGCTCCACATGGCCGGGGTGAACGCGCTCCACGACCACCCGCTCTACACCGAGAGCGCCGTCCCCCTCACGACGACGAGCGGCGTGCACGCGGCGACGATCGCGGAGTACGCCTTCACGGTCCTGCTGGCGCTGGCGCACCGCGTGCCGCGGATGGTCGAGTGGCAGACCCGCGGCGGGTGGCCCCCCGACGAGCAGCGCTGGCCGCTCTTCGTGCCGACGGAGGTGCGGGGCGCGACCCTCGGCGTCATCGGCTACGGGAGCATCGGGCGCGAGCTGGCGCGCCTGGCGAAGGCGGCGTTCGCGATGACCGTGCTCGCGTGCAAGCGCGACCCCGCGCGCCACGCCGACCCGGACTGGTGCCCGCCCGGCACGGGCGACCCCGAGGGCGCGCTGCCCGACGCCTGGCTCGGCCCCGCCGAGCTGCCGGAGCTGCTCGCGCGCTCGGACGCGGTCGTGATGTGCGCGCCGCTCACGGCCGAGACCCGGCGCCTGCTCGGCGCCGCCGAGTTCCGGCGCATGAAGCCGTCGGCCTACTTCGTCAACGTCGGCCGCGGCGCGACGGTGGACGAGCGGGCCCTGGCGCAGGCGCTCGGCGAGAAGCGCCTCGCCGGGGCGGCGGTGGACGTGTTCGCCGAGGAGCCGCCGCCCGCGGGCCACCCGCTCTACGGCCTCGACAACGTCATCCTGTCGCCGCACGTGTCCGGGTTCCTGCCGAGCTACGACGACAGGTGCGCCGGGCTGTTCGCCGAGAACCTGCGCCGCTGGCTGGCCGGCGCCCCGCTGCTGAACCTCGTCGACCGCGCCCGCGGCTACTAGCCCGCGGGACGCCTTGGGGCCCGCTCGCCCGGAAGTCGGGCTAGTCGGCCGGGCCCGCGTGCTTCGCGATCAGCTTGCGGGCGTCGTCCACGAGCGCCTGGCCGTCGATGCCCCTGGCCTTCATCTCGGCGATCCAGGCGTCCGTCACCTGCTGCGCGACCGCCTTCCAGCGGGCCGTCTCCCTGGCGTCGAGGACCACGATCGCGTTGCCGCGCTTCTTCGCGGCCGCCAGGCCGGGCGCGTCGCCCTGATCCATCACCCGGCCGACCCACTGCGAGGTGGAGGGCCCGGAGTTGGCGTCGATGACCTGCTTGAGGTCCGGCGGCAGGCTCGCGTACTTCGCCTTGTTCATGGCGAAGACGAAGATCGAGACGTAGAGGCTCCGGTTGCCGCTGAAGCTCGTGTGCGTGTTGACGAGCTCGGCGACGCGGAGCGGGAGCGTCACCTCCCAGGGCACCACGGTGCCGTCGATGACCCCCTTGGACAGGGCGTCGGGCATGGCCGGGACCGGCATCCCGACGGGCGTCGCCCCGAGCGTCTCCAGGAGCTTGTTCACCTGGCGCGAGGGGCCGCGCAGCTTGAGGCCCTTCATGTCCTCGAGCTTGCGCACGCCGTTGCCCTTGACGTGCAGGAGCCCCGGGCCGTGGGTGTGCACGGCAATGATGTGGACGTCCTTGAGCTCGTCCTTCAGGTGCTTCTGGTAGTACTCCCAGGCGGCCTGGCTCGTCTGCTCGCCGTTGCCGGCGATGAACGGCAGCTCGAAGGCCTCGCTCCTGGGGAAGCGCCCGGGCGTGTAGCCCGGCAGCGTCCAGACGACGTCCACGACGCCGTCCTTGACCTGGTCGAAGAGCTGCGGCGGCGTCCCGCCGAGCTGCATGGACGGGTAGAGCTCGACCTTGATCCGGCCCTTCGAATCCGCCTCGACCTTCTTCGCCCACGGGGCGATGAAGTTCGACGGCACCGGCGCGCGGGCCGGCAGGAACTGGTGGACGCGGAGCGTGACCTGCTGGGCCGTCGCGGGCAGGGGTCCGCTCGCGAGCAGGGCGACGGTGCCGAGAACCGCGATGAGACGGGCGACGAGCGTCATGGTGTGCCTCCCGGGATCGTGATCGGTCTGTCCGGCGCCGTCCGCGCTCCAGCCGGCGCCGGACGGGATTATCGCACGAACCGGAGCGCCCAGAGCGTGAGCTGCGGCACGAGCAGGATCAGGGCCAGCCGGACCAGGTCGGCCGCGAGGTACGGCAGGACGCCCCGGTAGATCTCGCCCACCGGCACGCTCCGCGCGATGTTGGCGACCACGTAGACGTTCAGGCCGACCGGCGGCGCCACGAGGCCGATGCCGATCGCGACCAGCATCAGGATCCCGAACCAGATCGCCTTCTGCTCGACGCTGAGCCCGTGGAGCTCGAGCGCCAGGATGCTCGGCAGCAGGATCGGCAGCAGGAGCAGCATCATCGCGAGCTCGTCGAGCACGCACCCGAGCAGGATGAAGCAGGCGAGGAAGCCGCCGACGATCAGGAGCGGCGGGACCTGGAGGCCCGCGACCCAGCCGGCCATGTCCGCCGGGACCTGGGACACGGCGAGCGCCGCGTTCATCATGTTCGCGCCGAGCAGGACGACGAGGATCATCGCGGTCGCCTGGGCGGTGGGCAGGAAGGAGCGCGCGACGGAGGGCCAGTCGAGCTGGCGCCGGCCCAGCCCGAGCCCGAGGGTCGCGACCGTGCCGACGGCGGCGCCCTCGGTCGCGGTGAAGTAGCCGCCGTAGATGCCCACGAAGATGCAGACGAAGATCGCGCCGATCGGCCACGCCGCCCGCAGCGCCTCGAGCCGCTCCCGCCTGGCGGCGCGGGGCTGGACGGTCGCGTGGCCCGGCACGAGGCGCACGTAGATCTGCACCGTCGCCAGGTACAGGAGCGCCGCGATGATCCCGGGGACGACCGCGGCGGCGAAGAGCTTGATGATGCTCTGCTCGGCGAGCAGCGCGTAGATGATCAGGATGACCGACGGCGGGATGAGGATGCCGAGCGTGCCGCCGACGGCGAGCGTCGCCGTGGCGAGGCGGTCGGAGTAGTTGAGGCGCTTCATCTCCGGCAGGGCGACCTGCGACATGGTCGCGGCGGTCGCGACCGAGGACCCGCAGATCGATCCGAACGCCATGCACGCGACGATCGCCGCCATCGCGACGCCGCCGGGGCGGTGCCCCATGAGCGTGTTCGCGGCGTGGAAGAGGGTCCGCGAGAAGCCCGCCGCGGAGGCGAACTGCCCCATGAGGAGGAACAGCGGGATGACCGACAGGTCGTACACGGAGAAGCGCGCCCAGAGCAGGCCCTTGAGGTAGCCGAGCAGCGCGCTCTGGCCGACCAGGGCCCAGTAGCCGGCGGCGCCGGCGACGAACATCGCCGGGCCGATCGGCACGCGGAGCGCGATCAGGCCGAGCATGCCGGCGAGGATCAGGCCCGCCGACTCGAGGTTAGTCACCGCGGGCGCGCTCCGACGGCGTGAGGCCGAGGCCCTCGGCGAGGGCGATGAGGCCGGCGGCGGCCACGCCCGGGAGCATCGCGGCGTAGCCGATCCAGATCGGGATGCCCATCAGCATGGTGGTCTGCCCGCTCCGCGCGATGTCCAGGCAGCCGACGAGCGTGCGCCAGCCGACGACGAGGAGCGTCGTGGCCATGACCAGGGCGCCGAATCGGTCGAGCGCCCGGACGCTGCGCGCGCTCGCGCGCAGCGTGAAGAAGTCCACGATGACGTGCCCGTGCGTCGCCTGGCAGTAGGGCAGGAACAGCGAGCCGGCGATCGCGGTCCCCATCTCCACCAGCTCGAAGTCGCCGAGGATGGGCCGGCTGAGCAGGGCCCGGCCGCCGACGCTCGCGGCCGACATGAGCCCGACGCCGGCGATCGCCGAGCCCCCGACGTAGGCGAGCAGGACGGCGAGGCGATGGAGCAGGGCGCCGAGATCGGGGCGCTCGCCGGGATCCGCCGCCCGCTCGCCGTGGCTCATATGGGTAGGCAAGGTAGCGATGCCCCCGCCGGTTGTCCAGCCCCGCGGCTTGTTCGCCGCCGGCCGATGTCGCACCATGGGCGGAGCCCGGAACGACCAAGGGGGGTGCGCGCGATGAGCCTCGATCCGACCGTCTTCACCGCCCGCTTCACGGGCACGCTGGGGGAGCTGCTGGGCATCCGGTTCGTCGAGGTGAGCCCGGAGCGGGTGATCGCGGAGCTCGCATACCGCGAGGCGCTGACGACCGTGGGGGGCAGCCTCCACGGCGGCACGCTCATGGCGCTCGCCGACACCGTGGGAGCGGCGGCCACCGCGCTCAACCTCCCGGCCGGGGCCGGCACCACGACGCTCGAGTCCAAGACCAACTTCCTCGCCGCCGCCCGGTCCGGCACGGTGCGCGCGGAGGCCACGCCGCTCCATCGCGGCAAGCGGACGATGGTCTGGCAGACGCGGGTCACCGACGAGGCGGGCCGCCTGCTGTCGCTCACGATCCAGACCCAGATGGTCCTCGTGTAGCGGTAAGATGCGGGCTCGCGGTCGAGCCCCGGCGGTGTGACCGGGCCGGGGCGGGGGAGGCAGGACGATGAGTGCACACGGCAAGGTCGCCGTCGTGACGGGCGCGGGCACGGGCATCGGCAAGGCGGTGACGCTCGCGCTGCTCGCGGACGGGTACCGCGTCACGCTCGCCGGCCGCCGCAAGGAGAAGCTGGAGCAAGCGGTGGCGGAGGCGGGGCCCGCCGGCGCGCGGGCGCTGATCGTGCCGACCGACGTCGGCGACCCGGCGGCCGTGCGCGCGCTCTTCGCCCGGGCGCAGCAGGCGTTCGGGCGCCTCGACCTCCTGTTCAACAACGCCGGCATCGGCGCGCCCGCGGTCCCGCTCGAGGACCTCACCTGGGAGCAGTGGAAGGCCGTCGTGGACGTCAACCTCACCGGCGCGTTCCTGTGCACGCAGGAGGCGTTCCGCATCATGAAGCGCCAGGATCCCCGCGGCGGGCGCATCATCAACAACGGCTCCATCTCGGCCCACGCGCCGCGGCCCAACTCGGCGCCCTACACGGCGACCAAGCACGCGATCACGGGCCTGACGAAATCGACCGCGCTCGACGGACGCACGTACGACATCGCCTGCGGCCAGATCGACATCGGCAACGCGGCGACCGACCTGGCGGCGCGGATGGCCCGGGGCGTGCCGCAGGCCAACGGCACGGTCGCCGTCGAGCCGCTGATGGACGTGCGACACGTCGCCGACGCCGTGCTCACGATGGCGCGCCTGCCGCTCGACACCAACGTCCAGTTCATGACGATCATGGCGACCAAGATGCCCTTCGTCGGCCGCGGCTGACCGCCCGGGCGCCCGGGACCCGGATCCCCGTACAATAGCGACAGGGAGGTTCACGCATGGACACACGGACGATGAGTCCCGTACAGACGGCGGAGCGCGTCTCCGCCTTCCTCTGGAGGGTCTACAGCTGGATGGCGATCGGCCTCGGCGTCACGGCGGTCGTGGCGTACGCGGTGGCCGGCTCGCCGGACATCCTCCGGGTGGTGATCGGCAACCGCCTGGTCTTCTTCGCGCTGATCATCGCGGAGCTGGGCCTGGTCTTCTACCTGTCCGCGCGCGCGGTCCGGATGGACCCGAGCCGGGCGGCCGGCCTCTTCGCGCTCTACTCGGCGCTGAACGGCGTCACGCTGTCGGTCATCCTGCTCGTCTACACGGGCGAGTCCGTGGCCACGACGTTCGTGATCACGGCGGGCATGTTCGGCGCGCTCGCCCTGTTCGGCTCGAGCACGAAGCGGAGCCTCGCCGGCGCCGGGCAGTTCTTCATGATGGGCCTCGTCGGGCTCATCCTCGCCTCGCTCGTGGGGATGTTCTGGCACAGCGACGCGCTGCAGTTCCTGATCTCGGTGGTGGGCGTGCTCGTCTTCACGGGCCTCACCGCGTACGACGCCCAGCGGCTCAAGCAGATGGCGCTCGCGCTGCCGGAGGGCCAGGCGGGGAGCTACGCGATCGTCGGCGCGCTCTCGCTCTACCTGGACTTCGTCAACCTCTTCCTGATGCTGCTGCGCTTCACGGGCCGCCGGGACTGAAGCGGCGGCCCGCGGTGAGCGCCGCCGCCGAGCTCGAGATCGAGGTATGAGGAGCCGGCACATGCGCATCCGTCTCGTCGCCGCCGTCGTGGCCTCGGCCGTCGTGCTCGGCGCCGCGCCCGCCTGGACGGACTCGGAGACGAAGGGCGAGCCCTGGGTGCCGCCCGGCCTCGCCAGGGAGGAGCAGGCCGAGTGGAAGGACGGCCGTCCCCCGGGCTGGAGCCGCGGGGCGAAGCGCGGCTGGCGCGGCCGCGACTGCCCGCCCGGGCTCGCCAAGCAGGGCCGCTGTGGCGAGGCGCGCGTGGCCGCGACGCCGCAGGCCAAGACCCTCGAGGACGCGGTGCGCGAGGGTCTCGCGCGGCTCCGGAAGTGGGTGCGCGAGACGCTCGGGCTGCCGCCGAGGACGCTCGAGGCCCTCCTGGTGGGCTTCGAGGGCGCCGTGCGCAACGGCGTGCCGCCGGCCGTCGCCGAGCGCGTGGTGATGGCCACGGCCGAGCGTGGTGTCTCCGCCTACGGGATCGAGGCGATCAGCCGCGCGCTCGCCTACGGCGTGCGGCGCGGCGTGCCGATCGGCGAGCTCGAGGCCTTCGCCGCGCAGGGGCTCGGGCGCGACGTCGCCGCCGAGGCCATCGCGCTCGGCCTCTACCGGCTCGGCGCCGAGGCCCGCCGCTAGCCGGGGTCGGGAGGCCCGGTTACTCGCCGAGATACCAGCGTCGGCGCGCGCCGGGGCCGTAGGTCAGCTTGAACCGGCGCGCGGCCGCGTCGGCGATCTCCTCGATCGCCTCGGCCGCCGAATCGGTGACGGTGAGCCGGGCGAGATCGCGTTCGTCGATCGTGCCCCGGGCCACGAGCCGGTCCCGCATGAAGGCGAGCAGCGGCTCCCAGTACTCGACGCCCATCAGCACGAGCGGGAAGTGCCGGATCTTCCCCGTCTGGATGAGCGTCGCCGTCTCGAAGATCTCGTCGAGCGTCCCGAAGCCGCCGGGCAGCGCGACGAAGGCGTAGGAGTACTTCACCAGCATCACCTTCCGGACGAAGAAGTGCTGGAAGGTGATCCAGCGATCGAGGTAGGGGTTCGGCTGCTGCTCCTTCGGCAGGCGGATGTTGCAGCCGATCGATCGGCCGCCGACGTCCCGGGCGCCACGGTTCGCGGCCTCCATCAGGCCGGGTCCGCCGCCCGTCATCACGGTGAACCCCGCCTGGGCCAGCCGCATCCCGAGCTCGCGCGCGATGCGGTAGTACGCGTGGTCCTCACCGAAGCGCGCCGACCCGAAGACGGTCACGCAGGGCCCGATGAAGTGCATGTGCCGGAATCCGCGCATGAACTCCGCGAGGATCCGGAACGCGCGGGCGAGCTCGAAGCCCCGCGGCTGTGGCCCCTCGAGGAACCGCGTGACCTCCGGGCTCTGGACGTCCGCCCACGGCGAGTCGGACCTGGCGCTCATCGTGGGGAGGAGGCGGAGACCACGCGCGTCAACAGCGCCGCTCGGGCTCGTCGGCCGGGTAGTAGCCGACGCCGCACAGCGCCGTCCCGAACCGGTGCTTCTGCGCGGCGTCGGTCACCGTCTCGGCGTTGACCGTGACGCCGTCCGTGAACTTCTTCTGGTTCGGCGGCTGGGTGAACGCGGGCGGAGTGAAGTCGATCGCCACCATCACGCTCTGGCTGCCGTTGAGCACGTGGGGCAGCGTGGGCGCGGCCAGCGTGAACGCGCGCTCGACCGCCACGAAGTCGATGCCGGTGATGCGCAGCGCGTTCGCGCTCAGGTTCGTCACGCGGAAGCGCTTCGTCGCCCCCGGGGCGGGCGTCCCGACGCGGACGCGGCCGAAGTCGAGCGCGCTGCCCGGGTCGAGGTTGCCGCCGCCGAGGAAGACGAGGTCGCCCGACTGGATCTGGTAGCGGCCGTTGCCCGCGAGCCCCATCGGGATCACGGCGCCGCCGCCCGGGGCGGCCTGCGGCGTGGCGACGGCCGTGTGCGGACCCTCGGCGGTCGGCGTGAAGAAGACCATGAGCGCGGGCGTGGAACCGCCCGGCGCCACGGCGCCGAACGGGCCGTTCGGCGGGTTCGTCCGCCAGGCGAAGCCCGCGGCGTTGGGCCCCGCGACGCCGACGCCCTGCACGGTGATCGCCACGCCGCCGCTGTTGACCCAGCGGGGCATCGCGGACGCGGGCACCGCGGTCCCGACGTACACGTCGCCGAAGTTGAGCAGCGTGTGCGTCGGTGTCAGGAGCGCGGGCAGCGGCGGGCGCGGCGCGAACCAGACCCGCGACGCCAGGAGCCCGACGGCGATCACGAGCGCGAGCGTCAGCAGCGCGGTGCTTCGGCGCATGGTCCCTCCAGGAGGCGCCAGTCTAGCGCGCCCGGCCGAGGCAGGGCAACGCCCACGCGGCGGCGCGCGCCCGGGCGATCGGGGGTAAGCTCCCTCCCCGTGCGGAGCGACGTGAGCGCGCGCCGGCGGTGGTGGCTGCTCGCCGTGCTGACCGCGGCCTACGGCGCGGGCGCCTTCGGCGTCCTCGGCGTGTCGCCGCTGTCGCCGTTCCTCCTGGGCGCCTTCCGGCTGACGCGCGTCGAGGTGGGGCTGCTCCTGCCCGCGGTCTACGTGAGCGGCCTGCTCGTCTCGCTGCCGGCGGGACGGCTCGCCGACCGGCTCGGGGCCCGCGCGTGCCTGCTCGGGGGCCTGGCGCTCGCGGCCGCCATGCTCGCCCTCGGCGCGTCGGTCCGCACGTACCCGCGGCTCCTCGGGTGTCTCACGCTCGCCGGCGTCGGCTGGGCTCTCGTGAACCCCGCGCTCGCCACGGCGATCATCGAGCTGTTCCCGCCGACCCGGCGCGGCGTGGCGATGGGCATCAAGCAGATGGGGCTCACGGTCGGCGGCGTGGCCGCGGCGCTCGCGCTGCCGCCCCTCGCGGCGCGCCTGGGCTGGCGCGCCGCGCTGGTCGCGTGCGCCGCCGTCGTCGCGGCGCCCGTCGTGCTCGCGTGGCGGCCGCTCGCGCCGCTCGGCGGCCGGCGCGCGGCCGCGCCGGGGCGGCCCGGGCCGGCCGCGGCGGGCGGCTGGTGGTGGGCGCGGCGCCCGGCGCTGCTCGTCCTGTTCGCCGCCGGGTTCGGCCTCGGCATGACGCAGTCCGCGCTCCTCGGCTTCCTGCCCCTGTTCGCCACGCAGCGCCTCGGCGTCTCCGCCGTCGGCGCCGGCGTCCTGCTCGCCGCCGCGCAGGCGGGCGGCGCGGCGGCGCGCGTCGGGCTCGGCCTGGCGAGCGACCGCTGGTTCGGCGCGCGGCGCACGCCGTGGCTGGTCCTCACCGCGGCGCTCGCGGCGCTCACGTTCGGCGTCTTCGCGTGGGCGCGGCCGGGGGGCGGCGCGCTCGCCGCCGGCGTCGCGTTCTGGGCGGGCGCGGGCACGCTCGGCTGGGTGGGGCTCTACCTCGTCCTCAGCGCCGAGGCGGGTGGGCGCGCGCAGGCCGGGCTCCTGACCGGCGTCGGCATGGCGTTCATCCTCGGCGGCATCCTCGCGGGCGCGCCGCTCTTCGGCGCCGTGCTCGACGCCACCGACTCCTACACGCTCGCCTGGTCGGCGTTCGCGCTCCTCGCCCTCGCCGTCGGCGTCGCGCTCGCGGCCGGCGGCCGCGCGATCGCGCGCGAGCGGCAGGAGGGCTGAGCCGGCGTCAGCGCGCCTTCTGCCGCGCCTCGGCCAGGAGCTTCTTCACGGTGTCGGCGTCGGGCCCGTCGGGCACGACCTTCAAGAACGCCTCGGCGGCCTTGACGGCGCCGGCGTAGTCGCGCTTGGCGACGAAGAGGTACTGCGTGCGGTCCCAGAGGCCGTGGATGTAGCGGGGATCGATGCGCAGCGCCTCGTCCACCTTCGCGAGCGCCGCGTCCACGCGCCCCTCGGCGTAGAGCGCGGCGCCGAGGTGGGTGATCGCCTCGACGTTCTTCGGCTCGCGGCCGAGGACGCGCTCGTACGCGCGCCGCGCCTCGTCGAGCTTGCCCTGGTCGAGCGCGACGTGCGCGAACTGCAGCAGGCTCTGGAGCGGCGCATCCTCGCGCTCGGCCGCCTGCCGGAGCGCCTGCAGCTCGATCCCGGTCATGACCGCGCCGGGGCCCGCCGCGGGCGCGGCGGCCGGCGTGGCCGCGGGCGTCCCGGCGCCCGGCGCGCCGCCGGACCGGCGCGCGACCGTGACGCCGACGCCGACGCCGACGCCGACCAGGAGCACCATGCCCGCCGCGAGCACCAGCGGGTGGCCGAGCCAGCCGCGCGCCGGCACCGGCGTGACCGGGGGCTCCGCCCGCTCGGCCTCGCGCGCCCGCGCCTCGCGCTGCGCGCGGCGCAGGCTCACGAAGAGCCGGCCGGCCTCGCGCTCGCGCTCGGCCCGCTGCCGGCCGTGCGCCTCGGCCTCGAGCCGCCCCGCCGCGAGCTCGGCGTCCAGCGCCTCGATGACCTGCGACAGCGCCTCGAGCTGCCGCTTGAGCTCCTTGACGCGGCTCATCAGGCGATCCCCTCGTAGAGGACCGTGCTGAGGTAGCGCTCGCCCGAGTCCGGGAGCACGACGACGAGCGTCTTGCCCTCGAACTCGGCGAGCCGCGCGAGCCGGAGCGCGACCGCGACGGCGGCGCCGCAGGAGATCCCCGACAGGATGCCCTCCTCGCGCCCCAGGCGTCGCGCCATCTCGATCGCCTCGTCGTTGGACACGGTCTCGACGCGGTCCACGACGGAGAGGTCGAGCGTGCCGGGGATGAAGCCGGCGCCGATGCCCTGGATCTTGTGCGGCGCCGGCGTCGGCGCCGTGCCCTTGAGCGTCTGGGTGATCACGGGGCTCGCCTCGGGCTCGACGCCGACCGCGACGATGGGCCGGCCCCGGACGCGCTTGAGGTAGCGCGCCACGCCGGTGATCGTCCCGCCGGTGCCGATGCCCGAGACGACGGCGTCCACGGCGCCGCCGGTATCCTCCCAGATCTCCGGCCCCGTCGTGCTGAAATGGATGTCGGGGTTCGCCGGGTTGTTGAACTGGTCGAGCAGGACGATGCGCTCCGGCGCCTGGTCGCGGATCTCCTCCGCCTTGGCGATCGCGGCCTTCATGCCGAGCGCGCCGGCGGTGAGGACGAGGTGTGCGCCGAGCGCGGCGAGCACCTTGCGCCGCTCGACCGACATCGTGTCCGGCATCGTCAGCGTCAGGCGGTAGCCGCGGGCGGCGGCCACGAAGGCGAGCGCGATGCCGGTGTTGCCGCTCGTCGGCTCGACCAGCTCGATGCCCGGCCGGAGGACGCCGCGCCGCTCGGCGTCCCAGACCATCGAGGCCCCGATCCGGCACTTCACCGAGTACGCCGGGTTGCGCCCCTCGATCTTCGCCAGCACCGTGGCGCGGGCGCCGGCGACGACGCGGTTCAGCCGGACCAGCGGCGTGCGTCCGATGCTCAGCGAGTTGTCGTCGAAGATCATGGCGCCCTCTGGTCGCTCAGGTGGGGAGTCCGAACAGCGAGGTCATCCGCCGCGCGTCGAGCATCGCCGCCATCTCGGCGTCGGCGGGGCGCCCGGCGAAGCGGCTCGCCGCGTCCAGCACCCGGGGGAGCAGGTGGACGTCGCCCACCGTGTTGAGGAACACGCCGGGAAGGCCGAGCGCCCAGTGCACCGCGCGGTCGATGTCCGCCGGCTCCTCGAGCGGCTGGTACCAGGTGGTGCGGCGCGGGTCCGCGGTCGCCCACGGCCCGCGGGCGACGGACTTGATGATCTGGACCGCGACGCGGCGCTCGCGGCAGAGCGCGAGCAGCTCCTCGACGTTCCGCCGGTAGCGCTCGTTCTGCGCCATGAGGAAGTTGTACGGGAGCAGCACCGCGTCGAAGTCGAAGCGGGCGAGGCTCCGCCGGTGCATCGCGGCGATCGCCCAGCCGTGGCCGGTGACGCCGATGAACCGCGCGAGCCCCTGCGCGCGCGCCTCGACCGCCGCCTCGAGCGCGCCCCCGGGCCCGAGCGCCTGCTCCCAGTCGTCCGGGTGGCCGAGCGAGTGGAGCTGGATCAGGTCCACCTGGTCCACGCGGAGGCGGTCGAGCGAGCGGCGGATCTCCTCGCGGGCCTCGGGCGCGGTCCGCATCCCGGTCTTCGTGGCGAGGAAGAAGTCCTTCCGGTGCCGGGGCATCCACGCGCCGATGCGCAGCTCGGAGTCCCCGTACCGCGCCGCCGTGTCAATGTGGTTGACCCCGTGGCGGAGCAGCACCTCCAGCGTGCGGTCCGCGTCCGCCTGGCTGGCCCGGGCCAGCGCGGCGCCGCCGAAGAGGGTGACCGTGCTCGCGTGGCCGGTGCGTCCGAAGGGTCGGCGCTCGATCATCGTCCCCCGCCTGCCACGGGCGTTGCCGCGGCGCGCCGAGAGGGTACCACAGCCCCCGTGGAACCGGCCGCCCCGGCCGCGGGTTTCAAGCGAGTCAGGCGCGCCCCGCGCCCTGGTCGAAGACCCCGCACGAGGAGGAGACCGATGAACCGATTCGCCAGGAGTGCTCTGCTGGCCGGCACCTTCGTCGTCCTGACCGTGGCCCCGGCCCTCGCCTTCCACTGCCCCGCGCTCGTCAAGGAGTGCGAGGCGACGGCCGACGTCGTGGCCAAGCGCGACGGGTCGGACAGGGCGGCGGTCGAGGCGGCCCGGAAGGGCTGCGAGGAGGCGATGGCGCTGCACAAGCAGGGCAAGCACAAGGACTCGATGGTCAGGGCCGGCGAGGCGATCGCCGCGGCCACCAAGGCGCTCAAGTAGGCCGCGCCGCGGGGGGCGCGGTCGCGCGCGCTATCATGGGCACGATGGCGCGGCGACCGCTCCTCCTCCTGGCGCTCCTGGCGCTCGCGGGTCCCGTCCTCGCCTCGGAGACCGGGCTCACGGGCGGCGAGGGGCACCCGCGCGCCCGCCTCCCGCTCGCCGTGTGGGCGCCGCCGCTCGGCGACGCCCCGCTCGACGCCGCCGTCCGGCGCGCCGTCGGCGACTGGAACGCGCTCGCGCGCGCGACGCTCGGGCTCGAGGCCTTCGCGTGGGCCGGGCGGCGCGAGGACGCGCAGGTCACGCTCGCGCTCGGGGCGGCGCCCTCGCCCAAGCTCATGGGGGAGACGGACGTGCGCTCGGACGCCGCCGGCGTGATCACGCCGCCCGTCCGCATCGCGGTGTACGAGCTGCGGGCGCGCGGGCAGACCAGCCGCGAGACCCTGTTCTACCAGATCGCCGCCCACGAGCTGGGGCACGCCCTCGGGCTCGTCCACAGCCGCGACCCGCGCTCGCTCATGTGCTGCGTGCCCGGGAGCGTGGACTTCGAGGACCCGGCCGCGCGCGCCGCGTACGTCGAGGCGCGCCGGCGTCCCGACGTCCGCTCGGTGCGCGGCGAGCTCGCCGAGCACTACGCGCGCTTCTGGCGCCCGCGGGACTGAGGGCGTAGCCCGGACGACCCACTCCGGTAGCCCAAACGTACCTTGTCGCTCCGCCGACCTCCGGCCTATCCTCGCGAAATCATCTCCCCAGCGCCCTCCGGTGACCGAGCGACCGCCCGCGAGCCCGCGCGCCTCCCCGCCGCGGGCGCGCTGCTCCTCTCGGGCAACGACGCCATCGCCCACGGGGCCGTCGCCGCCGGCGTGCGCGTCGCCGCGGGCTACCCGGGGACGCCCTCCACGGAGATCCTCCAGACGCTCGTCCGGCTCGACCCGGACCGCCGCGTGTACGTCGAGTGGTCCACGAACGAGAAGGTCGCGCTCGACGTGGCGCTCGGGGCGGCCATGGGCGGCGCCCGGGCGCTCGCCGCGATGAAGCACGTGGGGCTCAACGTGGCGGCCGACACGTTCATGACCGCGGCCTACACCGGCGCACGCGCGGGCCTCGTGGTCGTCTCCGCCGACGACCCGGGGATGCACAGCTCCCAGAACGAGCAGGACAACCGCCTCTTCGCCCGGTTCGCCGGCGTGCCCCTGCTCGAGCCCGCCGACAGCCAGGAAGCGCACGACTTCACCGTCCTGGCCTTCGCGCTCGGCGAGCGCTTCGACGTCCCCGTGCTGCTGCGCTCCACGACCCGCGTGTCGCACGCGCGCGGCGTCGTCCGCCGCGCGGAGGCGGCGCGGCCCGCGGCGCCGCGCTTCGAGCGCGCGCCCGAGAAGTTCGTGATGCTGCCCGGCTATGCCCGGGGCCGCCACCGCGCCCTGCTCGAGCGCCTCGCGATGCTCGAGCGCGAGGCCGAGGAGAGCCCGCTCAACCGGATCGAGCTGCGCGACCGCCGCTTCGGCGTGATCACGAGCGGCATCGTCTATCACTACGTGCGCGAGGTGATGCCCGAGGCGAGCGTGCTGAAGCTCGGCCTGAGCCACCCGTTCCCCGCCGAGCTGGTCCGCCGCTTCGCCGCCGAGGTCGAGCGGCTCGTCGTCGTCGAGGAGCTCGAGCCCTTCCTCGAGGAGGCGAGCCGCGCGGCCGGCGTCCCGGTCGCGGGCAAGGCCTACTTCGCCCGCGCGGGCGAGCTGTCGCCGGACCTGGTCGCGCGCGGGCTCGAGCGCGCGGGCTGGCCCGCGCCCGCCCCGCGCCCGCGGCACGCGGCGCCGCCGACGGCGGGCCGCCCGCCCGTGCTCTGCCCCGGCTGCCCGCACGTGACGCCGTACCTGGCCCTGCGCCAGCTGGGCGCCGTCGTGAGCGGCGACATCGGCTGCTACACGCTCGCCGCGATGGAGCCGCTTTGCGCGATGGACACGACGATCGCGATGGGCTCGAGCATCGGCGTGGCGGTCGGGCTCGCGCGCTCCGGCGGCGCCGCGGGCCCCGTCGTCGCCACGATCGGCGACTCGACGTTCCTGCACGCGGGCCTGCCCGCGCTCGCCGACGCGGCCTCCAACGGCACGCGGATCACGGTCGTGATCCTCGACAACGGCACGACCGCGATGACCGGCGGCCAGGGGCATCCCGCCGCCGGCGTCACGATCCGCGGCGACGCCGCGCCGGCGGTGGACCTGCCGGCGCTCTGCCGGGCGCTCGGTGTCGCCTGGGTGAAGGTCGTGGACCCCTACGACCTCGCGGGGACCCGGCTCGCCCTCGGCGAGGCGATCGCGCAGCCCGGCGTCTCCGTCGTCATCACCAACCGGCCGTGCGTCGAGATGCCGGTGAAGGTGCGCGACCACCCGTTCACGGTCGTGGACGCGGCGTGCACCGCCTGCCAGGCCTGCATGAACCTCGGCTGCCCGTCGCTCACCTGGAGCGGCGGCTGGCACGAGGGGCGCCGCCGGGTGCAGATCGACGCGGCGACGTGCACGGGCTGCACGGTCTGCGTGCAGACCTGCGCGCCCGGCGCGATCGTGCCGCTGCCCGGCCCGGGCGGCAGGGCGTGAGCGCGCCGCGCGGCGGCGTCCTGCTCGTCGGCGTGGGCGGGCAGGGGGTCGTGCTCGCGAGCGCGATCGTCGCCGACGCCGCGCTCCGGAGCGGGCACGACGTCAAGCAGAGCGAGGTGCACGGCATGTCGCAGCGGGGCGGCATCGTGTCCTCGCACCTGCGCTGGGGCCCGGCCGTCGCCTCGCCGCTCATCGAGGCGGGCGAGGCCGACGTCGTCGTCGCGACCGAGTGGAACGAGGGGCTGCGCGCGCTGCCGTACCTCCGCCCCGGCGCCCCGCTCATCGTGAACCTGCACCGGGTGGTGCCGCCCGGCGCCTGCCGCGACCGGCTCGGCGGCCGCTTCGGCTATCCGCCGCTCGCCGTGGACGCGCTCGCGCGCGAGGTGGGCGACGTCCGCGCGTGCGACGCGGTCTCGATCGCCCGGCGCGTCGGAAGCCCGAAGGCGCTCAACAGCGTGCTCCTCGGCGTGCTCGCGCCGCTCCTGCAATTCCCCGACCACGCGTGGCGCGAGGCGCTCGCGGCCCACGTGCCGCGCGGCAGCCTCCCGGCCAACGCGGCGGCGTTCGACGCGGGGCGGGCGCTCCGCTGGCCCGAGGAGACGTGGGCGCAGGCCGGGGCCGCGGCGCCCTCGCCCAACGGCCACGCGCGCCGCGCGCGCGAAGCGCCGGCGGCCCTCGCGCTCACCGAGGCCTGGTGCAAGGGGCGCGCGTGCGGCATCTGCGTGCACGCCTGCCCGGAGCTGTGCCTCGCCATCGACGCGCGCGATCGGGTCGCGGTCGTCCGGCCCGAGGCGTGCACGGGCTGCCGCCTCTGCGAGCTGCTCTGCCCCGACTTCGCGATCGCCGTGCACGACCCGTTCACGGCGGCGCGCCGATGACGCACGCCGCCGGCGCCGGCGTCGAGCTGCTCCAGGGCAACGACGCCTGCGCGCGGGGCGCCGCGGACGCGGGCTGCCGCTTCTACGCGGGCTACCCGATCACGCCCTCGTCGGAGATCGCCGAGCGGATGGCGGAGCTGCTGCCGCCGCTCGGCGGTGTCGCGATCCAGATGGAGGACGAGATCGCCTCGCTCGGCGCGGTGCTGGGCGCCTCGCTCGCGGGGGCCAAGGCGATGACCGCGACGAGCGGTCCCGGCTTCTCGCTCATGCAGGAGCACCTGGGCTACGCGGCCGCCACCGAGATCCCGTGCGTGGTCGTGGACGTCATGCGCGCCGGGCCGAGCACGGGCCTGCCGACGAGCCCCGCGCAGGGCGACGTCATGCAGGCGCGCTGGGGCACGCACGGCGACCACCCGATCGTCGCGCTCGCGCCGGCGTCGGTCGCCGAGGTGTACGAGCTGACCGTGCGGGCCTTCACCCTGGCCGAGCGCTACCGCACGCCGGTCGTCCTGCTCTGGGACGAGGTGATCGGCCACGTGCGCGAGCGGGTGGCGCTGCCCGACCCGGCGACCCTCGAGCGCGTCGAGCGCGCGCGCCCGGCCGCGGCGCCGGGCGCCTGGCGTCCCTACGCGGCGAACGGCCAGGAGGTCCCCGCGATGGCGGACTTCGGCTCCGGCCACCGCTGGCACGTCACCGGGCTCGCGCACGACGAGCGCGGCTATCCGACCCAGGACCCGGCCGTCGTCGCCCGCCTGCAGGAGCGCCTGCACGCGAAGCTCGCGCGCCACCGCGCCGACGTCGTCGCGTGGGAGGGCGTGGCGCTCGACGACGCCGAGGTCGTCGTCGTCGCCTTCGGCATCGGCGCGCGCGCCGCGCGCCGGGCGGTGGCCCTCGCGCGGCGGCGCGGCGCGCGCGTCGGGCTCTTCCGGCCGCGCACGCTCTGGCCGTTCCCCGACCGCGAGATCGCCGACCTCGCCGGCCGGGCGCGGGCGCTCGTCGTGGCGGAGATGAACCTGGGGCAGATCGTCGGCGAGGTCGAGCGCGCGGCGGCGGGCCGCGCGGCGGTCACCGGCCGCTTCCGCGCCGACGGCCAGCCGCTGACGCCGGAGGACGTGCTCGAGGCGCTCGGCGCGGCCGGCGTGGGGGGGCTCGCGTGAGCGAGCGCGCCGCGCTCGACTACCGGCAGTACCTGCGCGTGGACATGATGCCGCACCTCCTCTGCCCGGGCTGCGGCCACGGCATCGTGCTGAAGGCGATCCTGCGCGCGCTGCACCGCGTGGGCCTGCCGCGCGAGCGGGTGGTGTTCGTCTCGGGGATCGGCTGCTCCAGCCGGATCGTGGGCTACGTGGACTTCTGCACGCTCCACACGACGCACGGCCGGCCCCTCACGTTCGCGACCGGGCTCAAGCTCGCGCGCCCCGACCTGCACGTGATCGTGATCACGGGCGACGGCGACGGCCTGGCGATCGGCGGCAACCACCTGATCCACGCCGCGCGCCGCAACGTCGGCCTCACGTGCCTGCTGCTCAACAACGCGACCTACGGCATGACGGGCGGCCAGAGCGCGCCGACGACGCCCGAGGGCGCGCGGAGCGCCAACGCGCCGGACGGCGGCGTCGAGCCCGCGTTCGACGCCTGCGGGCTCGTGGCGGGCGCCGGCGGGACGTTCGTGGCGCGCGGGATGACCGCCGCGCCGCTCGGCCTCGACGACCTGATCGCGCGCGCGCTCGTCCACCCGGGCTTCGCCTTCGTCGAGATCCTGAGCGACTGCCCCGAGTACTTCGGACGCTACAACGGCCTCGGCCGCGGGCCGGAGATGCTCGAGGCCCAGCGCCTCCACGTCGAGGGCGTGGACGCGCTGCTCGCCGAGAAGCGCTTCGTCCCGGGGCTCGCCGGCGAGCGCGGCGGCGCGCGGCCGCCGGTCGCGCTCGGCGTGCTGCACGAGGCCCGGCGCCCCGAGCTCGCGGCGGCGCTCGCCGCCGCGCGGGCGGCCGCCGCGCGCCCGGCCCGGCGCCCGGCGCCGCCGCCGTCCGCCGCGCGGCCGCGCGCCGCCGCGCCCGCCCTCGCGGACGCGCCGCAGTGCCGCGTGCGCCTGGCGGGCGCGGGCGGGCAGGGCATCGTGCTCGCGGGGCTGCTCCTGGCCGAGGCGGCGGTGGCCGCCGGGCGGAACGCGACGCACGCGCAGGCGTACGGCCCGGAGTCGCGCGGCGGCGCCAGCCGCGCCGAGGTGATCGTGAGCGACGGGGAGATCGACTACCCGTACGTGGACCGGGCCGACCTGCTCGTCGCGCTGACCCAGGAGGCGTACGACCGCTATGCCGGCGAGGTGCGGCCGGGCGCGCTCGTCGTCGTGGACGCCGACCGGGTCGCGCCGCGGCCGGCGGACGGCGTGGCCTGCCACGCGCTGCCGATCACCGCGACGGCGGCGCGCGTGCTCGGCGCCGCGGTCGGCGCGAACCTCGTCGCGCTCGGCGCGCTGGTCGCCCTCTCGGGCGTCGTCGAGGGCGAGGCCCTGGAGCGCGCGGTCGTCGCGCGCCGCCCGGGCGGCGACGCGGCGCGCGCGCTCCGCGCCGTCCGCGCCGGCGCCGAGCTGGTTGCCGCCGGGCGCGAGACGCCGTAGAGTACGGCCTCGTGATCCCCCGCTTCGTGACGCTCCCGGAGATCCGCCGGGCCGCGCGCGCCCGCCTGCCGCGCGACGCCTGGAACTTCGGCGCGGGCGGCGCGGAGACCGAGACGACCCGCCGCCGCAACCGCCGCGCGCTCGACCGCCTGGCCATCGCCCAGCGCGTCCTCGTGGACGTGCGCGAGATCGACCTGCGCACCTCGCTCCTCGGCGTGCCGCTCTCCTGGCCGGTGGCGGTCGCCCCGATGGGCGGGCTCGTGCTGTTCCACGCCGCGGGCGACCTGGAGATGGCGCGCGGCTGCGGCGCGGCCGATACGCTCCAGTTCCTGAGCGGCGCCACGGGCTGGCCGGTGGAGGAGGTCGCGAAGGCCGGCGCCGGGCCGAAGATGTTCCAGCTCTACCACCACGGCGACCGGGGCTGGGTCGCCGAGCTCCTCGCGCGCGTCGAGGCCTCCGGCTACCACGCGGTCTGCCTCACCGTGGACGTCCAGGTCCTGGGCCGGCGCGAGCGCGACATCCTCAACCGCTACGACCCGCGCGAGGCCATGCGGATCGCGCCGAACCCGCGCGGGCCCGACCCCGAGTACCAGGCGCGCCTGACGTGGGACGACGTGGACTGGCTCGGGAAGACCACGCGGCTGCCGATCGGGCTCAAGGGCCTCATGACCGTGCGCGACGCCCGGCGCGCGGTCGAGGCGGGCGTGCGGCTCGTCTGGGTCTCGAACCACGGTGGCCGGCAGCTCGACCACGCCGAGGGCGCCGTCGACGCCCTGCCGCGCATCGTGGACGCCGTCGGCGGCCGCGCCGAGATCGTCGTGGACGGCGGCTTCGGGCGCGGGACCGACGTGCTCAAGGGGCTCGCCCGCGGCGCCGCGGTCGTGGCGGTGGGCCGCGCGGCGCTCTGGGGGCTGGCCGCCGACGGCGCGGCGGGCGTCGCCTGCGCCCTCGACATCCTGCGCCGCGAGCTGCGGACGACGATGGCGCTCGCGGGGCAGACGTGCGTCCGGCGGCTCGATCCCGAGCTGGTCTTCCGCGTCGACGAGAACCGTTCGTGACGCCCTCGCCCGGGCGAGGGCAGGAGGAGTCGGTGATGAAGCGGAGTCGGTGCCTGGCGGCGGTCTGTGCGGTCGCGTTCCTCGCGTGGGCGGTCCTGCCGCTCGCGTCCGTCCACGCCCAGCAGAAGACGCTCAAGCTCGGGATGCTGCTCGCCATGACGGGGCCAGGCGCGTTCTACGGGCAGGTGATGAGCCGCGGCGCCCAGCTCGCCGTGGACCAGATCAACAAGGCGGGCGGCCTCGGCGGCTACAAGCTCGAGCTGGTCATCGAGGACCACAAGAGCGGCGACGCCGACGCCGGCGTGAGC
>Ga0156246_1156_pt1 | contig 54660 bp, 52 predicted proteins | sample RifCSPlowO2_12_FD_107893 | JGI IMG/M metagenome (GOLD analysis project Ga0156246, IMG submission 107893) | Candidatus Rokubacteria bacterium RIFCSPLOWO2_12_FULL_73_47 | reverse complement strand
TAGCCGTCGGTACGGAAGCCACGCACAGTGACAGGGAAGACAGGATTCCGATTATCAGCAGTCGTGGGTGATCAATACCCCGAGATGGAGGTGCCGCCTGTCGACGAGCTGCTCACCAAGCTGCAATCGGGCAAAATATCGGGCGAGGCTGTGATCTATCCAATGACCGGCGACTTTCCACGGGCGATGATCGACTGGCACACGGGACACGGGTTCGTTCTGCTGTGTTTCGACAGCGGCACGTCTCGTGGCCACTTCCTGACACGCGGCCCGGTGACCAGTCGGCCTTCCATTTCCCTCGTTCTCGGCGGCCAGGCGATGGAGAAGTGGCCGACTGAACTGTTCGTTTCCGCAGACCTCGCAGCGGACGGTCTTCACTTCTTTCTGGACACGGGGCGCAGAAAGCCAGGCCTCGAATGGACGAGGATCGACGGGTTTCCTCGAGAGGTGGTGTGGGAGGGCAGCGCCGGCCGGAATGCCTGGGAAACGAGGCAGCGCCGAGATGCCGACGTCTAACAACGCATTCCACCTGACGGGCGGGCTCGCGTTCGCTCGCCCGCCCGCAGGAGAATGCGACCGTTGCCAGCGGGCTGATGGGTTCTGCCCCAAAGGGATGCTAGACTGAGGTTGCCGGTAGAAGAGTTATGGGCAAGATCGAGAAGATCGAGCAAAAGGTCCAGGCGCTCTCCCCTGATGAGCTCGCGCAGTTTCGCGCCTGGTTTCTGGAGTACGACTGGGCAGCCTGGGATCGCCAGATCGAGCGTGATGCTCAGGCGGGTCGCCTCGACGAGCTTGCTGCCAGGGCCCTTCGTGATCACGCCGCCGGCAAGACCACACCCCTCTGACTCATCACTCCTCTCCGGACTTTTGGGCGCTGTATCGATCCTTGCCGTTCGAGGTTCGGGGGTTGGCCGATCAAGCGTACGCGCACCTGAAGCAAGATCCCCGACATCCGTCGCTTCACTTCAAGAAGATCGACAGATTCTGGTCTGCTCGGGTGGGCGCACACTACCGCGCGCTGGCCGGTCGAAGCGCCAGACGGCCTCGTCTGGTTCTGGATTGGCAGCCACGCTGACTACGATCGGCTCCTTGGCTAACAACCGCATCGAGCTGACGCCGCTTCGCGCCGCAGCTCATACGGCACGTTGGCAGGGCGACCCGGATTCAGGAGGCTTTTTGGCATGTTCCCCGATCCCGTGGCGGCAGGGCAGAAAGTGTTCGTGCTCGTTCACGGCATCGGCTCGCATCCGCACCGAAGCTCGATCAAAGTAATCGACGGGTCGCTGAGGGCATTGTTTGCTTCGGTGGTCACGACCTCGGAAGAATCTTTTCCGATCGCGCGGCCCGAGCAGGATGACCTTCCGGCAGATCAGAACCTACTCCACGTCGGCCGTGGCGCCGACTCCGCGACGCTGCTCGAACTGCGCTGGAACCCCTATGCGATGAGCCCGTCGCCGCCGTCCAACGGGCCGCGCCAGATTGCACTATTCTGGGACGAGCAGCCGGTTTACTCCTTACTGTTTTATCAGCGCATCATTCCCAGCCTGGTTCGGCAACTGGTCTCGAATTGGCACGTCATCGCGCTGGAGGCGTTGCAGATCATTCTCACCCCCTGCCGGCCACTGGCGCGCATCGGCCTGGCCGGCGTCGCTGCGGCGGCGGTGCTGTCCGCCTGGGCGGTTCTGGCGACCATGGCCATCCACGCGTGCGGTGATTGGAGTTGAGGCCGACGGTACGCCGGCAGTGGTCCTTCTGGATAAGGCAGGAAAGGTTAGCTGGCGAGCGCCGCAATGAGAGCCGAACAAGCCGCTTGTGCGGACCGGCTTCGCCGGCCGCTCAGCGCGAGCGTTGGCGCCCCGGCGCCACCGACGGCCTCCCCCGACGGGGCGCTGAAGACGATCGTGGCCTTCGCCAACACCGCGGGCGGGACGTTGCTCGTCGGCGTCGAGGATAGGAGCCGGCACGTCCGTGGCGTGCCCGACGCGCTCGATCTGGAGGAGCGTCTGGCCAGCCTCGTCAGCGACCGCATCAGCCCGCGCATCGTCCCCGAGATCGAGATCCTCCCCTGGCGGCGGACGCACGTGCTGGCGCTGCAGGTTCATCCCAGCGCGAGCCGGCCGCACCACCTCACCCGCGAGGGCCCGGCTGGCGGCGTCTACGTCTGGGTGGGCTCGACCAACCGCCGCGCCGACGCCGAGCTGATCGAGGAGCTGCGACGGTTCGCGCGGGGCGAGGGCTTCGACGAGCAGCCCATGCCGGGGCTCGACTCGGAAGCCCTCGACTTCCGAGCCGCTTCCGAGTCGTTCGCGCCCGTCCGCAAGCTCGCCCGCCGCGACCTGGAGACCCTGCGCCTCGTCACGAAGCACCAAGGGCGCGACGTGCCCACCGTGGGCGGGATGCTCCTCTTCGGCCTGGCGCAGGCCCGCCCGCGCCACTTCCCGGACGCCTGGATCCAGGCGGGCCGCTTCCAGGGCGCCGACCGGAGTCGCATCATCGACCGCGCCGAGATCCGCTCCCTGCCGGTGCACGCCATCGAGGAGGCGATCGCCTTCGTGCAGAAGCACACCCTCCACGGGGCCGAGATCGGCGCCGTGCGCCGCAAGGAACTCTGGAGCCTGCCCCCCGTGGCCGTGCGCGAGGCCGTGATCAACGCGGTGGTGCACAGCGACTATGCGCAGCGCGGCGCGCCGCTGCGTCTGTCGATCTTCGACGATCGGCTCGAGGTCGAGAACCCGGGGCTCCTGCCCTTCGGCCTCACCGTCGAAGACCTGCCGCGCGGCGTCTCGAAGCTGCGCAATCGCGTCATCGGCCGCGTCTTCCACGCCCTCGGCCTGATCGAGCAGTGGGGCAGCGGCATCCAGCGCATGACCGCCGCCTGCCGCGACGCCGGGCTCGCGGCGCCGGTCTTCGAAGAACTCGCCACGCGCTTCCGGGTCACGATCGGCACCGCGCGCGTGGGCGAGCCCGTGCTCGACGACACCGACCAGACCATCCTCGCCAGCCTCGCCGGCGGCAAGGGGCTTTCCACGAGCGAGATCGCCGAGGCGATCGCACTCACCCCGCGCGCCACGCGCACCCGTCTCGCGGGGCTCGTCGGCCGCGGGTTGGTGCGCGAGATCGGCACGGGGCCGCAGGACCCGCAGCGGCGCTACTACCTGGCCGATCGAGGCCCCGCATGAAGCTCACCCTCCAGCAGCTCGAAGCCTGGAGAACTGGCTTCGCAAGCAGGCACGGGCCGAGATCGAGCGGCACCTTGCCGTGCTCACGGTGCGCCTGCGGCAGACGCCGCGGCGTGTGTACGTGATGGGACAGCGCACCAGGTGGGGCAACTGCTCCGCGGAGCGGAATCTCTCGTTCAACTGGCGACTCATCCTCGCCCCGGAATTCGTCATCCGGTATCTCGTCACGCACGAGGCGGTGCATTTCGCGATCCCGGACCACTCGGCGAAGTTCTGGCTCACGGTGCAGAGCCTGTGCCGCGAGACGGAGCGAGCGAAGCAGTGGCTGTGCCGTCATCGAGCGCAGTTGACGGTCGATCTTGGAGAAGTCTTGACCCGGGCGCCGGACAGCGGGCGCCTCCGCTGAGACCGGCCAAAAGAAGCGCCGATGGTGAACGCGGCGCCCCCAGGCGCAACGCCGGGAGGAGGCGTGACGTAGAATGGCCTGACACTTCAGGCCGGGGAGGACAGCGTGTTTGACCTCAAGGGCAGGGTCGCGATCGTCACGGGAGGCAACGGCGGGATCGGGCTCGGCATGGCGCGCGGGCTCGCGCGGGCCGGCGCGCGCATCGTGATCGCGGCGCGCAACGAGGCGAAGTCCAAGAGCGCCGTGCAGGAGCTCGAGGCGCTTGGCCCCGGGGCCCGCGCAGTCGCCACGGACGTCACCGACGAGGCCGCCGTACGCCGGATGGTCCAGGCGACGCTCGCCGCCTTCGGCCGCCTCGACATCCTCGTCAATAACGCCGGCACCAATATCCGGAAGCCCCCCCACGAGGTCACGCTCGCCGAGTGGCGCCAGGTGCTCGACACCAACCTCACGAGCGCCTACCTCTGCTCGCACGCGGCCTACCCGGCGATGAAGGCGGCCGGTGGCGGCAAGATCATCAACATCGGCTCGATGATGTCGATCTTCGGCGCGGGCTTCGCTCCGGCCTACGCGGCCTCCAAGGGCGGCATCGTGCAGTTCACGAAGGCGTGCGCCGCGGCGTGGGCCAAGGACAACATCCAGGTCAACGCGGTGCTGCCCGGCTGGATCGACACCGAGCTGACGCAGCAGGCGCGGCGCCAGGTCCCGGGGCTCGACGAGAACGTGCTCCGGCGCACGCCGACGGGGCGCTGGGGCGTGCCGGACGACATGGCGGGCGTCGCCGTCTTCCTCGCGAGCCGGGCCTCGGACTTCGTGACCGGCACCGCCATCCCCGTGGACGGCGGCTACTCGATCCAGGGCTAGGGCGTGCGCGTCCTGGTCGTCGACGCGGTCGCCCCCGAGGGGCTCCGCTACCTCCGCGAGCGGGGCGTCGAGGTCGACGAGCTCGCCAGGCCGACGCTCGAGGCGCTCTACGCGCGGCTGCCCGAGTACGAGGCCCTGATCACGCGCTCGGGCACGGCGGTGGACGCCCGGCTCCTCGACCACGCGCCGCGCCTCCGGATCATCGGCCGCGCGGGCGTCGGCATCGACAACGTGGACGTGGACGCCTGCTCGCAGCGGGGCATCGTCGTCTGCAACGCGCCGTACGGCAACGTCGTCTCGGCCGCGGAGCACACGGTCGGCATGCTGCTCGCGCTCGTCCGGCGCATCCCCGAGGCGCACGCGCGGCTCAAGGCGCTCGAGTGGAACCGCGGGATCTACGGCGCCGAGCTCTACCGCAAGACGGTCGGCGTGGTGGGGCTCGGCAAGGTCGGCTCGCGCGTGGCCGCGCGGCTGCGCGGCTTCGAGACCGAGCTGCTCGTGCACGACCCCTACATCCCCGAGAGCCGGGCGAAGGACCTCGGCGCGCGCCTCACGGACTGGGCGACGGTCCTGCGCGAGTCCGACGTCGTCACGTTCCACGTGCCGCTCACCGCGGAGACCGAGAACATGTGCGCCGCGCGGGAGCTCGCGCTCACGAAGCCGGGCGTGCGCATCGTGAACTGCGCCCGCGGCGGCATCGTGAACGAGGCCGACCTGCTCGCGGCGCTCGAGTCCGGCCACGTCGCCGGCGCCGCGATCGACGTGTGGAGCGAGGAGCCGCCGCGCGGCGAGGTCGTCCGCCGGCTCGTCCAGCACCCGCACGTGGTCGTCACGCCCCACCTCGGCGCGAATTCGAGCGAGGCGCAGGTGAACGTGGCGGTGGACGTGGCGCGGCAGCTCGTGGCGTTCCGCGACGGCGAGCTCGTCGAGTACGCGGTCAACATCCCGCTGGGCGACGCGGCGGCGCTCGCCGGCCTGCGGCCGTTCGTGGCGCTGGCCGAGCGGCTCGGGCGCTTCAGCGTGCAGCTCGACCCCGAGCACCTGGCGAGCGTGGAGGTGACGCTCGGCGGCGGGCTCGCGGACGCCGACCCGGAGCTGCTCGCCCGGGCGGTGCTCGCCGGCCTGCTCGCGCCCGTCATGGCGCGCCCGGTCAACCTCGTCAACGCGCGGCTGGTCGCGGCCGAGCGCGGCGTCGAGGTGCGCGTCGTCCGCGAGGCCGAGAGCTCGGGCTACAAGAGCGTGCTGAGCGTCACGACGCGCACGCGCGAGGGGCGGAAGGTCATCGCCGGCACCGTCTTCGACGGCCAGCCGCGGATCGTCCGCCTGCGCGACCTCGACATCGAGTTCACGCCGGAGGGCTACATCCTCGTGCTGTCCTACGAGGACCGGCCCGGCATGATCGGGCGCATCGGCTCGATCCTCGGCCAGCAGAACGTCAACATCGCCTCCATGCACGTCGGGCGCCGCGCCAAGCGGGGGCGCGCGATCGTGGTCCTGATCCTCGACGAGGACCTCACGCCCGAGCAGCTCGGGGCGGTGGCCCACGCCGTCGAGGCCGACTTCGCCCGGCTGATCCGCCTGCGCTAAATTCCTTGGTCGACGCGCGGCGCCTTGCTACGCTCTCCGCATGAGACTGACGCGGCTCGGCATCCTGGTGCTCGTGCTCTCGCTGGTGACGGCCTGCGCGTCCGCCCCGGCCAAGGCGGTGCGGAGCGAGTTCGAGGACATCCCCGTGCCCAAGGGGCTCACTTACCAGCAGGACCGGTCGACGCTCATCGAGTCGCCGACGGTCAAGGCGGCGCGGCTCGTCTACCGGGGCCGGCTCGAGCTGGCGAGCCTGGCGACGGCGATGCGCAGCACCCTCGAGGCGAACGGCTGGCGGCACGTCAGCAGCACGACGACCGGTCCACAGGGCACCACCCAGGTCTACGAGAAGGCGGGCAGCTCGCTCGAGGTCCGTCTCTGGGAGGAGTGGTGGTACACGTACGTCCAGCTGACCGCGAGCCGCGCGACCCAGCCCGCGAAGTAGGGCGCGCGCCGTCGTTGACAGCGGCGGGAGGGGCCCGTATCATCTCGTAAGTCGATGAAAAGCGTGCGGAAGTCGGCTGCGTCCTTCCTCGCCGCGCTCCCCGTCGTGCCGCCCGTGGTCGCGCCCGCGGTGATCCCGTCGTTCTGACCATGGCGGTCGGGCGCCTCCGCTTTGCCCTCGCCGCCGCGCTGGTGCTCGCGCTGACGTGCGCGCCGACGCGCGCGCAGGAGTACACGATCGGCCCCGGCGATATCTTGAAGATCGTCGTCTGGGGCCACGAGGACCTCTCGCGCGAGTACCCGGTGACGATGGAAGGCTACGTGCCGTTCCCCCTCATCGGGCGCGTCAAGGCCATCGGGCTCACCACCACCCAGCTCGCGCGGAGCCTCCGGGACCTGCTCGAGAAGGACTATCTCGTCAACCCGCAGGTGATCGTCGCGGTGAAGGAGTTCCTGTCCAGGAAGGTGCAGGTGCTCGGCGAGGCGGAGAAGCCGGGCCTCTTCTACCTGACGGGGCCCACCACGCTGGTCGAGATCCTCTCGAAGGCGGGCGGGCTCTCGAAGAACGCGGGCAAGGAGCTGGTCCTCGTGCGCACCGAGCGCGGCGCGGGCAGCGTCATCCTCCGCATGGACCTCCGCAACATCCAGGCGGGCGACACGAAGGAGAACATCGAGCTCGAGAACGGCGACACGATCTTCGTGCCGAAGGCGCAGGCCTTCTACGTGCTCGGCGAGGTGAAGAAGCCGGGGACGTTCGCCCTCGACCGGGAGACCTCGGTGCTCGAGGGCATCACGCTCGCGGAGGGCTTCGGCGAGAAGGCGGCGCCGAGCGGGGTGAAGATCCTCCGGCGCAGCCCGGACGGCCGCCAGCAGACGATCGCGCTCGACCTGTCCGGCTCGGTGCCGAAGGACAAGGACTTCCGGCTGCGCGACGGCGACTCGATCATCGTGCCGAAGGGCAACACGTTCTTCGTGTTCGGGCAGGTCAAGAAGCCCGGCTCCTACCAGCTCGACAAGGAGACGAACGTGCTCGAAGGCATCACGATCGCCGGCGGCTTCACCGAGAAGGCCGCGCCGGGCCGGACGCGCGTGATCCGGACGACCACGAAGGGCCAGCAGACGATCAACGTGGACATCAACGACCTCGTCAAGCGCGGCGAGCGCGATCGCGCCCTGCGCCTCCTCGAGAACGACGTCATCGTCGTGCCGGAGAGCTTCTTCTGATGGCAGACCTCACACCGCCCATCGAGCCGCGGGAGCGCGAGGCCCACCTCAGGGACTACCTCCGCATCCTGCGCAAGCACCGCTGGCTGATCGCCGGCCTCTTCCTGGTCACGGTCCTGACCGTCGCGATCTGGACCTTCCTGCAGACGCCGGTCTTCCAGGCCTCGGCGACGATCCTCATCGAGCCCGAGCCGCCGAGGGTCCTGAACATCCAGGAGGTGTCGCCGATCGGCTCGCCGACGCAGGACTACTACCGCACCCAGTACGAGCTCATCACGAGCCGCCCGATCGTCGAGAAGGTCATCGAGACGCTCGGCCTGACCAAGCGGATGCCCGCGCTCGCGTCGGCCCTGGACCCGGCGCGGGCCTTCCTGGGGGCGACGACGATCGAGCCCAAGCGCAACACCCGCCTCGTCCTCGTGAAGTTCGAGCACCCCGACCCGGCGCTCGCGGCCGAGGTCGCCAACGCCCTGGCGCGGCAGTACGCGCGCCACAACGTCGAGATCAAGCTCAAGAGCGCGCGCGAGGCGCTCACCTGGCTCACCGAGCAGATGACCTCGCTCAAGGCCAAGGTGCAGGAGTCCTCGGTCGCGCTGCAGAACTACCGGGTCAAGGCCGGCATCATGGGCCTCGAGGAGCAGCGGAAGATCACGGCCCAGAAGATCATGGACTTCAACAAGGCCTACCTCGAGGCGCAGGCGCAGCGGCTCACGATCGAGGCCAAGCTGGGCGAGCTCGGGCGGATCGTGAGCCACCCCGGCGGCGCCCAGACGATCTTCACGGTGGCCGACAACCCGCTCATCCAGAAGCTCAAGGGCGAGGCGTCGGATCTCGAGGTGCAGCGCTCGAAGCTCCTCAAGGTCTACAAGGATAAGCACCCCGAGGTGCTCAAGGTCCAGGCGCAGCTCGACCAGGTCGGCACGCGGATCGACGCCGAGCTGAAGACGATGCTGCGCGCGGTCCAGACCGAGTACCGGGTCGCCAGGGCGCGCGAGGACACGCTGCTCGGCAACGTGAACCGCCTGCGGCAGGAGGGGCAGGACCTCAGCGAGAAGGAGATTCAGTACATGAATCTCCAGCGCGACTCCGACTCCAACCAGCAGCTCTACGAGGCGGTGCTCAAGCGCCTCAAGGAGACGGGCGTCACCGGCGGGCTCGACACCAACAACGTGAGCGTCGTCGAGGAGGCGACGGTGCCGAGGACGCCGGTCAAGCCGCGCAAGGCGATCAACCTGATCGTCAGCGTGCTGGTGGGGCTGTTCGTGGGCGTCGGTGTCGCGCTGACGATCGAGTACTTCGACACGACGATCAAGACGCCGGACGACGTCGAGCGCTACCTGGGCCTGCCGGTCATCGGCATCGTCCCCCTCTTCGAGGGGAAGCGGTAGGCATGGCCAGGCGCGCGAAGCCGGCGGGGACCGTGACTGCCGTGTCGGCCCTGGTCGCCCACGCGGACCCGAAGTCGCCCGCCGCCGAGGCGTACCGCACGCTCCGCACGAGCATCCAGTTCGCGGGCCTCGACCACAAGTGCCGGACCGTGGTCGTCACCTCGTCGAGCCCGGGCGAGGGCAAGAGCACGACCGTGGCGAACTTCGGCGTGGTCTCGGCGCAGGCCGGCTCCCGCGTGCTCGTCGTCGACTCCGACCTCCGCCGGCCGACGCTCCACCGGATCTTCGGCCTCGGCAACGCGCGCGGCCTGTCGACCGCGCTGCTCGAGGGGCTGCCGTTCGCGGACGTCGCCCAGGCGACCGCGATCCCGAACCTCTTCGTGCTGACGAGCGGGCCCCTCCCGCCGAACCCCGCCGAGCTGGTCGGCGCGATGCGGATGCGCGAGTGCCTCGAGGCCGCGACGACCGACTTCGACCTGGTCCTGCTCGACTCGCCGCCGATCGTGTCGGTCTCCGACGCGCTCGCGCTCTCCGCGATCACGGACGGCGTCGTCCTGGTGATCCGCGTGGGCAAGATCCCGCACGACGTGGTGCGGCGCGCGGTGGTGCAGATCGAGTCCGTGAAGGGACGGATCCTCGGCGTGCTGATGAACAGCGTCAACATGAAGCGCGAAGGCTACTACTACGACTATTACCGCTACTACCACGCCTACTACAGCCCCGCCGACGGCCGCCGCCGCTAGGGCTTCCGCCAGCTCCCGCCGTCCCGCGCGATGAACCGGTCGGCCTCGGCGGGCCCCCACGAGCCCGCCTCGTAGGCGCAGAGCGGCGCGCCCGGCGCCTCGCTCCACGCGTCGAGGACCGGCTGGAGCAGCTGCCAGGCCTTCTCGACCCAGTCCGCGCGCGCGTAGAGCGTCGGGTCGCCGTGGATCGCGTCGAGCAGGAGCCGCTCGTACGCCTCCGGCGGCTCGCCGCCGAAGACCTCGCCGTAGCGGAAGTCGAGCCGCACCGGCCCGAGCCGGAGGTCGGGCCCCGGCGTCTTCGCCGCGACCGTGAGCGCGATGCCCTCGTCGGGCTGGATCCGGATCACGAGCGAGTTGGCCTCGACGCCGCCCGGGCTCCGCCGGAAGATCATGTGCGGCGTGCGATGGAAGCGGATCGCGATCTCGCTGGCGCGCTTGGCCAGGCGCTTGCCGGTCCGCAGGTAGAACGGCACGCCGGCCCAGCGCCAGTTGTCCACGAGGAGCCGGAGCGCCGCGTACGTCTCGGTCCGCGAGCCCGGCGCGACGCCCTTCTCGTCGCGGTAGCCGACGACGGGGCGGGCCTCCGCGAAGCCCGGACCGTACTGGCCGCGGAGCGCGACCTCCTCCACCCGCGCCGCGTCGATCGGGCGGAGCGCGTGCATGACCTTGTTCTTCTCGTCCCGTACGGGCCCGGCGTCGAACGATACCGGCGGCTCCATCGCGATGAGGCAGAGGAGCTGGAGCAGGTGGTTCTGCATCATGTCGCGCAGCGCGCCGGCCTCCTCGTAGTAGGCGCCGCGCGTCTCGACGCCGAGCGACTCGGCGACGGTGATCTGCACCTCGGCCACGTGGTTGCGGTTCCAGACCGGCTCGAAGATCCCGTTGGCGAAGCGGAACACGAGGATGTTCTGGACCGTTTCCTTGCCGAGGTAGTGGTCGATCCGGTAGACCTGCTCCTCGTGGAACGTCGCGGCGAGCTGCCGGTCGAGCGCGCGCGCGCTCGCGTCGTCGCGGCCGAAGGGCTTCTCGACGACGATGCGCGTGACGCCGCCGGGTCGCGGCGCGGCGAGCCCCGAGGCGCCCAGGTGCGCGATGATGTCGTCGTAGAGGCTCGGCGGCGTCGCGCAATAGAAGAGCCGGTTGGGCGGGCCGGCGCGCGCCCGCTCGAGCGTCTCGAGCGTCCGCGCCAGCCGCGCGTAGAGCCCGGCGTCCGCCGGGTCGCCGGGGACGTAGCGAAGCGCCGCCGCGAAGCGCTCCCACACGCCCTCGGACGGCGGCTGCAGGCGCGCGAACTCGCCGACCGTCTCGCGCATGCGCCGCCGGAACTCCTCGCCGCTCATCTCGGTCCGCGCCGTCGCGACGATGGCGAACGGCTCCGGCAGCGTGCGTGCCGCGTAGAGGCTCCACAGCGCGGGCATGAGCTTGCGGCGTGTCAGGTCGCCCGACGCGCCGAAGATGATCAGCGCGAACGGCTCATCGGCGGACGGCATGGCCCCCGAACGCCTGGCGGAGGGCGGCGAGCAGCCGGTCGGCGAACGAGTTCTCGCGCCGCGAGCGGAAGCGCGCGAAGAGCGCCGCGGTGATCGTGGGCGCGGGGACCGCCTTCTCGACGGCGTCCTCGACCGTCCACCGGCCCTCGCCGGAGTCCTCCACCCAGGGCTTGAGCCCGGCGAGCGTCGGGTCGGCGCGGAGCGCGTCGGCGGTCAGCTCGAGGAGCCAGGAGCGGATCACGCTGCCCTGGTTCCAGAGGTGCGCGACGCCGGGCAGGTCGAGCCCGTACTCGGACGCCGACATCAGCTCGAAGCCCTCGGCGTACGCCTGCATCATCGCGTACTCGATGCCGTTGTGGACCATCTTCACGTAGTGGCCGCTGCCGCTCCCGCCGACGTGGAGCCAGCCGTCGGGCGGCGCGAGCGTGGTGAAGACCGGCGCGAGGCGCTCGACGGCGGCGCGCGCGCCGCCGACCATGAGGCAGTAGCCGTTGGCGAGGCCCCAGAGGCCGCCGCTCGTCCCGACGTCCACGTAGTCGAGCCCGCGCCCGGCGAGCTCGCGCGCGCGCCGCACGTCGTCCGTCCAGCGCGTGTTGCCGCCGTCCACGAGCGTGTCGCCGCGCGCGAGCAGCGGCGCCAGCGCCTGGATCGTCGCCTCGGTCGGCTCGCCCGCGGGCACCATGAGCCAGACGTGGCGCGGCGGGGCGAGCGCCCGCACGAGCGCCTCGAGCGAGTCGGCGCCCCGGGCGCCGCCCGTCGCGGCCCCGCGGACCGCCTCCGCCGAGCGGTCGTACGCGACGACCTCGTGCCCGCCGCGGAGCAGCCGCGTCACCATGTTGCCGCCCATGCGTCCCAGGCCGACGACGCCGAGCCGCATCAGCCGGCGTGCCTCGCGAGGCGGGCGGCGAGCGCGGCGAGCCCCGCCTCGGGCGCGTCCCCGAGCGGGAGCCAGAACGCCCGCCGGCCCGCGGCGCGGAGCGTCGTGACGTCGCCGAGGGCCTGCGCCAGCTTGAGCGTCGAGAACCCGTAGCCCTCGCCGGGGATCGCGAGCTCGTGGCGGTCGCGCGCGGTCAGGACGAGGAGGAGCGGCGTGTTCGGGCCGCCCTTGTGGAGCTGGCCGGTCGAGTGGAGGTAGCGCGGGCCCCAGCCCGCCGTGGTCGCCAGGCGCGTGCGGTCGCGGACGAGCGCGCGGAGCTGCTGGAGCGCGGCGGCCGTCGCCGGCGCGGGCGTGAGGTAGGCGAGGAGCGCCACGTAGTCGCCGGGCTTCGCCGCCGCGAGCGCGCGCGCGACGTCGTCGGCGTCGTCGGCGGCGACCTCGGGGAGCCGGCCGGCGTCGAGGAACGCGTCGAGCGCGGCGCCCGTCGCCGCCTTGGCCTGCGCGACGTTCGGCTCGTCGAACGGGTTCACGCCGAGCACGACCCCCGCGAGCGCCGTCGCCATCTCCCAGCGGAAGAACTCGCCGCCGAGGTCCGAGCGGCTGCCGAGCGTGAGGCGCACGACGGGGTGGCCGGCGGCCTCGAGCGGGGCGACGGCGGCCTCGACGCCGCGGTCCTCGCCGAGGGCGATCGCGACGAAGACGCGGTCGTCGCCGTACGCGGCGGGCGGGCCCGGCGGCTCCTCGTGGATCACGACGAGCCCCTTGCCCCGCTTGCCCGTGGACTCGGTGAGGAGCTGCTCGAGCCACCCGCCGAAGGCGCGGAGCGGCTCGGACAGGACGAGCGTGACCTTGTCGCGCCCGGCCTCGGCGAGCCCGCCGAGCGCCGCGCCGAGCCGCACGCCGGGGTTGTCGCGGAGCGGCGCGAAGCTCCGGCACCGCGTCGCCATCGAGACCGCGTCGTCGAGCAGCGTCGGCAGGTCCACGCCGATCAGCGCGCCCGGCACGAGGCCGAAGAGCGAGAGCGCCGAGAAGCGCCCGCCGATCTCCGGGTCGTTGAGGAACGCGTGGCGGAAGCCGTCGGCGGCGGCGAGGCGCTCGAGCGGCGTCCCCGGGTCCGTGATCGCGACGAAGTGGGCGCCCGGCTGCCCGACCCGGCCCGCGAGCTCCGCGCGGAAGAGCTTGTAGAGGGCGAGCGTCTCCGCCGTCGTGCCGGACTTCGAGGCGACCACGAACAGCGCGCGCGCGAGCGTGAGGCGGTCGAGCGTCGCGCGGATCGCGCCGGGATCGGTCGTGTCGAGCACGCCGAGCCGCGGCCGGCCGGGCGCGGGCCCGAACGTGAGCCCGAGCACCTCGGCGGCGAGGCTCGAGCCGCCCATGCCGAGCAGCACGACGTCCGTCACGCCCTCGCGGCGGACCGACGCGGCGAACGCGGCGAGCTCGCCCAGGCGCTCGCGCATCGCCGCGGGCGCGGTGAGCCAGCCGAGCCGCCGGCGGATCGACGCCTGGACGGCGGCGTCGCCGCTCCAGAGGCTCGCGTCCTTCGCCCAGAGGCGCGGCCCCGCGTCGAGCTCGCCGAGCCGCGCGAGCGCGCCCGCGACCGCCGGGGCGGCCAGCGGGTCGGCGCGCCGCCGGCCCGCGGCCGGGGCGCGCTCGGGCCCGAGCTCGGCCGCCTCGAGCTCGGCCACCTTCGCGAGGCGCCGCTCGTGGCGCTCGGCGTGCGAGAAGCGCGCGCCGGCGAACTCGCGCACGAGCGCGACGGCCATGTCGAGCCCGACGACGCGCGCGCCGAGGCAGAGGACGTTGGCGTCGTCGTCCTCGCGCGCCTGGCGCGCGGTGAAGAGGTCGTGGCAGAGCGCGGCGCGGACGCCCCGGAGCTTGTTGGCCGCGATCGAGACGCCGGCGCCGCTGCCGCAGATCAGCACGCCCAGCTCGACGTGTCCGTCGCGGACCGCCGTGCCCACGGCGCGCGCGTAGTCCGGGTAGTCGACCGGCGCCATCGAGTGGGTGCCGAGGTCGACGACCTGGTGGCCGTCCTGCTCGAGGGCCCGGACGACCGGCTCCTTGTGGGGGAAGCCCGCGTGGTCGGCGGCGACCGCGATGCGCACGCTCAGCGCGCCTCCGGCCCCGGCAGCAGCGCGGCGGCGGCGCGGTCGAGCAGCCACACGAGCGCGCCGTCCTCGGGCCGCACCAGCGCCGCCGGCAGCGACGCCTGCTCGCCGAGCACCGCCCGCACGACCTTCGCCTTCTCCGGGCCCGCGACGAGGAAGGCGACGCGCGCCGCCGCGTTGAGCGCCGGCAGCGTCAGCGTGATGCGCTCGGGGATCACGGCGGCGGCGGCGTGGACGGCGGCGACGGCCCGGAAGACCTCGCGGACGACGGGCGAGCCCGGGAACAGCGAGGCGGTGTGCCCGTCCACGCCGAGGCCCAGCAGCACGAGGTCGAAGCGCGGCAGCGCGCCGCGCCGGGTGCCGAAGGCCTCCCCGAGGGTCCGCGCGTACTCCGCCGCCGCGGCGTCCGTGTCCTCCGCCTCGGCGCGGATGCGGAAGACCTGCGCGGGCGGCACGGGCACGCGCGCGAGCAGCGCCTCGAACGCCATCCGGTAGTTCGACTCCGGGTGCTCCGGCGGCACCGCGCGCTCGTCGCCGAAGAAGATCCAGGTGCGCTCCCAGGCGACCCGGTCGCGGAACGGCGGCTGCGCGAGCCGCGCGTAGGTCGCGCGCGGCGTGGCCCCGCCCGCCAGCACCAGCGAGAACCGGCCGCGGGCGTCCACCGCCTCGGCGGCGACGTCGGCGACGAGCTGCGCCGCGGTCTCGGCGAGCGCGTCGGGGTCGGCGAGGACGATCACGTTCGGGGCGGCACCCATGACCCGCCCATCATACCCTCTCCTCGAGCCGGCGCTGCCGTGCGAGCGCCTCCTGGTAGCGCGCGTGGCGCGCGGGGTCGGCGGTGAACGTCTCGCCGAGCCCGGCGCGCGCCGCGGCGAGGTCGGGGAGCGCGCCGAGCGCCTCGAGGGCGAGCAGCGCCGCCCCGCGGCTCGTCGCCTCCGGCTCGGGCGACCACGCCACGGGCCGGCCGAGCGCGTCGGCGACGATCTGCGTGAAGGCGCGGGAGCCGGCGAGCGCGCCGCCGGAGGCGACGAGCGCGTGCCCGGGCGCGGCGCGCGGCGCCAGCAGGTCGTAGACGAGCGCGAGGCGCAGCGCGACCGCCTCGAGCGCCGCGCGCAGGATCTCGAGCGCCGTCGTGTCGAGGCGGAGCCCGGCGATGACGCCGCGGCGGTCGTCGCGCCAGCCGGGCGCGCGCTCGCCGGCGAGGTGGGGGAGCACGCTCAGGCCGTGGCCCGCGGCCGGCAGCGCCGCGAGCGCGGCCTCGAGCGCGGCGCCGGCCGGCAGGCGCAGCACCTGCCGGCACCACGCCGGGACGTTGCCGCCCTCCGACGTCGCGCCACCCACCATCGCCCGGCGGCGGTCCACGCGGTAGCGCCAGAGGCCGCGCGGCGGCGGGGCCGGGTCCTCGGTGATCACCCGGAGCGCCGCGGAGGTGCCGACGTTGAGCGCCACGCGGGAGCGGTCCGTGCAGTCCGAGCCGACGTTGCTCGCCGCGCCGTCGCCGACGGCGGGACACCAGCCGACGCCGCGCAGCGCCGGCCAGCGCGTCGCCCAGCCCGGCCGGAGCCCCCGCTGCGCGTCGGCGCGGTCGGCGAGCGGGAAGAGCTGCGAGGCGTCGATGCCCGCGCCCGCGAGCGCCTCGGCGTCCCAGCGGAGGGTGTCCTGGTCGAGGAGGCCGGTGCCCGAGGCCATCGACACGCTCGTCGCCGCCTCGCCGAACAGCGCGAGCGCCAGGTGCTCGCCGAGCGAGCCCCAGCGCGCCACGTCGCGCAGGACCCCGGGCCGCGCGCGCGCCAGCCAGCGGAGCTTCGCCGGCCAGTACGAGGAGTGCAGGTGGCAGCCCGTGCGCGCGTGCAGCGCCGGCTCGTCGAGCGCGTCGTGGAGGAGCCGCGCGTCCTCGGCGCTCCGCGTGTCGGCCCACATGTACACGGGCGTCGCGGGCCGGCCGCGCGCGTCGAAGCCGAGGAGCCCGTGCCAGAAGGTCGTGACGCCGACCGCGCGCACCTCGCCCGGGTGCGCGCCGACGAGGACGCGGTCGACGCACTCGGCGGCGGCCTCGAGCAGCCCGGCCGGGTCGTGCTCGACGCCGCCGTCCGGCGTCACGCCGGGCGCGTAGGCGACGCGGTGGAAGCGCCCGGCGACGGCGCGGCCCGTGGCGTCGTAGAGGGCCGCGCGGGCCGACGACGTCCCCACGTCGAGGGCGATGACCATGCGGTAAGATACCGCCCATGGCGGAGACCTGGGAAGTGCTGACGCTCCGGGGCCTGGCGGCGACGGACGAGCGCGCGCAGGAGTTCACGGGCACGCTCGTGATCCACCGTGCGGGGAGCGCGGAGCCCGTCGAGTCCGTGCAGGTCTCGGTCAAGCGGACGGTTCTCGCCGAGCTGCACGAGACGCTCGGCCGGCTGCTCGCGCGGTCCACCGGGCTCCGGGGCTCGCCGGGAGGCAAGGGGAGATGAGATGGCGCGCATCCGCGTCCTGACGCCCGTCGGCGCCGTCCGGAGCGAGACCCTCGTGGCGCCGCCGCTGCCGGGCGACCTCGCGGGCCGGACGGTCGGCTTCATCGACAACACCAAGCACAACTTCGACCGGCTCGCCGACGAGCTCGGCGCGCTGCTGCGCGCGCGCCACGGCGTGACGGCGGTCCTGCGGCGGCGCAAGGCGAACGCGGCCGTGGCCGCACCGCCCGAGCTGATCGCGGAGCTCGCGAAGGCGTGCGACGTCGTCTTCGCCGGCTCGGGCGACTGAGGGGCGTGCACGTCGTGGAGTCTCCACGACGCCATCGAGGTCGCGAGGGCCGGCACGCCCGCCGGCCTGATCGGCACCACCGCCTTCCAGGGGCTCGCGGCGAGCGAGCTGGCCGCGCTCGGCGTGGCGGGGCTGCCGCTGCTCGTCGTCCAGCACCCGCTCGGCGGTGAGCCGCCCGAGTCCGTCGCGCGGCGCGCGCAGCAGGCGCTCGAGCAGCTCGCGAGCCTGCTCGGGGACCCGGCGGCCGCCGTGCCGACCGGAGCGATCCCGAGTGCGCCGGAGGCACCCGACCTCTCGCTCCCCGACGACCCGGAGGCGGTGCTGGCCGAGTTCGTCGCGCGCCAGTGGTGCGACGGCCTGCCGATCATCCCGCCGACCGCGGCGCGCGTCGGCGCGATGCTCGGTGGCGCGCCGCCCGACCGCGCGCTCGGCGCGCTGCCCCCGCTCTGGCGCCCGGCCACGCTCGAGAAGCTCGCGGTCAACGCCGTGATGGCCGGCTGCGAGCCCGCGGCCTTCCCGGTGCTCGTCGCCGCCGTCCAGGCCATGCTCGACCCCGCGTTCAACCTGTACGGCGTGCAGGCGACGACGCACCCGGTCGCGCCGCTCGTCATCGTCCACGGCCCGGTCGCCGCGCGGATCGGCGTGCACGCGGGCTCCGGCTGCTTCGGCCCGGGCTTCCGGGCCAACGCGACGATCGGCCGGGCGCTCCGGCTGATCCTGATGAACGTCGGCGGCGCCTGGCCCGGCCGCCACGACATGGCCACGCAGGGGAGCCCCGCGAAGTTCGCCTACTGCATCGCCGAGCGCGTGGACGCCTCGCCCTGGGGGCCGTGGCGCGCGGAGGACGCGGTCACGGTCTTCGGCGGCGAGCCGCCGCACAACGTCAACGACCACGTCTCGACGACGGCGGCGGGGATCCTGGCGACGGTCGCCGACACCGCCGTGTCGCTCGGCTCGAACGTCGGCTGGTTCCTGGCGCAGAGCCAGCTCCTGCTCGTGCTCGGGCCCGAGCACGCGGCGACGATCGCCGCCGACGGCTTCACGCGCGCCGACGTGCAGCGCCACGTCTTCGAGCATGCGCGGCTGCCGCTCCGGACGCTCAAGCTCGGGGGCATGTGGGGGATGCAGGACTGGCCCGCCTGGCTCAGCGCGGTGCGGGACGACGACGCGCTCCTGCCCCAGGTGCCGTCGCCCGACGACGTGTTCGTGCTCGTCGCGGGTGGGCCGGGCAAGCACTCCGCAGTCGTTCCGAACTGCACCTTCAGCCGCGCGGTGAGCCGTCCGCTCGCGCCGCCCGGCTGATGCCGCTCCAGCGCTCGCGCACCAACCGGAAGATCGCGGGCGTCTGCGGCGGCATCGCCGAGTGGCTCGGCTGGGACCCGACCGTCGTGCGCATCCTCTACGTCCTCGTCTCGATCCTCTCGGTCGCGTTCCCCGGGATCCTCGTCTACCTGCTGCTCTGGCTGATCATGCCCAGGGCGCCGCGCACCCTCACGCCGGAGCCGCCACCCCGAGGCTGACGCAGCACCCGCCGGAGGCGAGCGAGTTCGTGAGCGCGAGATCCACCGCCATCCGGCGGGCGGCGTTCGGGCGGACCGGTGGTGGGGGGCGCGCACGCGCCCCAGGATCACACGCCCCGCGCGACCGGGGCGGCGCTCGCCGGCTGGCCCTCGTCGGCCGTCAGCAGGAGCGCGAGCGCGACGAAGAGGAGCAGGGCGCCCGCGAGGCCGGCCGCGCCGAGGCGCTCGCCGAAGAGCAGGACGCCGAGGAGCGTCGCCGTGAGGGGCTCGAGCAGCGAGGCCACGCCGGCGGCCGAGGCCGGGACGTCGCGGAGGCCCAGCGTGTAGATCGCGTAGGCGCCCGCCGTGGCGACCACGCCGAGGTAGAGCATCCAGGGCCAGCCGAGCTCGATCTGGCGCGCCGCGCTCGGCAGGAGCAGGGCGGGCGCGAGCGCGAGCGCGGCGACGGCGAAGTTGGCGCCGGCGAGCGGCAGCGGCGCGGTCCGGAGCAGCGCCGCCTTGGCGACGACGACGTAGACCGCGTACGAGAGCCCCGCGCCGAGCGCCAGGAGGACGCCCGCGACGAAGCGCGGCGTGAGGCCCGCCGCCGCGCCCGGCCCGGCGATCAGGAGCGCGGTGCCGGCGACGCCGAGGGCGAGGGCCAGGAGCACGCGCGGCGTGGGACGCTCGCCGAGGAAGAGCGCCGCGAGGGCGACGATCAGGAGCGGCGACGAGCAGATCGCGATGAGCGCCGCCACGGCGATGCCGGTCAGCGGGACCGCGGAGAAATAGGTCGCCTGGAAGGCGGCCATCGCGACCCCCATCGCCACCGTGCGCCAGCGGTCGCCCCGCGCGACGCGCACCGAGCCCGCGACGAGCCGGGCGCCGCCCAGCAGGAGCGCCGCGGCGACGAGCATGCGCACGGCGCCGATCACGAGCGGGTGGGCGCCGGCGCGCGCCACGAGCACGGTCGTCACCGAGCCCGTCGTGCCCCACGACACGGCCGCGAGGCAGATCAGCAGGAGGCCGCGGAGGCGGGCGGGGCTTGACGCGCCGGGCACAGCCCGGGATGATAGCCCGGCCACGATGATCCGGCACGACCTCCTCCACGCGCACTACGCCGGCCCGACGCGCCGGGCGCCGTGAGCGCCGCGCCCGTCGGCTTCATCGGCACGGGGCGCATGGGCACGCCGATGGCCGGACACCTGCTCGACGCCGGCGTGCCGCTCGTCGTCCACGACGCGCGGGCGGACGCCGCGCGGCCGCTCCTCGCGCGCGGCGCCGTCTGGGCCGCCTCGCCGGGCGAGGTCGCCGACCGCGCGCCCACGATCGTCACGATCGTGCCGTCCTCGCGCGAGGTCGAGGCCGTGTACGCCGACCTCCTGCCGCGGCTCGGCCCGGGCCACCTGCTGATCGAGATGACCTCCGCCGACCCGCCGAGCACCCGCCGCCTCGCCGGGGAGGTCGCCGCGCGCGGCGCGGCGATGCTCGACGCCCCCGTGTCGGGCGGCGTGAAGGGCGCGGTCGAGGGGACGCTCGCGATCATGGTCGGGGGCGAGGCCGCCGACCTCGCGCGCGCGCGGCCCCTCCTCGAGCGGCTGGGCACGAAGATCTTCCACGTGGGCGGCATCGGCGCGGGCCACGCGATGAAGCTCGTCAACAACATGACGTCGGCGGCCTGCCTCGTGGCGACGGCCGAGGCGCTGGCGGTCGCGGTGCGCGCGGGCATCGACCCGGCCCGCGCCGCGGAGATCCTGTCCGCCTCGAGCGGCCGCTCGAACGCCAGCGAGCTGAAGTTCCCGCGCTACATCCTGCCCGGCACGTTCGACTCGGGCTTCACGATCGCGCTCATGACGAAGGACGTCGACGGCTTCATGCGGCTCGCCGCGGCGATGGGGGTCGAGGCGCCGGTCGCCCTGGCCGCGGCCGAGTACTTCCGCCGCGCCCTGCACGGCCCGCTCGCGGCCGAGGACCACACCGCCATCGCCAGGGTCCTCGGCTTCCGGGGGCCGGAGGGAGAGCAGCGATGAGGATCGGATTCGTCGGGACGGGGACGATGGGGGGCCAATCTGCTGAAGAAGGGCCACACGGTCGTCGGCTTCGACGTGGTGCCGGCGGCGCTCGAGGCCGCGGCGAAGCTCGGCGTCGAGCGCGCGGGCTCCGCCGCCGAGGCCGCCAAGGGCGCCGACCTGGTCGTCACGATGCTGCCGTCGTCGCCGCACGTCGAGGCGGCCTACCTCGGCGCGCGCGGCGTGCTCGAGGGCGTCGGCCAGGGCCGCCTCTGCGTGGACATGTCCACGATCGACCCGTCGGTGTCGCGCCGCGTGGCCGAGGCCGCGCGGGCGCGCGGCGCCCGCTTCGTGGACGCGCCGGTCTCGGGCGGCGTGCCGCGCGCCGAGGAGGCGACGCTCGCGATCATGGTGGGCGGCGAGGCGCGCGACGTCGAGGAGGCCCGGCCCGTGCTCGCGTGCATGGGCGCCAACGTGATCCACGTGGGGCCCGTCGGCAGCGGCGAGGTCGCGAAGATCTGCAACAACCTGATCGCCGGGGTCGCGGCCGTCGCGATCAGCGAGGCGTTCAGGATCGCCGAGGGGTTCGGGGTGGACCCCGGGACGCTGACCGAGGTCATCGCGAAGTCCTCGGGCGCCACGTTCATCATGGAGCACATGCATCCGGTGCCGGGCCAGGTCGCCAAGGCGCCGGCGAGCCGCGACTACGCGCCGGGCTTCATGACCGACCTGATGGCGAAGGACCTCGGCCTCGCGGTCAGCGCGGCGCGCGACTTGCGCGTGCCGGTGTTCGTCGCGCCGGCCGCCCAGCAGGTGCTGCGCCTCGCCTCGTCCCACGGCCTCGGCCGGAAGGACTTCTCGGTCGTCTACCAGTTCCTCAAGCCGTCCGGCAAGGACGCGCCGGTCTAGGGGAGGATCCGCCATGCGCGAGCGCCTGAGAGTCGGCGCGGCGCAGATCGCGCCGAAGTTCCTCGACACGCGGGGCACCATCGAGAAGATCGGCCGGACGCTCGAGGAGGCGGGCCGGCTCGGCCTGGACCTCCTCGTGTTCCCCGAGACGTTCCTGTCCGCGTACCCGTACTGGCGCGGCGCCGTCTCGGTGCGGCGCGAGACCGAGCTGATCGTCGCGATGCAGCGCGAGGCGGTGCGGATTCCCTCCGAGGACACGGACGCGCTCGCGGAGCTCGTGCGCCGGGCGAACGTCAACTGCGTGATCGGGCTCAACGAGCTCGACGACCGGCCGGGGAGCCTCACGATGTACAACACGCTCCTCGTGCTCGCGCGCGACGGCCGGCTGCTCGGGCGCCACCGCAAGCTGATCCCGACGCACTCCGAGCGCGTCTACTGGGGCATGGGCGACGCGCGCGACATCCGCGCCTTCGACATGGACATCGGCCGCGTCGGCGGGCTCATCTGCTACGAGCACCACGTGACGCTGCTGCGGGCGGCGATGGCGCTCCGCGGCGAGGAGCTGCACGTCGCCGTCTGGCCGGGCTGGTGGTCGATGGACGGCCACCTCGGCGCCAAGCGGCCGGAGCCCGGCGCGCACGGCTGCGATATCGAGCCGGCCGTGCGTGCCCACGCGATCGAGAACTCCGTCTTCGTCGTCTCGTCCTCCTGGTACCTGCCGCCCGCGGAGGTCCCGGCCGAGCTGCGCGACGTCATGCAGTACAACCTCGCCGTCGGCGGCTCCTGCATCGTGAACCCGTCCGGCCTCTTCACCTGCGAGCCCGTCTTCGAGAAGGAGACGATCGTGTGGTCGGAGATCGACCAGGGGGAGCGCCGCCTCGCGAAGGCCTACTTCGACTCCGTCGGCCACTACGCCCGCTGGGACCTGCTCCAGCTCGTGATCCGCGAGGAGGGCTGGGAGCCGGTGCGCGTGCCCGACCCGGCGCCCGCGCGGCTGCGCGAGGCCGCCGAGCGCCACGAGGTGCGGCTCGAGCGCCTCGAGGCGCTCGTCGAGGACCTCGTCCGGCGCCTCGAGCACCGCTGAGCCCCCCGTCGCCCCGATCGCTACCCCGCCGCCAGGGGATGCAGGACGTCGATCGCGTAGCCCACGTCCAGGGGTTCCGCGAGCCACCCGGGCATCGCCGTCCGCGGGTGAATGCTGAGCCCCTGCGCCTCGTGCCGCGCGCGGAGGGCCTGGACGGGATCGGCGGGGATCGCCGCGGCAGGCGGCACCGCGGGCAGGAGCCGCCCGTCGGGGCGCCTGAAGCGCAACTCGCCGTCGGGCTGTCGATCCACCTGGTAGCCCTCCTCGTGGACCGCGCGGTGGTGGCGGCGACAGAGCAGCGCGAGGTTCGAGAGCGTGGTGGGGCCGCCGTGGGCCCAGTGGCGGAGGTGGTGCCCCTGGCCGAACGGGAGCCCGCAGCCGGGGAAGCGGCAGCCCCGGTCCCGGTGCTGGAGCGCCCGCCGCAGCGCCGGGGGGACGGTCCGGGTGCGGGCGCCGACCTCGACGACCTGGCCGTCCGGGGCGTGGCGCATCACCACCCGGCTCGCGTCGCACCCGAGGCGGCGGGACGTTTCCGCGGAAACGCGTGTGCCGTCCTCGAGGACTGACTGGCCGGGCGCCTCGGGGTCCGCCAACGCGGGGGCGTCGACGTGGACGACCACCTGGTAGCGCTCGCCCGGGGCGCCGGGATCGATCCCGCGGTGCAGGGCCGTCTCGGCGACCAGGGCCAGGGCGTCAGCCTGCTGCTGGGCCAGCGGGGGCGTTTCCGCGGAAACGCCCCCGAGAGACGTTTCCGCGGAAACGTCTGAGGCGCGCCGCTGCTGGTACAGCGCCTCGCGGGCGGCGGCCAGGGCCTGGACGAGGAGCGCGCCGACCTCGGGGGCGAGCCGCCCCCGGAGGACCACCATGCCGTCCTCGTCCTGGTACACGTGGAGCGCTCGGCTCGTGTGGCGCCGGGCGGTCTCCCGGGCCTCGGCCTTGGCGTCCACCCGGCGCCAGCCGCGCACGATCCGCTCGACGTGCTCCGCCGTCCCGGCGCGCCCCACCCCGAGCAACCGCTCCTCGGTCTCCGGGGTGGCCACGCGGGTGAGCGCCCGCACCTTGGCGTACGAGAGTTCTCCTCGGGCGAGGGCCTGGGCCAGCCGCGGCAGCGTGCCGAGCGCGCGGGCCACCCGGACGCGCTCGCGGGCCGCGCCCGGGTCGAGCCCGACGCGCCAACTCAACCAGGCGGCGCAGGAGCGGAAGCCGCTGTTCCAGCCGCCGCGGGCGTCGAACTCTCGGATCAGGTCGAGCAGGTGCGCGGTGGCGGCGTCGAGGTGCGCCGACAGCTCGGCGATCTCGTCACCGAGCCGATCCAGCTCCGCTGCGGGCCCCGGGGTGGCGGGGATGACGGGCGCGAGGAGTCCCGATTCCATGAGTGAGTCCCCCTTCTGCTGGGGGCGACTCTACACCCGGGTTTTCGGGCCCCCGGGGAGCCTGGAGGATGGACGATCGCGCCGCGATCCATGGTTTTTCGAGGCGCGCGCGGTCTTGCCGGCCTCGCCGGGCCAGCGTGTGCGGCTGAGCGGGCATCAGCCGGAGACTGCCGGCATGGAACCAGTCCTCATGCTGAACGCTGTCAAGCGGAATCTTTGCCGAGCGCCAACGGCGACTAACGCACGTGCGCTAGAGGCGCGTCTCGAGGACGCTCTCGGCGCCCGTCACCGGGCGCCGGCCGCGCAGGAAGTCGAAGTCGCACCCCGTGTCGGCCTGCAGCACGTGGTCGAGGAACAGGCGGCCGTAGCCGCTCGTGTAGTGCGGGGGCGGCGGCGTCCAGGCCGCGCGCCGCCGCGCGAGCTCCGCGTCGTCCACCCTGAGCGTGAGCCGGCGCGCCGGGACGTCGAGCTCGATCTGGTCGCCGTCCCGCACGAGCGCCAGCGGGCCGCCCACGGCCGACTCGGGCGCCATGTGCAGGACCACCGTGCCGTAGGACGTCCCGCTCATGCGCGCGTCCGAGATGCGCACCATGTCCGTGACGCCCCGCTTGAGCAGGCGCGCCGGGCAGAGGTTGCCGAACAGGATCACGGTGCCGCCCTCGGGCGCGAGCGGGATCCCGAGCGGCCGGATCACGTCCTCGTTCCAGCAGCGCGCGTCGCGGACGTTGTCGGCGAGCGAGCGGCCGGTGACGGTCGGCGCGTCGCCGTGGAGCAGCGGCAGGAGCTCGCGGAGCACGACGGGCAGGCCGCCCGCGTGGAAGAAGTCCTCCATGAGGTGCTTGCCCGAGGGCTTCACGTTCACCAGGAGCGGCGTCGTCTTCGACAGCTCGTCGAACCGCCGGAGGGTCAGGTCGACGCCCGCGCGTCCGGCGAGGGCGAGGAGATGCACGATCGCGTTGGTCGAGCCGCCGATGGCCATGTCCGTGCGGATCGCGTTGTCGAACGCCTGCGCGGTGAGGACCTCGGAGGGCCGGGGGCCGCCGGCCAGCGCCAGCTCGACCGCGCGGCGACCGGAGAGCTCGGCGAGCGCCAGCCGGCGCGAGTCCGGGCCGGGGATCGCCGCGTTGCCGGGCAGCGTCATGCCGAGGGCCTCGGCCATCGAGGCCATCGTGGACGCGGTGCCCATGACCATGCAGTGGCCCGCGGAGCGCGACAGGCACGCCTCCACCTCGCACAGCTCCTCGTCGGAGAGCCGCTCGGCCCGGTGCTCCGCCCAGAGCCGCCGCGCGTCGGTGCCGGAGCCGAGCTGCTCGGTGCGCCAGGTGCCGCGCAGCATCGGCCCGCCGGTCACCATGATCGCCGGGACGTCGGCGGAGGCGGCGCCCATCAGCATGGCGGGCGTGGTCTTGTCGCAGCCGGCGAGGAGCACGACGGCGTCGAGCGGGTAGGCGCGGATGCACTCCTCGACGTCCATGGCCATCAGGTTGCGGAAGAGCATCGTGGTCGGCTTCATCAGGATCTCGCCGAGCGAGATCGTCGGGAACTCGAGCGGGAAGCCGCCCGCGCTCCAAACGCCGCGCTTGACGGCCTCGGCGACCTGGCGCAGGTGGGCGTTGCAGTTGTTGAGCTCGGACCAGGAGTTCGCGATCCCGACGACCGGCCGGCCGTCGAAGACCAGGTCGCTGAAGCCCTCCGCGCGCAGGTAGGCGCGGTTCATGAGCCCGTCGAGGGTGCGCGGGCCGAACCAGTTGCGGCTGCGGAGCGTGGTCATGGCGGCTCTCCCGTTCCGGGCGCTCGGCGGCGCTCCGGCATGATGATATACTTTCGAGCGCTGCGCGAGCACGCGCAGCGTGGGAGGACGCGCCGTGGCGACGTACATCATGCTGAGCACGCTGTCGGAGTCGGGGCGGAAGGTCCTTCGCGAGCGCCCCGGCTGGATCCGCAAGGTCAACGCTGACGTCCGGCGCATGGGCGCGCGCGTCGTGGCCCAGTACGCGGTGCTGGGGCCCTACGACTTCGTCACCGTCATCGAGGCGCCGGACAACGCGACGATCTCGCGCGTGTCGGTCGAGCTCGGCGCGCGCGGCGGCGTCGCGGGCATGACGATGGCCGCGATCCCGCTCGACGAGTTCATCGGCCAGCTCGAGCGCGGCGCCAGGCGCGGCCAGCGGAAGAAGCGCTGATGCGCGTCCTCGCGATCCATCCGGAGAAGTGCACCGGCTGCCTCCGGTGCGAGCTGGCGTGCTCCTACGTGCAGACCGGCGAGTTCCAGCCCGCGAAGTCCGTGATCCGCGTCTCGCCCTTCGAGGGCCACACCTCCTACGCGCCCTACACGTGCACGCAGTGCGCGGAGGGCTGGTGCATGACCGCCTGCCCGGTCGGCGCGATCACGATCAACGCCGCGGGCGCCAAGGACGTGCTCGACGACCGCTGCGTCGGCTGCAAGCTCTGCACGATCGCCTGCCCGTACGGCACGATGTTCTACGATCCCGGGACCCGCAAGGCGTTCAAGTGCAACCTGTGCGGGGGCGCGCCGGCCTGCGCCGAGGCGTGCCCGACCGCCGCGATCACCTACGAGGAGACGTGGACGGGCGACTGGCTCGGCGACTTCGCCCACGAGCGCACGGCGAGAATCCTGGAGATCCGGTAATGGCCCAACGACACTTGATCATCGGCGGCGGCACCGCGGGGATCAACGCGATCCGCACGATCCGCGAGGAGGAGCGCGAGCGCTCGGAGATCGCCCTCGTCGCCGCCGAGCGGCCGTACTCGCGGATGGTCCTGCCGTACTACCTCGACCGCTCGATCGCCGAGTCCCACGTCTACACGGCGACCCCGCGGGTGCTCGCCGACTGGGGCGTCACGAGCCGGATCGGGAGGCGCGCGACCGCGCTCGACACGCAGGCCGGCGTGTGCACGCTCGACGACGGCACCACGCTCGAGTACGACGACTGCCTGATCGCGACGGGCTCCTCCGCGGTCCGGGCGCCGGTGCCGGGCGCCGACGGGCGCGCGGTCCACTCGTTCTGGACGCTCGAGGAGGCGCGCGCGGTGCTGGCCGGCATCCGGCCCCGGAGCCACGTCGTGCTGGTGGGCGCGGGGTTCATCGCGTTCACGATCCTGAACTCGATCCTCTCGCTCGGCGCCCGGCTGACGATCGTCGAGGTCGCCCCGCGGATCCTGCCGCGGATGATCGACGACACGGGTGCGGGCCTCGTCGCCCGGTGGCTCGCCGACCACGGCGTCACGGTGCGGACCGGCGTCACGCTCACGCGGATCGAGGACGCGAAGGGGGGCAAGCGCCTCGTGTTCGCCTCGGGCGCGCCCCTCGCCTGCGACCTCGTGATCATGGCGACGGGCATCACGACCAACCTCGAGTGGCTCCAGGGCTCGGGCGTCGGCGTCAACCGCGGCGTCGTCGTGGACGAGCACCTCCGCTCGAGCGTCCCGAGCGTCTACGCGGCGGGCGACGTCGCCGAGGGGCGCGACCGGATCTCGGGCGAGGCCGCGGTGCACGCGATCGAGCCGACGGCGCAGGAGCACGGGCGCGTCGCCGGCGCCAACATGGCCGGCAAGGACGTCCGCTACCGCGGCAGCGTGCTCATCAACATCGTCGAGGTCTGCCACCTCGACGTCGCCTCCTTCGGCGCGTGGGACGACCCGAAGGCCGAGGCCGCGAGCGGCCTCATGGCGGACCGGCCCGCGTACCGGAAGCTCCTCTGGCGCGGCGACCGGCTGACCGGCGCGATCATCCTCGGGCCCTCGAGCGACATCTGGACCACCAACGACGTCGGGATGCTCAAGGGCCTGGTGCAGTCGGGCGTCGCGCTGGGACGGTTCAAGGCGCACCTCATGGCGCAGCCGTTCGACGTCAAGCCCGCGTTCATCGCCTCCCGGACCACGAGTCGGCTGCTCGACGAAACCATCCTCGGCCGTCCCGCGAAGGCGCCCGGCGACACCCCGGTGGCCGTATGACGCCCGTGACCGCGAACGCCCCGAAGCCCTCGAAGACGAAGAAGGCCCCCGAGCCCGCCGTGGCGCTGCCCGGCGGGTACGCGGGCAAGCTCCTCCGCGTGGACCTCACGACGCGGAAGTGCTGGGCGGAGCCGTGGGGGAGCCGGATGCGCGAGCTCCTCGGCGGCGCCGGGCTCGGCGCGATGCTCCTCTACCGCGAGACCGCGAAGCGGGGCGGCAAGGGCAACGTCGCCTGGGACGACCCCGACAACCGGCTCGTGCTCGCGACGGGCCCGCTCGCGGGCCTGCCGGTGTGGGGCACGGGCGGCCTCACGGTCTGCACGATCGGCGCGGGCACCAACGGCCCCACGTCCACGCAGGCCAACGGCTTCTTCGGGACCAACCTCAAGTACTCGGGCTGGGACGCGATCGTCGTCCAGGGCCAGGCCCGTGACTGGGTCTACCTCTACATCAACGACGACACGGTCGAGCTGCGCGACGCGAAGTTCCTCGTCGGCAAGGACACGTGGGAGACGCAGGACGCGCTCTGCCGCGTGACCGGCCTGGCCGGCCACCAGCTCTCGGTCTACTCGATCGGGCCCGCGGGCGAGCACCTCGTCCGCTTCGCCGCGATCCAGGGCGACTACGGCCACGTCGCGTCGAAGAACGGCACCGGCGCCGTGATGGGCAAGAAGCGGCTCAAGGCCGTCGCGATCGTCAGGGGCACGAAGGCGCTCCGCGCGGTCGACCCGCGCGGCGTCCTGCAGGCCGCGGACGACATCGCCCACGACCTCCGGACCGATCCCTCGGCGCGCTCGCTCTACGAGTACGGCACGCTGCCGGGGGTGGGGAACCTCTCCAAGCTCGGCGTGCTGCCGATCAGGAACTACACGACCAACCTGACGGCCAACGTGCCCGGCGCCGACATGGCCGACTGGGAGGCGCCCCGGCTCCGCGCGAACTTCGACCACCGGGGCCACCAGTGCAACGCGTGCGGCATGCACCACTGCCACATGTCGGTGATCCAGAAGGGCGCGCACAAGGGCCGGATCGTGGACGAGCCCGAGTACGAGGGCTGGTCGGGCTGCGGCTGGCAGATCGGCGCCGTGGACCGGGACGGCATCGCCTGGCTCGCCACCGAGTGCGACCGCGCGTGCGTGGACGTCAACGAGTTCGGCTGGATCACCGGCTGGGTGATGGAGTGCATGGAGAAGGGGTACATCACCCGGGCGCAGCTCGGCTTCGACCTCACGTGGGGCGACATCCCGGGCGCCGGCCGCCTGCTCCGCATGATCTCGCGCCGCGAGGGCTTCGGCGCGGTGCTCGCCGAGGGCGTCAAGCGCGCGGCCGAGCAGCTCGGGAGCCCCGCGAAGGACTGCGCCGTCTACATCGTCAAGGGCGCGACGCCGCGCGGCCACGATCACCGCGGCCGCTGGGACGAGATGCTCGACACCTGCACCTCGTCCACCGCCACGATGGAGACGGGCAACCCCGTCCACCCGACCGAGGTCGGGCAGCCCGCGCGCATCAACATCTTCGACGGCGTCCAGGTCGCGAAGAACGTCGCCGGCCTGGCCGGCCGGCGGAGCTTCGAGGACTCGCTGGGCATCTGCATCTTCACGACGCGCACGCGCCTCGAGAACGTCTGCCGCGCGCTCGGCGCCGCGACGGGCTGGACCTTCACGGTGGACGAGGCGATCCGCTTCGGCCGGCGCACCGCGGCGATCAACCGGGCGACCGCGCTCCGCTGCGGCCACGCGGGCGCGCTCGAGTACCCCTCGGTGCGCTACGGCTCGACGCCGGTGGACGGCCCGGCCAAGGGCCAGGCGGTCCGCGACCAGTGGGAGACGATGCTCGACACCTGGTACGCGGAGGTCGGCTACGACCGGAAGACCGGCAAGCCGTGGCCGAAGACGCTCAAGGCGCTCGGCCTCGACTGGCTCGCCCGCGACCTCTGGGGGAAGAAGGCGTAGCGCGCCGAGCAGGGAAGAACGAGCGAAAATCCGGATACTTGGGACCTGGATCGGGGGCGGGGGGTGTCCCGCCCCGCCTGACGCCTGCCCGGCCCCGCCGCGCCTCGCTTGACCCCTCGCCGAGCGTCGTGGTATCTGTCTCTCCTCATTCGCCGTCTCTCCACGGGGGTCTCATGGCACAAGTAATTGGTTTCATTGGCCTCGGCATCATGGGGCGTCCGATGGCAAAGAACCTCCTCAAGGCGGGCCACGCGCTCGTCGTGCACGACCGGAACCGCGCCCCCGTCGACGAGCTCGCGAAGGCCGGCGCCAGGACGGCGGCCTCGCCGCGCGAGGTCGCCCGGGAGTGCGAGGTGCTCATCACGATGCTGCCGAACTCGCCCGACGTCGAGCTGGTCGCGCTCGGGCCGGACGGCATCGTCGAGGGCGCGCGCGCGGGGCTCGTCTACGCGGACATGTCCACGATCTCGCCGATCGTCTCGCAGAAGGTCGGCCGCGCGCTCGCCGCCAAGGGCGTCCGGATGCTCGACGCGCCGGTGTCGGGCGGCGAGAAGGGCGCGATCGACGGCGTGCTGTCGATCATGGTCGGCGGGGAGCCGGACGTCTTCGACGCGATCCTGCCGATCTTCCAGGTGATGGGCAAGACGATCACGCGGCTCGGCCCGCTCGGCTTCGGCGGCTTCACCAAGCTCGCCAACCAGATCATCGTGGCGGTGAACCTCACCGCGCTCGGCGAGGCGCTCACGCTCGCGAAGAAGGCGGGGCTCGACCGCGAGCTCCTGCTCACGGCGCTCGGCGGCGGGCTCGCGGGCTCGAAGTGCCTCGAGCAGAAGCGCGCGAACTACCTCGCGGGGAGCTACGCCCCCGGGTTCAAGATCGACCTGCACTACAAGGACCTCGGCCTGATCATGGAGACGGCGCGCGAGCTCGGCGTGCCGCTGCCGACGACCGCGGTGGTCCAGGAGCTGTTCAGCGCGCTGCGCGTCAAGGGCCGCGGCGGCCTCGACCACTCGGCCGTGATCACGCTGCTCGAAGACCTCGCCGGCGCCTCCGCGTGAGGGCCACCGTCGACCGCGCCGGCCTCGATCCCCAGGGGCGGCTGCCGAAGGTGCAGGTGCGGCGTGTCCGCAAGGGCGACCTCGGCAAGGTCCGCGACGTGCTCGAGCAGACGTTCGGCGACTTCCTCGAGCGCCAGCTCGGGACGCGGCCGCGCCAGGCGTTCGGCGGCGCGCAGTACGTGCACCACCGCTGGCTGATGGAGCCGTGGGGGTGCTTCGTCGCCGAGGAGGACGGCTCCAAGATCGTCGGCGCCGCGCTCGCGGCGACGCTCGGCTCCCTCGGGCTGCTGGGGCCGGTCGCGGTCCTCACGAACTACCAGAACCAGGCGATCGGCCAGCAGCTCATCCGTGCGGCGCAGGAGTTCTTCGACGAGAACAAGGCGACGCTCCACGGCGTCGTGACGTACCCGACGAGCCCGAAGCACCTGTACCTCTACCACAAGTTCGGCTACAAGCCGAAGCACCTCACCGCGATCATGAGCCGGGCGATCGACCGCGGGACGCCCCGGCCGCCCGCCGCGAAGGCGGCGAAGGCGCCGCTCGCGATGCGGCGCTTCTCCACGCTCGAGGAGACGAAGAAGAAGGCCGCGCTGGCGCGCATGCACCGGATCACCAGCGCGGTCTACCGTGGCCTCGACCTCGCCAAGGAGGTGGAGATCGTCGACGGCCTGGCGCTCGGCGACACGCTCCTGCTCGAGCGCGGGCGCGAGATCCTCGGCTTCGCGATCTGCCACTCGCCGGGCGTGAGCGAGGCGCCGACGGGCGCGCTCTACGTCAAGTTCCTCGCGATCGACCCCGCGCAGAAGCGGCCCGAGCAGCTCCTCGAGTTCGTGGCCGGCGTCGAGGCGCTGGGCACCGAGCTCGGCGTGCAGCGGGTGATCCTGCCCGTGTATTCGCGCTACTGGGCCGCGTACAGTATGCTGGTGCAGTGCGGCTACGCGATCGACTTCACCATGGTCCGGATGCAGCGGGGCAAGCAGGAGGATTACGAGGACCCGACGCACCTCGTCCTCGACGACTGGCGCTGATGCGCGCCGTCGTCGCGGCCGTGGCCGTCGTCCTGCTCGCGGCGCTCCCGGCCGGTGCCCCGGCGCACTCGCTCCTGCTCGACTCCTCGCCCGCGCCGAGCGCCACGGTGCCGCCGCCGTCCCGGCTCGCGCTCCGGTTCAACAACCGCATCGAGAAGGCGCTCTCGCGTCTCAGGCTCGTGGACGCCCGCGGCGCCGCCCGGCTCCTGACGGTGCTCGCCGGTGCGGGGAAGGTCGACCACCTCGAGGCGACGCTGCCGCCGCTCGCGCCCGGCGTCTGGCGCGTCGAGTGGCAGGTGCTCTCGACGGACGGCCACGTCGTGCGCGGCAGCTTTTCCTTCCGCGTCGCGCCCTAGTCGATGGCGGGATTCTTCGACGTCCTGCTCCGCGGCCTGACCCTCGCCTTCGCGAGCGCGGCGCTCGGCGGCGTGGCCTTCACGCTCTTCGTGCTCCGCGCCGAGCCGCACGCCAAGCCCGACGCGGCGCTGCGGCGCGCGCTCCGCACGATCGCGCTCGGCGGCGCCGCCGCGGCCCTCTCGCAGGGCGCGGTCGTGCTCGTGGCGCTCGCCGAGCTGGCCCGCCTGGGCGGGGGCTGGCCCGTGGCGCCGTTCGTGCGGACGCTCTTCGCCCAGGCGTCCACCGGCCGCGCGGCGCTCGGCGTCCTGCTCGCGCTCGTCGCGTGGCGCCTCGCGGCGCGGCCCGCGGGGCGGGGCGCCTGGCTGGCGCTCACGGGCCTGGCGCTCGCGCTCAGCGGCTCGTCCGCGGTGCTGAGCCACGCCGTCGCGCGCGTCGAGGGCCGCGCGCTGCTGCTCGCGCTCGACGGCGCGCACCAGCTCGCCGCCGCGGTGTGGGTGGGCGGCCTGGCGCACCTGGTGCTGTACCGGGGGCGGAGCGACGAGGACGGGCGCGACCCGGCACGCCTGCTGCGGAGGTTCTCGAGCCTCGCGCTCGGGTCGGTCGCGACCGTCAGCGTCGCGGGCGTCCTCATGAGCGTGCTCTACGTCGGCGACTGGGGGGCGCTGGCGGGCACCGGCTACGGCGTGATGGTGCTCACCAAGGTCGTGGTGTTCGCGGCCGCGCTCGCGCTCGCGTCGGCCAACTTCCGCGCCGTCCGGCGGGACGCGCCGTCCGGCGGCGGGCTGCGCCTCACCCGCTACGTCGAGGCCGAGCTCGGCCTCGGCCTCACGGTGCTCTTCGCCGCCGCGTCGCTCACCTCGCTGCCGCCGGCCGTGGACATCACGACCGACCGCGCAACGGTCGCGGAGGTCGCGGCGCGCTTCGTGCCCGTGCCGCCACGCCTCGCGAGCCCGCCCGTCGCCGAGCTCATCCGCCAGGCCGAGCCGTTGACCGAGACCGTCACGCGCCGCGAGCCGGTCGAGATCGCGTGGTCGGAGTACAACCACCACTGGGCCGGCATGTTCGTCCTCGCGATGGGGCTGCTCGCCGCGCTCGAGCGCCTCGGCGTGCGGCCCGCGCGGCACTGGCCGCTCGTCTTCCTCGGGCTCGCCACGTTCCTGTTCCTCCGGAACGACCCGCGCGCCTGGCCCCTCGGGCCCGCCGGGTTCTGGGAGAGCATGCTGCTCGCCGACGTCCTCCAGCACCGCCTGTTCGTCGTGCTCATCGTCGGTTTCGCGGCGTTCGAGTGGATGGTGCGGACCGGGCGGCTCGCGGCGCGCCCGTGGGCGCTCGTCTTCCCGCTGCTCTGCGCGGTGGGCGGCGGGCTCCTGCTCACGCACTCGCACGCGATGTTCAACCTGAAAGCCGAGTTCCTCACCGAGGTGACCCACACCCCGCTCGGCGTGCTCGGCGCCTTCGCCGGCTGGGCCCGCTGGCTCGAGCTGCGGCTGCCCGGGGCCGAGCGCGCCGCCGGCTGGACGTGGACCGCGTGCTTCCTCGCGGTGGGGGCGCTGCTCCTGTTCTACCGCGAGGCCTGAGGCGATGGCGACGCGGCTGCCCGGGCGCGCCACGGCCGAGGGGACACGGCGGTACGCCGCGCGGCTCGGCGCGCGCACGGCGCCCGGCCACTTCCGCGAGCTCGCCGGCGGCCTCGCGCTCTCGAGCATCGGGCTCGGCACCTACCTCGGCCCCGAGGACGGCGCGACCGACGTCCTCTACCAGGACGCGGTGACGCGCGCGCTCGAGCTCGGCCTCAACGTCGTGGACACGGCCGTCAACTACCGCCACCAGCGCAGCGAGCGCGCGATCCGCACGGCCCTCGCGGGCGCCGCGGCCCGCGGGCTCGTCGCGCGCGACGAGGTCGTCGTCGCGACCAAGGGCGGGTTCATCCCCTTCGACGGCGCGGTGCCGCGGGACGCGCGGGGCTGGTTCACCGCCACGTACCTCGAGCCCGGGATCGTCGCGCCCGGCGACGTGGCGGCGGGCATCCACTGCATGGCGCCGCGCTACCTCGCCGACCAGATCGAGCGGAGCCGGGCGAACCTCGGGCTCGAGACGCTCGACGTCTACTACGTGCACAACCCGGAGACCCAGCTCGGCGAGGTGGCGCGCCCCGAGTTCCTCGCGCGGATCCGCGCCGCGTTCGAGGCGCTCGAGCAGGCGGCCGGCGACGGCCGGATCGGCGTGTACGGCGCCGCGACCTGGAACGGCTGCCGCCAGGACGCGAGCGCGCCCGAGCACCTGTCGCTCGCCGAGCTCGTGGCCGTGGCGCGCGAGGTCGCGGGCGCCGAGCACCACTTCCGCGTGATCCAGCTCCCGTACAACCTGGCGATGCCCGAGGCGTTCACGCGCGCCACGCAGCGCGTCGGGGACGAGGTCGTGTCGACGCTCGAGGCGGCGCGGCGCCTCGGCGTGTACGTGATGGCGTCGGCGTCCGTGTACCAGGGCCAGCTCAGCCGGGGCCTGCCGCCGCTGGTGGGCGAGGTCCTGCCGGGCCTCGCGACCGACGCGCAGCGGGCGCTCCAGTTCGTGCGCTCCACGCCGGGCGTCGGCACGGCGCTCGTCGGGATGAAGGCGGTGGCCCACGTCGAGGAGAACGCGGCGGTCGCCGCGCGCCCGCCCGTGGCCTGGAGCGAGTTCCAGCGGTTCTTCAGCGCCGCGGACGCCTGAGCGGGCGTGATATTGCGCACCCGGGCGACGTCGGGTAGGGTGAGGCGGTGATCACGCTCGAGCGTGACTACGAGCGGGCGCTCGGCATCCGGCCGAGCGTGTCCGCGGTGATCTTCGACCGCCGCGGGCGCCTGCCGCTGCAGCAGCGCTCGGTCGCCGAGGAGACGGGGCTCCGCGTGGCTACCCGAACGGCAACGTGTGGCACTACGTGAACGCCTGCTTCGAGTGCGCGGCGCGCGGCGGCGAGCTCCGGACGTGCGACGAGACGCTCGCCCTCGGGTTCTTCCCTCCCGGCCGGCTGCCGCGCGGCCTCCTGTCCAACCACAGGATCCGCATCCGTGATGCCTGCGCGCGCAGGGTCGCCCCGTTCGTCCGCTGAGGAGGAATCGCAGGTGATGCGAGGGATCCATCACGTCGGGATCGTGGTCAGGCGCCTGGCCGACGCCTTCGGCTTCTATCGCGACGCGCTCGGGCTGCCGCTGCTGAAGGAAGCGGTCCTGCTCGACCAGGGCGTGCGCGCCGCGCTGCTCGGCGCGGGCGACAGCGAGCTCGAGCTGCTCGAGCCACTCGACGCCGGCACGGGTGTCGGGCGCTTCCTGGCCCGGCGCGGCGAGGGGCTGCACCACCTCTGCTTCGACACGCCGGACGTCGAGGGCGCGCTGGCGGCGCTCAAGGAGAAGCAGGTCGAGCTGCTCGACACCGCGCCGCGCCCCGGGCTCGCCGGCCAGATCGCGTTCCTCCACCCGCGGGCGTGCTGCGGCGTGCTCGTCGAGCTGGCCACGCCCTCGCCCGAGGCGAGCGCGCACGAGCGCGCGGTCGCCTCGCCGGTGCGGCTCAAGCGCCTCGTCATCGGCGCGCGCGACGTCCAGCAGACGGCCGAGACGTTCCAGTCGCTCTTCGGCCTCCCGGAGGTCGCGATGAACAGCGGGCCGCGCGTGATGCTCGCGGTCGGCCGGGGCGCGCTCCTCGTCGTGCCGGCGGCGGAGGTCGGCGGCACCGAGGGGATGGTGGCGCTCTCGCTCGTCGCCGAGGACTTCCAGGCGCTCAACGCATCGTTCGTCCGGGCCGGCACGCGGTACCTCAAGGGCACCGGCGAGGTGACGGTCGAGCCCGTGTCGAGCCACGGCGTGCACCTCCACATCAGCCGCTACGAGTAGGTCACCGGCCGGCCGGCCGCCGGGCCCTGCGGGGGGCGCCGCACGGTGCTGGACGGGCTGAGCCGCGCGGCGCTCTACGCGGTCCTCGTCTGGGCGCCGCTGGCTTCCGGGGCGTACCGGGGTGTCCCGCTCGCCGTCGCGACGGTCCTCGTCGCGCTCGCGCTCGCCGGCGCGGTGGGCGGCGGGCTCGCCGCGCGCCGGCTCGAGTGGCGCCGGACGCCGCTCGACCTGCCGCTCGCGCTGCTGACCCTGCTCGTGCTCGCCCAGCTCGCGCTCGGCCACCAGCCCCTCGTCCGCTGGGCGCTCGCGCCGCCGCCCGCCACGCCCGAGCTCGCCGCGCCCTTCCCGGCGCCGGCGCTCGCCGTGGGCACGGTCAAGCCGACGCAGACGCTCGAGTCGCTCCTGCTCTTCCTGCTCTACGCCTCGGTCTACTACCTCGTCGTCCACCTCGTGCGGACGCGCCGGCAGGTCGGGCGCCTCGTGCGGATGCTCCTGGTGCTCGGCGGCCTGCTCGCGTTCCTCGGGCTCCTCGACTACCTGACCGGCGAGGCCTGGCTCCTGGCGTGGCGCGACCATCCCTACGGCGGCCGGCTCGCGGCCACGTTCGTCAACCCCGACCACTTCGCCTCGTACCTGGCGATGCTGATCTGCCTCGGCAGCGGCTGGCTCGTGGCGCGCGGCCGCGGCGACGGCCGCGCGGCCCCGCTCGGCGAGGTCTTCACGAACCGCGCGGCGCGGGAGCAGGCGGTCCGCCGCTACCTGCCGCTCGTCGCGCTCGTGGCGATGGCGGTCGCGCTCGTGTTCACGCTGAGCCGGGGCGGCCTGCTCGGGCTGGCGGCGGGCCTGCTCGTGCTGCTCGGGCTGCTCGGCGGGGTCGGGCACGCGCGGCGCAGCCTCGTGCTGACCGGCGTCCTGCTCGTCGCGGTCGTCGGCTACGGCGGCTGGATCGGCTTCGGGCCGCTGCTCGCCCGCTTCGCCCAGAGCCCCGCGGGCGCGCTCGACCGCTGGGGCCAGTACGTCGCCTCGGCGCCGATGCTGCGCGACTTCCCGCTCCTCGGCGTCGGGCTCGGCGCGTACCGCGAGATCTACTTCCGCTACCAGCCGCTCGCGTACGCGCCCCACGAGGTCTACTACCCGTACGCGCACAACGACGTGCTCCAGTTCGTGATCGAGACGGGCGTGCTCGGCGTCGGGCTCGGCGCGTACCGCGAGATCTACTTCCGCTACCAGCCGCTCGCGTACGCGCCCCACGAGGTCTACTACCCGTACGCGCACAACGACGTGCTCCAGTTCGTGATCGAGACGGGCGTGCTCGGCGCCGTGCTCGGCGCGTTCCTGCTCTGGCGGCTCGCGGCCGACCTCGTCGGCGCCCACCTGTTCGGCCGCGGCGCGTGCCCCGTGGACGGCGGCGCGGGCGCGGCCGCGCGCCGGAACGATCCCCTGAGCGTGGGGACCGCGGTCGGCGCGCTCGCGGGCGTCGCCGCCGTGCTCGCGCACGGCACGCTCGACTTCGCCGCGCGCATCCCCGCCAACGGCATTCTCGCGGCGGCGCTCCTCGGGCTCGCGACGGTCGCGCTGCACACGCGCCTGATCGCGGGCCGCGAGCAGCTCCTGACGGCGGTGCGGGCGCGGCCGCTCGCGGGCCGCGCGTGGCTCCCCGCCGGCGCGCTCGGCCTGGTCGCGGCGGCGCTCCTCGCGGGCTGGATCGCCTGGGCCCTGCGCGGCGCGCTCGCGCACTCGCTCCTCGACGAGGTCGGGCGCGTGCCGGACGCCGCGCGCGCCGGCGTCGTGCTCTCGCTCGACCGCTGGAACATCCCGGCGCGCATGACCCGCGCCGCCGCCCGGCGCGTCGAGGCGTTCGCCGTGTGGCAGGGGCGCGGCTCGTCCGAGCCGGTCGACGTCCGCCGGCGGATCGCCGACGGGCTCCTCGCCGAGGGGCGCGCGGACCTCCGGGACGCGCTCGCGCTGGGGCCGACCAATCCCTTCGTCCACCACCAGCTCGCCTGGCTCGAGGCGGTGGCCGCCGTCGTGGACGAGCGGACGGGCGTGGCGGGCGTCGCCCCGGCGCTCGCGCACGCGGCGCGGGCGATCGCGCTCGCGCCGGACAACCCGCGCCTCTACGACTCGCTCGCGCGGCTCGCGATGCGGGAGGCGCCCGCGCTCGGGCTCCGCGCCTCGCGGGAGGCCGTGCGCCGCGGGCCGGCGCTCCTGCCCGGCCTCGTGGACCTCTGGCGGGGCGTCGGGCTGACCGACGCGGAGTGGCTCGCGCTCGTGCCCGAGACCGTCGTGGACCGGCTCGACCTGGCGCTCCGGCTCGAGGACCGGCGCCTCGTGGCGGCGAGCCTCGCGGCGTACCGCGCGGCGCTCGCGAGCGCGAGCGAGGCCGAGCGGCCGGCGCTCCGCTACATGCTCGCGCTCGGCCTGGCGGGGCTCGGCCGCGACGCCGCCGCGCAGACGGAGCTCGGCGAGGCCCTGGGCGCCGACCCGTCCAATCCCGAGCTCAACCGCGCGCTCGGCGACGTGCGCGCCCGCCGGGGCGACCCGGGCGCGCTCGACAACCTGCGCGCGGCGCTCGTCTTCGCCGAGGACCGGGCGCGGATCGACCCGCCGCCGCCGCCGTTCGCCCTCCGGCCCGCGCGGCTCGCGGCGCTCGTGCGGCGGCGCGCGGGCGACGACTGGACGCGCCCGGAGCGCTACCGGCGCGCGCTCGCGCGCTACCTCCTCGAGCGGGAGCTCTGGGAGCCGGCCGTGGCCGCGTGGCGACCGCTCGCCGGCGACCCGCGGGACGCCGAGGCCCAGTTCGGGCTGGGCGTCGCGCTCGAGGGGGCGGGCGCGCCCGACGCGGCGCTCGAGCACCTCCGCCGTGCCGTGGCGCTCGACGCGACGGCCACGCGCTACCGTGAGCGGCTGGCGCGCCGGCTGTGGGCGAGCGAGCAGTACTTCCAGGCGATCAACGAGTGGCGCACCCTGAAGGCCCAGCTGCCGCGGAGCGCGGAGCCGCGCGTGGCGCTCGGCCGGGCCTACGAGAAGATCGGCGAGCGGTTCGACGCGCTCCGGGAGTACCGCGAGGCCCTCGAGCTCGACCCCGGCCACGCGGGCGCGCGCGAGGCCCTGGCGCGGCTCACCGGCCGCCGGCCCTGAGGCCTCAGAGGGCGTCGGGCGCGGCGGCGATCGCCTCGAGCTCGGCGCGGGTGTACGAGCCCAGGCTCCGGAAGTCGAAGGCGGTGTAGTTCCGGATCCACCGCATCGCGATCCTCACGGCCTTCCGGTAGCGCTCGTGCGTGTCCGCACCCTGCCGCCGCGGCAGGATGTCGGCGAGCTCCTCCTGGAGCAGCCGCTTGACGAGCGCGGCGTCGTGCGCCGCGCCGCTGTGCGCGTCCCTGGCGCCGTGCACGATGCGCTGCGCGATCTGCGCGACCGACATGCGGCCGGTGGCGAGGTCCTCCATGAGCGCCGGGTGGACGCCGGGCTTGCCCTCGAGGCTGTCGATGCCCTTGGCGCCGCGGCCGTTGAGCCAGCCCTCCACGTACTCGATCACCATGCGCGCGTTGCGGCGCGTGCCCTCGAGCGTGATCGGGCCCGCCGGCACCTCGAGGCGCACGGGGTAGGTGTCGGGGTTCGCCATCTCGGGCGTCGGCCGCCAGCCGGTGGCGCGGAGCGTCTTGAACGGGTCGGCCGCGGTCTTCATGTGGAAGATGTGGGCGACCCACCCGCGCAGGAAGCCCTGCGCGGCCTCCCACTCCTTGTCCGCGCGGATCGCCGCGGCCGCGACGCGGTTGACCTCGGGGTCGTTGGACGGCAGCGCCGTCGCCATGCCGCCGATCGGCACGGCCCCGCGCCGGAGGCAGATCGCGACGAGCCGCCGGAAGATGTTCGCGAGGAACGGCGTCGTCTTGATGTCCACACCGAAGCGGTCGGGCCAGACCTGCGCGGGGTCGGCCATGACGTACTCGAAGATCGACGCCTTGAGGTCCCAGCGCGCGGCGTTCAGCCCGGCCGCGTAGGGCCCGAGCGCCCAGAGCATCTCCTCCATCTCGTACACGCACGGCAGCGACTCGACCAGCACGATCCCGCGGACCGTCGCGCCGCGGAGGTGGGGGAGGTGCCCGGCCGAGAGGTCGAACAGGTCGCGGTACCAGCGCGCCTCGGGCGCGTGCTCGAGCTTCGGCAGGTAGAAGTAGATGCCCTGACCGCGATCGGCCTGGGCGCGGCCGGCGTAGAAGAGCGTGAGCGCGGTGCCGAGGATCGCGGCGTTGACGGGCGCGCCATCGACCGTGACGTCGGGCTCGTCGAGGTGCAGGCCCCGCTCGCGGTGCATGAAGAACGGCAGCTCGCCCGGCGCGATCCGGTAGCTCTTGCCGCGCTCCGTGTCCTCGAACGCGAGCTCGCGGCTCACCGCGGCGAGCCGGTTGTGCGCGGCGCGCACCGTGTCGAGCAGGCGATGCCCGCCCGAGTCCTCGTCGTCGTCGAGATCCCCCTCGGCGCGCTCGCCCTCGGGGCCGGGGTTGAGCGCGTTGATGAACATCGAGGTGATCGAGCAGGGGCCGGAGATCTCGATGCCCGGCGTGCGGAGCTCGTCCGGCACGGGCGGCACCTGCCAGGGCGCCGCGGTGGCCTCGGAGCTCGGCGGGTGCCCGGGCAGGAGGTGCTGCCGGAGCGCGCGCTCGAGCGTCGCGCGGCGCGCGGCGCGGAGCGCCCGGGCGCGCGCGTCCAGGCGGTCGTGGAGCAGCGCCAGGTACGCGCAGAAGGCCGGGGTGAAGAGCCGGGCGGCCCCCTCGACGGGCGCGAACGTCACGCGCGCGTGTGTCTCGGCCGCCATGGCAACGCCTCTTTTCGCATGGCGACGGAGAGCCTGTCAATGGCAGAATGGGCGGCGCTCGAATCCGCCCGCTGCGAGGAGACGCGATGGCGACAGTGCTGTTCATCGTGAAGGCGACCATCCGCACGGATCAGGAAGAGGCGTTCAACCGCTGGTACAACGAGGAGCACGTGCCGCAGTTCCTCCGATGGCCCGGCGCCGTGAGCGCCCGGCGCTACCGGGCGCTGGAGGGCGAGGACCGCTACCAGTACATGGCGGTGTACGAGCTCCAGGACGAGGCGAACTACAGGCGGCTCATGGCGTCGGAGCACATGAGGGCGCTCCGGGCCGAGTACGACGCCCGCTTCGGCGCGGCCAGCGCGCGCGCGCGCTTCGCCTACACCCAGGTCTGGCCATAGCCGCGCGCCGCTTCCGCGGCATGGGGAAGGGGCGCAAGGTGCGGCGCACGCTGGCGCGCGGCGGGACCGGCCCCGCGCACCGGCTCAACGAGACGCTCCGCGGGTGGGAGGGCGTCCGCATCACGCCGATGTTCGGCCGCTGGGGCTACTTCGCCGGCGAGACGCTCTTCGCGTGCTTCCCGCTGCGCGAGAAGGAGCGCGACCTCTGGATCCGGCTCGCGACGGCCGATCAGGCCCGTGCGCTCAAGGAGGCGGGGATGCGCCCGCACCGGCGGTTCGCGCGGCGCGGCTGGGTCGAGACGGACGTGATCGAGCCGTCCGACGTCGCGCGTGCGTTACGCTGGCTCAGGCGCGCCCACGCGGCGGCGACGCGCAGCGCACATACAGACGACGACAGGGAGGCGTGATGACGAACGTGCTGACCGTGGTGGCGACGCTCTCGGCGAAGCCGGGCAGGGGTGACGAGCTGGCAGCGATCCTCGCCGAGCAGGTGGCGGCGGTGGTGAAGGCCGAGCCCGACTGTCTCGTGTACCGGCTGCACCGGTCGAAGAAGCAGCCGGACCTGTTCCTGTTCTACGAGCAGTACCGCTCGGACGCGGCCTTCGATCTGCACCGGAAGGCGCCGCACCTCGCGGCCTTCCGCGAGCGCCGCGACCCGCTCGTCGCGGGCCCGCCCGAGGTGCAGTTCTACCTCTCGCTCACGGACTAGGGCGTGGGCGCGATCCTCGACCTGGCCGAGGCGTTCTGGTCGGGCGCGGTCCCCGCGGCCCAGCTCTGGAAGCCGACGGGCCAGGTCGAGGAGCTCCGGCCCGGCCTGCACTTCCTGCACACGTTCGCGAACATGACGGTCCTCGCCACGCGGGCGGGTCTCGTCCTCGTCGACACCTCGAACTACGCCGCGCGGGAGAAGACCTTCGCCGCCGTGCGCGCGGTGGCCGGGGGGCCTCTCTTCGCCGCGATCTACACGCACGGCCACGCCGACCACGCCTGCGGCATGCCGCCCTTCCTCGCCGAGGCCCGGGCGAAGGGCTGGGACCGGCCGCGCATCGTCGGCCATCGGAACGTCGCGGCCCGCTTCGAGCGCTACACGCGGACCAGCGGCTTCAACGGGCTCATCAACGCCCGGCAGTTCGGGATCCCGCCGACGTGGCCCACCGAGTACGACTACCCGGACACGGCCTACGATGACGCGCTCCGCTTCGAAGCGGGCGAGGTGGTGCTCGAGCTCCGGCACGCGCGCGGCGAGACCGACGACCACACGTGGATCTGGTGGCCCGAGCGGCGCGTTCTCTGGAGCGGCGACCAGTTCATCTGGGTCGCGCCGAACGCCGGCAACCCGCAGAAGGTCCAGCGCTACGCGGCCGAGTGGGCCGCCTCGCTGCGCGCGATGCGCGCGTGCGAGGCCGAGCTCCTGATCCCGGGGCACGGGATGCCGATCGTCGGCCGGGAGCGCGTCCGCCAGGCGCTGGGCGAGACGGCCGAGTGGCTCGAGCACCTCGTGAGCGAGACCGTGGCGCGCATGAACGCGGGCGCGACGCTCGAGACGATCCTGCGCGAGGTGATGCCGCCCGCGCGCCTGGCGCAGCGGCCGTATCTGCAGGCCGTCTACGACGAGCCCGAGTACGTCGTGCGCAACATCTGGCGCCTCTACGGCGGCTGGTGGGACGGCATCGCTTCGCACCTGAAGCCCGCGTCCCAGCGCGAACTCGGCGCCGAGGTCGTGCAGCTCGCGGGCGGGGTGGCGGCCCTCGCGCGCCGCGCCCGGGAGCTGGCCACCGGCGGCCGCCTCGACCTGGCGAGCCACCTGATCGACTGGGCGGCGGCGGCGGCGCCCGACGACGCCGCGGTCCACGCGGTGCGCGCCGACGTCTACGAGGCGCGCGCGAAGGCCGCGGCCGCGCTCATGACACGAGGGATCTTCTCGGCCGAGGCCCGCGAGTCGGCCCGCCGGGCGGGCCGGGGCTAAGCTCCGGCCTCGCTGCGCGCGCGCGCCTCGATGCGGTCGATCTTCACCAGCGGCACCAGGACCCACACCAGCGCCGTCATCGCCGTCGAGATCAGCACGAGCCAGGTGAAGCCGACCGACTCGTAGAGGCGCGCGCCGACGTTCTGGGAGAGCTGGGCCCCGCCGTTGTAGACGGACATCAGGAGCGCGAAGAACGTCGCCTCCACGCGCCGCGGGCAGGCCTTGGCCGCCAGGTCGAGCAACGCGAGCTGGGTGAGCATGCCGATGGCGCCGAAGACGGTGTCGATCACGATCGCCGAGACGGGATCGCGATAGACGAGGTAGGCGAGGGTGCCGACGACCGCGGCGCCGATGCACCAGTTGATGAGGCGCCGCAGCGGCAGCCGCCGCGAGACCGGCGCGTAGACGGCGGCGCCGGCCACCCCGGCCGCCGCGCCGAGCGAGCCGAGCAGGCCGATGAACTGCTGGCCGAAGCCGAGCGTGTCGGTCTGGTAGAAGAGGAAGGCCGGGCCGAAGCTCGGGCTGAACGTCCAGAAGAAGATGAAGCCCGCCACCGCCCACACCTCCCGGGTGGCGAGCGCGGCGCGGATCGCCGTCCAGGTGGCGCGGAAGGCGGCGCGGTCCACGCGCGCGCGGGGCTCGCGCACGAAGACGGCCGCCATGCCGAGCGACACGAGCGGAAAGCCCGCCGCCAGCCCGAACGCGAGCGGGAGCGCGCGCCGCTCCGCGAGCCAGCCGCCCGCCACGCCGACCAGGACCAGGGCGATGGTGATGCACGCCCACTGGACCGACTGGAAGGCGCCGGTGAGGCCGCGCGGCCGGCCGCTCTCGACCATCATGGCGTCGGTCAGCACGTCGGTGAAAGCGAGGCCGAGCGCCATCGCCGTGAACAGGCCCACGCCGGCGACGAGCGTGAAGGAGAGCGGGTACTCGAAGCCGAGCCCGCGGAGCGTCCACGCGTAGGTGCGGATGGGGCCGTCGGAGATGAGCAGGCCCGAGGCGAGGACCCCGGCGGACCCCGCCGCGAGCCCGCACGTGACGAGGAAATAGCTCTTCCGCCGGCGGCCGAAGAGCGGGACGAAATCGGACAGGAGCCCGTAGGCCGGCTTGATCAGCCACGGGATCGTGCTGAGCAGGAAGAAGTCGGCGATCTGCCCCGGGCCGAGCCCGCGGTCCTTCAGGACGATCGTGATGCTCTGGGCCGGCAGCGACCACATGCCCTGGGCGAAGTAGACGACGCCGAAGAGCACGGCGAGGCGCCGGGCCTCGGGCGTCTTGAACGGGTTCAGCCGTCCCACGAAGCCGAGCATGGCCGGCGGCCATGATACCTTTGTTGCCGGCCATGCGTTCGGTCTGCGCCCACGACTGTCCCTCGGCATGCGGCCGGCTCTCCCCGGCCTGATGCTCCGGACGCTCTTCCTCCACCCCCCCGCGTGGGAGGGCTTCGACGGCGGCGCCGGCTCGCGCTACCAGGCGCGACGCGAGGTCCGCTCGTTCTGGTACCCGACGTGGCTCGCGCAGCCGGCCGCGCTCGTGCCCGGCTCGCGCCTGGTGGACGCGCCGCCCGACGGCCTCGGCCTCGCGGACGTGCTGCCGCTCGCGCGCGCGTACGACCTCGCGGTGCTGCACACGAGCACGCCGTCCTTCCCCCACGACGTGGAGGTCGCCGCGGCCCTCGTGCGCGAGAACCCGCGCCTCCGCATCGGCTTCGTGGGCGCCCACGTCGCCGTTCGCCCGGCGGAGAGCCTCCGCGCCTCCGAGGCGATCGAGTTCGTCGCGCGCAGCGAGTTCGACTTCACGATCCGCGAGGTCGCCGAGGGCCGCCCGCTCCGCGAGGTGCTCGGGCTCAGCTACCGCGAGGACGGCCGGATCCTCCACACGCCGGCGCGGCCGGTCCTCGAGGACATGGACGCGCTGCCGTGGGTGGTGGACGTCTACCAGCGCGACCTGACCGTCGAGCACTACGCGATCGGCTATCTGCTGCACCCCTACGTGTCGCTCTACACGGGCCGCGGCTGCCGCTCCCGGTGCACCTTCTGCCTCTGGCCGCAGACCGTCGGCGGCCGGCGCTACCGGACGCGCTCGGTCGCGCACGTCGTCGGCGAGATCGCGCAGGCCCGGCGCCACTTCCCCCAGGTCCGCGAGTTCTTCTTCGACGACGACACGTTCACCGACGACCGGCCGCGCGCGGAGGCGATCGCGCGCGGGCTCGGACGGCTCGGCGTCACGTGGTCGTGCAACGCCAAGGCGAACGTCCCCGCCGAGACCCTCCGCGTGCTCCGGGACAACGGCCTGCGCCTGCTCCTGGTCGGCTACGAGTCGGGGAGCCAGCAGATCCTGAACAACATCAGGAAGGGCCTCCGCCTGGACGTGGCGCAGCGCTTCACGCGGGAGGCGAAGGCCCTCGGCATCAAGATCCACGGCACGTTCATCCTGGGCCTGCCCGGCGAGTCGCGGGAGACGATCGCGGCGACGATCCGCTACGCGTGCGAGCTCGATCCCGACACGCTCCAGGTCTCGATCGCCGCGCCGTACCCGGGCACGGCCCTGCACCGCCAGGCGCTCGAGAACGGGTGGCTCGAGGGGCGCGCGCTGGTCGACGGGCGCGGCGTGCAGCGGAGCGCGCTGAGCTACCCCCACCTGGGGCACACCGAGATCTTCGACTCGGTGGACGCCTTCTACCGGCGCTTCTACTTCCGGCCGCGCAAGATCTTCGCGCTCGCCGGCGAGATGGCGCGGGACCGCCGCGTGCTCGCGCGCCGGCTCCGCGAGGGCGCCGAGTTCGTCCGCTTCCTCGCGCGCCGCTCGCGGTAGGGACGCCGAGGCCTAGCTAGCGCTGCTGGGCCTCGACGGGCGCCGCCGGCACGGGTGGCCGCGGGAGCGCGTCGGGCGGCCGGTAGAGCAGGCGGAGCAACACGGGGAGCACGACGAGGGCGGCGATGAGGCTCGTGGCCGTGCCGAGCGTCAGCAGGAGACCCAGGCCGAAGATGCCGCGGTGGTCCGCGATCATCAGGCTGCCGAACCCCACGATCGTCGTCAGCCCGTTCACGAGGACCGCCATGAGCGTGCTGCGGGCGACGAGCGGGCCGCCGTGGTCGCGTCCCTCCATGAAGCGGATCACGATGTTGAAGCCGTACTCGGCCGCGGCGCCGAGGATGAGCGGCAGGCCGAACACGTTGCCCATGTTGAACTTGAGGTCGAAGAAGTACATCAGGCCGAACGTCCACAGCATGCCGAGCCCGAGCGGCAGCAGCGCGAGCAGCGTCTCGCGCACGCGGCGCAGCGTCAGGGCGGCGGCGAGCGAGACGAGGAGCACCGCGTACACGGTCCCGTGCTGGTAGGAGCGCTCCATGAACCGGATCGCCTCGAACGTGATGACGGGCGTTCCGGTGACCGCGGGGTCGACCGCGCGCAGCTCGGTCACGAAGCGGAGCGCGCCCTCGCGGTCCCAGATGTCCACGGCGGGCTGGATCTGCAGCAGGAAGCGGCCCGCCGGGCTGATGAACTTGTTCCGGATCTCCCGGGGGAGGTCGTCGAGCCCCACCTGGCCCGGCGCCACGTTCCCCTGCAGGCGCTGGAAGTTGTGGACGAAGTCCCGGTAGATCTGGGACTGGAGGTGGGTGAGCGCGGGCTCGCTCACCTCCCGGTCGGTCTGGCGCAGCTTGATCACGAGCAGCTCGATCCGGTCGCGCACCCCGGCCAGCCGGGTCTTGACCTCGCCCTCGGGCGCCTCGTTCGCCGCGATGCCGAACCGGCGCGTGAGGGTGTCGAGGGCCCCGATGAGCCGCTCGACGTCCGCCGGCCGCGGCCGCCCGACGCGCACCGGCGAGACCAGCGGCGCGAAGTCGGCGATGATCTTCCGCTTCGCGACCTGGTCCTCGGGGATCAGCAGGAGGGCCGAGTCCACCTCGGAGACCGTCGGCAGCCGGCCGAAGGCCTCGCTCTTGCGCCTGAGCTCCTCGAGCGAGTCCGCGCTGGCGAGCGCGGTGAAGCCGGAACGGCCCGCGGTCGCCAGGATGCGCCGCTCCCACACGACGGACTCGGTCCCGCGGGCCTGGAGGTTGAGCAGGTTGTAGTCGAACTGCACCGCCCGGAGGCCCCAGACGGAGAGCGCCGTCAGCGCCGCCGCGAAGAGCAGCACCGACTTCGGATACGCGGCCAGCCGCTCCATCAGCGGCACGTGCACGCGCTCGAGCGCGATCGCGCGCGGGATCGCGCCCGCGGCGCGGACCTCGTGGCGCCGGTCGAGGAGGACGAGCGTGGCCGGGAACACGGTCATCATCGCGAGCCACGACAGCAGGATCGCCGTGCCGGCGATGAAGCCGAGCTCCTGGACGCCGCGGAACTCGGTGAGGCCGAGGACGTAGAAGGTGCCGGCCGCGGTGATCGCGCCGAGCAGCATGCCCGGGCCGCTGCGGGCCGCCGTGATCTCGATCGCCTCGCGCAGGTTGCGCCCGAGGAACAGCTCCTCCTCGTAGCGGAACAGGTAGTAGATGCCGTAGTCGATGCCGATGCCGATGACGATCGAGATGAACATCACCGAGAACAGCGACAGGTGCCCGATGACGAGCGTCGCGACCCCGATGGCCCAGCACTGGGAGAGCGCGAGCACGACGAGCATCATGAGCGGCTTGCCGAGGCGGAGGAACGCGATGAGCAGCAGGGCGAGGGTGAGCGCGAACGCGAGGACCGTCGCGCGCTCGCTGTCGCGGAAGGCCGCGGTCATCTCGTCGTTGGCCAGCGCCGGCTTGCCGGTCACGCCGACCTCGACGTCCGGGAACTCGTCCTTGAGGGAGGCGATCACCCGGCGCGTGCCCTCGATCGCGGCCCGCTCGCCGGTGAAGCTCCCGCGCTCGACCTCGGGCTCGGCCAGGATGAACAGGAGCTTCTCGTCGTCGGAGAGGAAGTAGCCGGCGCTCGCCGAGTCGTGCCCCACGGAGAAGAGGCCGCCCCAGGGGGAGTGGTAGGGCGTCGGCCGGTCGAGCCGCTCGGAGACCTGCCGGACGAGATCCTCCACGAAGCGGACGTCCACCGCGGCCTTGCCGTCGCTGAGGCCGAGGTCGATGAAGCTCGTGAGGAACGCGGCGGCGATCTGGGTCGAGACGCCGTCGACGAGCTGGTCGAGCGTCGGCCGGCCGGCGAACGCCTCCATGAAGTCCTGGTAGTCGAAGATCCTGTCGCGGATCTCCTCCAGCCGCGCCCGGGACAGGTACAGGAGCGCGCGGCCCTCGAACTGCTTGGGGTCGATGCGGTAGGCGATGCGGGCGAGCGGCACCGCGCTCGCCCGGAGCTCGCGCACGAGGCGGCTCGCGTAGTGCGTGGCCTCCGCGAGCGAGGGTGCCCGGACGACGATCGCCAGCTCGTCCAGCTCGCCGAACTCCCGGTCGTACTGCCGGTACTTCTCGACGTACGGCTGGCCGGGCGGCAGGAGCTTGAGCGTGGAGGTCTGGAAGCTCAGGCTCGTGAGCGCGTACGCGATCGAGACCGCGGCGAGGACGACCGCCAGCGCCACCGTCAGGGTGGGCCGCGCGCAGGCCAGCCGCACCAGCCGGCGAAGCGGACGTCCGATGCGGCGTGCGACCGCCACCTACTCGTCGCCGGCGATGAACCGCTCGAGGCGCTCGTGGGCCACGTCGTCGGCCCACTGCTCCGGTGGCGACTTCATCAGGTAGGCTGACGGGGCGAACAGCGCCCCCTTGAGGCCCCGGTCCACCGCGATCTTGCACGCGCGGATCGCGTCGATGACGACGCCCGCCGAGTTCGGCGAGTCCCAGACCTCGAGCTTGAGCTCGACGTTGATGGGCTGGTCACCGAAGCCGCGGCCCTCGAGACGGATGTGCGCCCACTTGCGGTCCTCGAGCCAGGGCACGTAGTCGCTCGGGCCGATGTGGACCGCGTCGACCGGCAGGTCGTGCGCGAGCTGCGAGCGCACCGCGTCGGTCTTGGAGATCTTCTTCGAGGCCAGCCGCTGGCGCTCGAGCATGTTGTAGAAGTCCGTGTTGCCGCCGACGTTGAGCTGGCTGGTCCGCTCGACACGCACCCCGCGGTCCATGAACAGGCGCGTGAGCACGCGGTGGACGATCGTGGCGCCGAGCTGCGACTTCACGTCGTCGCCGACGACCGGCAGCCCGCGCTCCTCGAAGCGACGGCGCCAGTACGCCTCGCGCGCGATGAACACCGGGATGCAGTTGACGAACGCGCAGCCCGCGTCGAGCACCTGCTCGACGTACCACTTGGTCGCCATCTCGCTGCCGACCGGGAGGAAGTTCACGACGACGTGGGTGCCGGTCTCGCGGAGGATCCCGGCGATGTCGGCCGTGGAGCCGGGTGCTTTCCGGATCATCTGCGACAGGTAGTGCCCGAGCCCGTCGTGGGTCATCCCGCGGTGAACCGGGACACCGAGCGCCGGGACCGCGGCGAAGCGGACGGTGTTGTTCGGCGGCGCGCCGATCGCCTCGGCGAGGTCCCGGCCGACCTTGCGCTCGTCGATGTCGAAGGCCGCCGAGAACTCGATGTCGCCGACGTGGTAGTCGCCGAGTCGCGCGTGCATCAGCCCCGGGACGAACTCCCCCTCGCGGGCGCTCCGGTAGTAGTGGACGCCCTGGACGAGGGCCGAGGCACAGTTGCCGACGCCGATGATGGCGACTCGAACGGATCCCACGGGCGCCTCCCCTGTCGACACGATCGCGGCGTGATTCTCGCGCGGTGATTTCCCGCGTCAGTGTAGCATAAGGACTCGCCGGGAGGTGGCGATGGATCCGATCGTGGACGAGGTGACGGGGGCGATCGCGCGTGTGGACGTCGAGGCGCTGCGCGCGGCCTACCGGGAGCAGAACGAGTTCGTCTACGTCGAGCGGTGGCTGCCGCCGGCGCTCGTCGAGCGGCTCGTCGCCGACGTCGACCGCGTGCGGCCGGCGATCCACCGCAACTACATCCCGCGGCACAAGAAGGGCGGGAGCGTCGGCTACTACACGCTCGTCGAGCAGGCGCCCGCGATCGTGGCGCTGTACCGCGCGCCCGCGTTCCTCGACTTCCTGGCGCGCGTCACCGGCGCGCGCCTCGGGCTCTGCCCCGCGACCGACCCGCACTCGTGCGCGCTGTACTTCTACACGGAGCCGGGCGACCACATCGGCTTCCACTACGACACCTCGTACTACCGCTCCGCGCGCTACACCGTGCTCGTGGGCCTGGTCGAGCGCTCCTCGAGCCGGCTCGAGTGCGTGCTCCACCGGGGGGTGCCCGGCCGGACGCCGGTCGCGGTGAGCCTCAGGACCGACCCCGGCACGTTCATCCTGTTCAACGGCGACAAGCTCTGGCACGCGATCACCCCGCTCGGCGAGGGCGAGGAGCGCGTGAGCCTCACGATGGAGTTCGTCACGGACCCGCGCATGACGCCGCTCAAGCGGTTCGTGTCGAACATGAAGGACTCGATCGGCTACTTCGGCTTCCGCTCCGTCTTCGGCGGGCGGCCGGCACGGCCCGCCGCGCTGCCCCGCTAGCGGTCCGCTGCCCCGTCGCGGCTGGGCTCCACCCGGGCGGGTGCGGCCCGCTGCCGCATGGCGGGAACGGATCCCTGCGACCCCAGCCGCACGGGCCCGCGGGTCTCGCGCGCGCGCTGGCGTGGTCTCGGGGACGGGCGGCGCGCGCGCCTGATTCGCGAACGGCGCTGGCGCGACCGGGCGCTAGCGGCGGCGGAGCGCGTAGGCGGCGCGGCCGAGCCAGTAGGCGTGAGAGCCGGCGGCCACGAGGACCATCAGGGCGGGGAGCGCGGCGGGGAGCGCGGCCAGCGCGAGGATGAACCCGACGAGCATCGCGTAGTAGCCGTCGCGGTTGCCGAGCCCCGCGAGCAGCCGGCCGAGCCGGTCGCCGCCGCCGCGCAGCACGATCGTCGGCGACAGCTTCGCCAGGACCGCGCTCGCCGCCACGCCCGCCGCGGCGACGACGCCCGCCACGACGCCCGCGCCGCCGGCGACGCGCGCCGTCGTGACGCCCATCCCGAGCACGAGGAGCGCGTGCACCACGGTGTCGGCGGCGATGTCGAGCCACTCCCCGAGCGCCGACTCGCTGAGGGAGAGGCGCGCGACCTCGCCGTCGGAGTGGTCGAGGACCACCGCGACGAGGTAGAGGCCGAGCGCCGCGAGCGCGCTCGCGGGCGTGGCACCCCAGAGGCACCACCCGGCGCCCGCGCCCGCGCCGAGGCTCAGGAGCGTGACCGAGTTCGGGCCGATGCCCCAGGCGACGGCGAGGTGGCTCACCGGGCGCGAGAGGCGGCGGTGCACCGCGCGGTCCAGGCGCGTGTCGAGCGGGCTCCCGAGGCCGGCGTAGAGGTGCGCCTCGGCGCGCCGGGCGTCGGCCGCGTCCCGCGCGCGGACGAACCAGGCGTCGCCGTGGAGCGGGCCGGCGCCGCGCGCGAGCGCCGCGGCGAGCGCGTCGCCCACGGGCGCGCCGGCGGCGAGCCGCGGGGCGAGCGCCCGGACGAGCGCCGCGTCGGCGACGAGCACGGGCGCGCCGGTCGCGCGCGACTCGACGAGGACGGCGGGCGGCTCGGCGACGAGCAGCCGCGCGAGCGCGTCCGGCGGGGCGAGCGCCGCGGCGGGCAGCAGCAGGGCGGGGGCGTCGTCGAGGCATCCGTCCGGGAGCCAGACCACGGCGGCCCGGGCCCGCGGGCTCCGGGCGATGGCGCGCTCGAGCGCGGCCCCGCGTAGCGCGACCGGCACGCCGACCCGCGCGGCACCCGCGCGGACGGCGGCGAGGACGGCGCGGAAGGCCAGCGGGCGGCCCGCGACCGGGAGCGCGGCCGCGCGGGCGTCGTCGGAGGAGGCGAGGTAGAGGGCGGCCTGCCGGATCACGCGCCGTCCAGCCGGACGACGTGCGGGAGCACGTCCGTCTCGGCGCGGCGCAGGTCCTCGGCGAAGTCGATCTCCGTCCAGGGCAGCCCGGTGACGTCCACCCAGCCGACGTGGCGGGTCGCGAGCAGCTGGTGGAGCGCGTCCTCGTACTCGTTGAGGCCGTCGCCCTCCTCGATGCTCTTCCTCAGCAGGCGCACGAACTCCGGCCCGGCCTCCGCGCCGCACTTGAAGAAGCCGACGCCCTCGCCCACGGTGTCCCACGCCTCGGGCACGAGCTTCTTGCCGAGCGCGATCACGCGGTCGCCCCGCGTGTAGAGCTTGACCTCCTCGCCCGTGTCCTGGAAGCCGCGGTCGATGAGCAGCGCGCTCGGCGCGGGCGTCGCGAGCAGCCGGCGCAGGAGCTCGCGCGGGAACAGCACGTCGGCGTCCATCACGAGGGCCGGCTCCGCCAGGTGGACCCGCGCGGCGTAGAGCGAGAGGATCGAGCCCTTCGTGTACTCGGGATTGTCCACGTAGCTCACCACCATCCGCCCGACCCGCTCGCCCGCGAGCCGGCGGACCTGGTCGGCGCAGTGGCCGACGACCAGGACGGCCTCGCGGAGGCCGGCCGCCGCGAGCGCCTCGAGCATGCGCGCGAGGACCGGGCGGCCGCCCACGGGCAGGAGCGCCTTGTGGGTGCGGTCGGTGAGCGGCGCGAGCCGGCGGGCGACGCCGGCGCAGAGGATGATCGCCTTCACGGCCGCTCCACCGCCTTCCTGAATCGGTCGCGGATCGCGCGAGGCGTGTGCGGGATACGCGGCACCTCCGCCTCCTCGGTCGTCACCTTCGCGAGCACGAAGTGCGGGCCCGCGTCCGCGCGGGCCGCGCGCACGGCCGCGGCGATCTCGTCGGGGCCCGTGACCGCGGCCACCGTGCGGTAGCCCGCGGCGCGCGCGAGCCGGTCGAGCCGGACGTGGCGCGAGGGCGAGGCCTGGTTGCCCGTCGAGCCGTAGACCTCGTTGTCGAAGACGACGTGCACGAGGTTGGCCGGACGCAGGCTCGCGACCGTCCCGACGATCCCGAGGCTCATCAGGAGGTTGCCGTCGCCGTCGAAGACGACGGTGCGCCGCCCGGGCCGGGCGAGCGCGAGCCCCAGGCCGATCGCCGAGGCCAGGCCCATCGAGCCGAGCATGTAGAAGTTCTGCGGCCGGTCGGCGACCGAGAAGGACTCGCGGCAGACGTAGCCGTTGGCGTGGATCACGGGCTCGTCGTCGAGCTGCTTGACCGCGGCCGCGATGGCCTCGCGCCGCGAGATCACCGGCGCGAGCTCCCGGTCCTCTTCGGGGACAGGGGCCGGGACGGTGCCCGAGCGAGTGTCGTTCCGCGCGGAGGGGGCTGCCCCGGCCCCCGCCTCACCGCCGGTCTCCAGCACGCCGGGGGGGAGCAGGAGCGCGACCGGCGACATCCTCGCGTCCATGTCCCTCCGCGCCCAGTCGAGCTGCGCGTCGACGGAATCGCGGGCCAGCGTCCGGTGGGGGATGCCGAGGAGGTCGAGCAGGCTCGGCGTGATCGCGCCCGTCAGGATGTGCTCGGGCGCGTCCTTGCCCCCGAAGCCACGCCACGTCACCAGGAGCAGCACGGGCAGCCCGTACATCAGCGAGAACGACGCGAGGGCGTTCAGGCTCGTGCCGAGCCCGGAGTTCTGCATGAGCACGGCGGGCCGGCGCCCGCCGAACCACGCGCCGCCCGCCAGGCCGACCGCCGCGTCCTCGCGGGCCGCGGCGATCCAGGGCGCCCGCGGGTCCCGCTCGAGCGCGCCGATCACGCCCTCGATCAGCGAGCAGGGGACGCCCGCGAAGCAGTCGAAGCCGTGGCGCCCCAGGAGGGCGGCGAGCGCCGCGCCGGTCACTACGACCGGATCTCCGCCCAGGCGCGCTGGTAGTCGTCGAACGTGTCGATCTCGAGCCACCCCTTGTACGTGCTCACGCACGTCACCGGATGGCCCGCGGCGACCAGCGCCTGGAGCGCGTCGGTGAACGAGGCCTGGCGGACGCTCTCGGCCTCGTGGAACGGCGCCGCGCCCGCGGCCAGGGCGCGCGCGTACGTCTCGCGCAGGAGCTCGGCGCCGCGCGCCGAGAACGCCGCCAGCCCGATGAACTCGCCGCCCGCGGTGTCGGGCGGGACGCGCTGGCCGATGCGCACGAGCCGGTCCACGGCCTCCTCGCCGAGCGCCCGGCGGCCCGCCCGCGGCGGGTCGGACGTCACGACCAGATCCACGGGCTTCGCGAGCGGCAGGAGCCGGTCGCGCTGGTCCATCCACGCGCGATCCACCGCGATGACGATGTCGCCCGGCGCGCGCAGCACCTTCTCGAGGACGCCGCGCTCGAACAGGACGTCCGAGTAGAGGAACACGAACCGCCCCTGGAGCTCGGGCTCCGCCGCGAAGAGCGAGGCCAGCTCGCCCGTCTCCTCGTACGCGTCGTTGTC
>Ga0156246_1040_pt1 | contig 59473 bp, 41 predicted proteins | sample RifCSPlowO2_12_FD_107893 | JGI IMG/M metagenome (GOLD analysis project Ga0156246, IMG submission 107893) | Candidatus Rokubacteria bacterium RIFCSPLOWO2_12_FULL_73_47 | reverse complement strand
AACCCGGTGGGCCTCCCGGACTTCAAATCCGGTGGACCGTTCTAGACAAACGGTCGATGGGTTCGACTCCCATACGCTTCCGCCACGAGGAGAGGGATGGCGAAGCGGAGCCCGGAGCCCCAGAGGCGGCGCATGCCGCGCCGGCAGCGCCAGGTCCTGGCCGGCGCCGCGGCGGTGGTCGTCGCGGTGAGCGTGGGCTGGTTCGCCTATCGGGCCGCGGCCAACCTGCCGGGCACGCCGGTGCCCAGCCAGGGCAACCTCCACATCGCGATGGTGACGTCGCCCCACGCGCCGTACAACTCCGAGCCGCCGACCTCGGGCCCGCACCTGCCGTACATCGCGCCGTGGGGCGTCCACACGCGGCCGATCCCGCGAGAGCTGCAGGTGCACAACCTCGAGGACGGCGGCGTGCTCGTGCAGTACGGCTGCGAGTGCCCCGACGTCGTCGCCCGGCTCCGGGCCATCGTGGGACGCTACGACACGCACGTGATCCTGGCGCCCTCTCCCGGCCTCGCGCCCCGGATCGCGCTGACCGCGTGGACCCGGATCGACACGCTGGACGAGCTCGACGAGGGGCGGGTCGTCCGCTTCATCGAGGCCTTCCGTGGGATCGACCACCACAGGTAGCCTCGCGCTCGCCGGCCTCGCGGCGCTCGGCCTCGCCGGCTGCGGCGGCCTCTACGTGTCGCCGCTCGCCCCGCCGCCCTACCGCGCCGAGATCCCGGCCGCGTACGACCGGGCGTGGGCCGCGCTCGTGCGCGCGCTGGCGCGGGAGAACGTGCCGCTGCGCGCGATCGCGCGCGACTCGGGCGTGATCGCCTCCGACGACTTCGTGGCGCCGATCGGCGTGTACGCCGACTGCGGGCGGCTCGGCGACGACCGGGTGGAGGGCGAGGCGCTCGTGGCGTTCACGATCTTCGTCGAGCGCGACACCCGCACGACGCAGGTCCAGGTCAACGCCAAGATGCGCACGCAGGCGCACCGCAAGGGCGGGAGCGGCACGCTGCGCCCGACGCCCGTCTACCCGTGCGCGTCGACGGGCCGGTTCGAGGCCAACCTCCTCGACGCCGTGCGGGACCTCGTGAGGGAGTAGGCCGTGCCCTCCCGCCTGGCCGACCTGATCCGCAAGGCGCGCCGGCTCTCCGCCGAGCGCGACCGGCTCATCGACGGCCTCGCCCAGGAGTGGGCGCGCGCGCTCCGCGGGCAGGGACTGTCGGCCGCCGACCTCGACGAGCTGTGGGCGGGGCTCACCGAGGACGCGGTGCGGCGCGGCCGCGAGCTCGGCGAGGGCAAGGGGACCGCCCAGGCCTGGCGCCACGAGGCGAGGGAAGTGATCGGCCGCGTCCGCCACAAAGTCGAGGCCGCGCTCCGTGAGCCCTGAGCCCGCGGCCGCGCTCCGCGCGCTCCCGTCCGTGGACCAGCTCGTGCGCCGGCTCGCGGACCGCGCCGAGCTGGCGAAGGTGTCACGGGGGCGCCTCACCGCGCTCGTCCGCGAGACGCTCGACGCCGAGCGGCAGCGCGTGCTCGCCGAGCGGGCGGCGCCGGCCGACGCCGAGGCGCTCGCCGCCCGCGTCGTCGCGCGCGTCGCGCACGCCGGCCTCTTCTCCCTCCGCCCGCTGATCAACGCCACCGGCGTCGTGCTCCACACCAACCTGGGGCGCGCGCTGCTGAGCCGCCAGGCGCGCGAGCGCCTCGAGGCCGTCGCCTCCGCGTACTCGAACCTCGAGCTCGACCTCGCCACCAAGGAGCGCGGCTCGCGCTACGGCCACGTCGAGGCGCTGCTCCGCCGGCTCACGGGCGCCGAGGCCGCGCTCGTCGTCAACAACAACGCCGCCGCGGTGCTGCTCGCGCTCGAGACGCTCGCCCACGGCAAGGAGGTCGTCGTCTCGCGCGGCGAGCTGATCGAGATCGGGGGCGAGTTCCGGATCCCCGACATCATGCTGCGGAGCGGCGCGGTGCTCCGCGAGGTGGGCACCACCAACCGCACCCACCTGCGCGACTACGCGGAGGCGATCGGCGCGAGCACGGGGCTGCTGCTCAAGGTCCACACCTCGAACTACCGCGTCGTCGGCTTCACCGCCGACGTCGCCTCGCGCGAGCTCGTCGCGCTCGGCCGCGAGCGCGGCGTCCCCGTCATGGAGGACCTCGGCTCGGGCTCGCTCCTGGACCTCAGGCCGTACGGCTTCCCGTACGAGCCGACGGTGCCCGAGACCGTCGCCGCCGGCGTGGACCTGGTCTCGTTCTCGGGCGACAAGCTGCTCGGTGGGCCCCAGGCGGGGATCGTGGTCGGCCGGCGCGCGGTGGTCGCGCGGCTCGAGAAGAACCCGTGGAACCGCGCGCTCCGGATCGACAAGTTCACGATCGCCGGGCTCGAGGCGACGCTCGCGGCGTACGAGGCGGGCACCGCCCTCCGCACGGTGCCGACGCTCGCGATGCTCACCGAGCCCCTCGCGGCGGTGCGGGGCCGCGCGCGGAGCGTGCTGCGGCGCCTCGGGGCCGACGCCCGCGCGCGGCTCGCGGCGCGCGTCGCCGAGGACCGCGCCCAGGTGGGCGGCGGCGCGCTCCCCACGGTCGAGCTGCCGACGGCCGGGCTCGTCGCCGGCGCGAGCCCCGGGGCCGCGCGGCGGCTCGACGCGCTGCTGCGCGGGGGCGACCCGCCGGTCGTCGCCCGGCTGGTGGACGATCGGCTGTTCCTCGACTGCCGGACCGTGCTGGCGGGCCAGGTCGCGGACCTCGCCCGCCGGCTCGCCGCCGCCGCGTCCGAGCTGTGAAGCACGTCGTCGTCGGCACGGCCGGCCACATCGACCACGGCAAGACCTCCCTCGTCCGGGCCCTCACCGGGATCGACACCGACCGCCTGCCCGAGGAGAAGGCGCGCGGCATCACGATCGACCTGGGGTTCGCCTTCCTCGAGGAGCCGGGCGGGCTCACCATCGAGATCGTCGACGTGCCGGGCCACGAGCGCTTCGTCCGGAACATGCTCGCCGGCGTCGGCGGGATCGACCTCGCGATGCTCGTCATCGCCGCCGACGAGGGCGTGATGCCGCAGACGCGCGAGCACCTGGCGATCTGCTCGCTCCTGCACATCAAGACCGGCCTCGTCGTGCTCACCAAGGCGGATCTCGTCGAGCCCGACTGGCTCGAGCTGGTCCGGGACGACGTCGCGGGCCTGGTGCGCGACACGTTCCTCGCGGGCGCGCCGATCGTCGCCGCGTCGTCCAGGACCGGCGCGGGGCTCGACGAGCTGCGCGCGGCCCTGCGCGCGCTGGCCGAGGCCGTGCCCCCGCGCGTCAGCGACCAGCTCCCGCGGCTGCCGATCGACCGCGTGTTCACGGTGAAGGGCTTCGGCACGGTCGTCACCGGGACGCTCGCGGCGGGGCGGCTCGCGGTGGACGACCGCGTCCAGGTCTACCCGAAGGGCGTCGAGGCGAAGATCCGCGGGCTGCAGGCGCACGGGCGGCCGGTCGCGCAGGCGCTCGCCGGCCAGCGCACCGCGATCAACCTCCAGGGGGTGGAGCGCGCGGCGCTCGAGCGGGGCGACGTCGTCGCCCTCGCGGGCACCCTGGTGCCGACGCTGCTCGTGGACGGCACGCTCGAGCTCCTGGCCGACGCGCCCCGTCCGGTGCGGACGCGGACGCGCGTGCGCTTCCACGTGGGCACCAGCGAGATCATGGCCCGGGTGCTGCTGCTGGAGGGCGCCGAGCTCGAGCCCGGCGGGCGCGCGCTGGCACGCTTCCGCCTCGAGGCGCCGCTCGTGGCGCTGCCGGGGGACCGGTTCGTCGTCCGCTCCTACTCGCCGATCGTCACGATCGGCGGCGGCACGCTGCTCGACGTGGACCCGCCGCGCTTCAAGCGCAAGGCGCCGGCGCTCGTGGCCCACCTCACGCTCCTGCGGCAGGGGAGTCCCGAGGAGGTCCTCGAGGAGCACGTGCGCCACGTCGGCGCCGCCGGGGTGCGGCTCGCCGCGCTCTCCGGGCGGGTGCCCTTCGGCCCCGAGCGCCTCCGCGGCCTCCTCGAGCGGCTGCAGGCGGCGGGCCGCGTGCTCGCCGTGGACCGCGACTGGTTCGTCCACCCCGAGGCCTTCGCGCGGCTCCGGGCGCAGGCGCTCGCGACGCTCGAGGCCTTCCACCGGGCCAGCCCGCTCCGGCCCGGGATGTCGCGCGAGGAGCTGCGCGGGCGGGCGGGCGCCGCCGACGAGCGGGTGTTCGCGTTCCTGCTCGGGGCGCTCGACGCCGAGGGGGTCGTGCGGACCGAGCGGGACAAGGTGCGTCTGGCCTCCCACGAGGTGCGCCTGTCGCCCGAGCAGCAGCGCGTGGTGGACCGCCTGGAGGAGCAGTTCCGGCTCGCCGGCGCGGCGCCCCCGAGCCCGGAGGAGGCGCTGGGCCAGGCGGGCGTCCGCGGCGACGAGGAGCACGAGCTGTTCCAGGTGCTGCTCCAGGCGGGCACGCTCGTGCGGGTCAAGGCGTCGCTCTACTTCCACGCCCGGGCCCTCGACGCCATCCAGGACAAGCTCGTGGCGATGCTCCGCGAGCGCAAGGAGATCGGGCCGGCGGACATCAAGGACCTCCTCGGGGTCTCCCGCAAGTACGCGATCCCCCTGCTCGAGTTCTTCGACCAGCGGCGGGTCACGACCCGGGTCGGCGAGCGGCGGGTCTTGCGCGGCCCCTAGGGGCGGAGTAAGGTTGGAGCGCGGTTGGAAAGGAGTCGCACATGTTTGGGCTGGGCTACCAGGAGCTGCTGATCATCCTCGTCATCGTGCTGATCCTGTTCGGCGCGAACAGGCTGCCGGAGCTCGCCCGCTCCCTCGGCTCGAGCGTGAAGGAGTTCAAGAAGGGCGTCAACGAGGCGAAGGCCGAGGAGACCCCGAAGAAGGAAGAGGAGAAGAAGGCGTAAGACTCGACCTCCTCGCCGCCTCCGCGCTCGCCCTCCTGACCGTCGTCTCGCGCCTGCCCTACCGGGCGCGCATGCTCTACAACTGGGACGCCGTGCAGTTCGCGCTCGCGCTCCGCGAGTACGACGTCGGCAAGCACCAGCCGCACCCGCCGGGCTACATCCTCTACGTCGTGCTGGGCCGCCTCGTCAACGCGTGGCTCGACGACCCGGCCGCGGCGTACGTGGTGCTGGCGGTCCTGTTCAGCGGGCTCACGACCTTCGTCGTCTACTTCCTCGCGCGGGCGATCTACGAGCGGACGACCGCGCTGGCCGCGGCCGCGCTCCTGGCGGTGAGCCCGCTCTTCTGGTTCTACGGCTCCGTCGGGCTCACGTACGCGGGCGAGGCGCTGTTCGCCTCGAGCGTCGCGTACTTCGCGTACCGCGCCCTCCAGGGCAGCCGCGCCGACGCCGGCCTCGGCGCCCTCTACCTGGGCCTGGCCGGCGGCATGCGCCAGTCGCTCCTCGTCCTGCTCTTCCCGCTCTGGCTCGGCGCCGCGGCCGTCGGCCTCCGGAGCGCGGGCGTCGTCGCCGCGGGGCTCGCGCTGCTGGCGGGCGGCGCGCTCACGTGGTTCCTGCCGATGGTCTGGCTCAGCGGCGGGCTCGCGCGCTACGTGGCCGCGACGGCGGAGCTGGCCGACTCGGTCGTCCGGCCGACGTCGATCGTCGGCGGCCCGCTCGCGGGCACGCTCGCGATGACGCGCCACCTGCTCGAGTCCGTGCTGGTCGGGCTCGGCCCGCTCGCCCTCGCGGCGCTCCTCGCCGTCTGGTACGTGCGGCGGCACGGCTGGGGCCGCCGCGAGTGGTTCCTCCTCGGCTGGACGCTCCCGCCGGTCGCCGTCTACACGCTCGTCCACTTCGGCCAGGCGGGCTACGTGCTGACGTTCCTGCCGGCGCTCGTGATCTTCCTCTCGCGGGTGCTCGTGACGGCGCTCGGCCACGCGGCGCGGGCCTGGGCCCAGCCGCGGGCGCGCGCCGCGCTGACCACCGCCGTCGTCGCGCTCGTCGTCCTCGTCAACGGCGCGTTCTTCGTCTCGGCGCGCCCGCGGCCGCGGGACTTCGACGCGCCGCGGCCCGCCTGGGTGCGGAGGGCGCAGGACGACGCGTCCGACTGGATCCTGAGCCGCACCGCCGCCGCGCTCCGCGAGCACGAGCAGGTCGTGCGCACGTTCGTCGACGCGATCCGCGGCCTCTACCCGCCGGAGGAGACCGTGGTGCTCACCGAGCAGGGCAACCCCCGCTCGTACCCGTGGTTCCGGCACGCGATGTTCTACCTGCCCGAGTACGAGGTCTACGAGCTCGCGACGGGCGGGCTCGTGCCGGGCTACCGCGCCTCGCGGCGGATCGCGACGATGACCGCCGTGCCGGACACGCGGATCCGCCTGCCCGCGCGCGTCACGCGTCTCGTCTGGTTCGTGGACCACTGGAGCCCCATGACCGTGCCGCCGCCCGGGCTCGTCGAGCTGGAGCTGCCGTACGGGCGCTACCTCTACGTGCTCCCGCTCGGGCGCCGCGCCGTCGCGTACGAGGGCTACACGCTCGCCCGCGAGGCGCCGCCACGCCGCCGTGTCTCCCGCGCGGCGCGATGACCTCCTCGTAGTCGCCGCCGCGCTCGCGCCGCTCGCGCTCTTCCTCCTGCGCGAGCGGCAGATCGCCGGCGCCGTCGGGTTCCCGCTCGACGACTCGTGGATCCACCTCCACTTCGCGCGCAACCTGGCCGAGGGCGCGGGTTTCGCGTACAACCCGGGCCGGCCGGTCGCGGGCTCGACGGCGCCGCTCTGGACGCTCCTGCTGGCCGCCGGCGCCGCGGTCCTCGGCCCGTCGCTCGCGCTGGCGAAGGCGCTCGGCGTCGCCGCGGCGCTCGGCGCCGCCCTTCTGACGCGGCGGGCCGCGGCGGCGTTCGGCGCGCCGGCGCCCCTGGCCCTGCTGGCCGCGGTCGGTCTCCTCTGGACCGGGCCGATGGCGTGGGGCGCGCTCTCGGGCATGGAGGTGACGCTCGCGGCGCTGCTCGTCGCGGCGGCGCTCCTGGCCCACGCGCGCGACCGGCTCGTCTGGAGCGCGGCCTGGGCGGCGCTCGCCGCGCTGGCGCGGCCGGAGGCCGTGCTGCTCGTGCCGTGCCTGGCGCTCGCGCGCCCGCTCGGCGCGCGCCGGCTCGCCGCGTTCGGCGCGCTCACCGCGGCGGCGCTCCTGCCGATGGTCCTGTTCAGCCTCTGGACCGCCGGCGCCCCGTACCCGGCGACGGCCGCGGCGAAGGTCGAGGGGGGGCTGCTCGGCTGGCTCGGCGGCCTGCGCGAGCCGCTCGCGGTCACGCTGCTCGCGCGGCCGTGGCGCTTCCTCGCGGAGTGGGTCGGCTGGCTCGCGCGGACGCACGGGGTGCTGCCGCTGGCGCTCGTGCCGGGGCTCGTCCTCGCGTGGGGGCGCGGCGGCCGCGCGCTCGGCGCCGTCGGCCTCGTCCTGCTCGTCCACCCGCTCGGCATGGCGCTGCTCGCGCCGTACCGCGGCCCGGCGTTCCAGGAGGGCCGCTACTCGATCCACCTGCTGCCGCTCGCCTTCGTCATCCTGGCCGTCGTCGCGGGGGCCTCGCGGTGGGCGCGGGCCGGGCGCTGGCTCCCCGCGCTCGCCGTGGCCGCCTACCTCGGCGCGGCGGCGGTGGCGCTCGCGCCGGCGGCGACCCGGTACGGGTGGGCGGTGCAGAACATCAACGCGATGCAGGTGCACCTCGGCCGCTGGCTCGACGCGCACGTGACCCCCCGCGCGCGCCTCGCGGTCAACGACATCGGGGCGATCGCCTACTTCTCGCGCCGCGAGGTCCTCGACCTCATGGGGCTCGTGACGCCCGAGGTCATCCCGTACCGGCGGCGCGGCGAGGGCGGCGTCGTCGAGTACCTGCTCGAGACGTGCCCGGACCACGTCGTGATCTTCCCCGCGTGGTTCCCCGGCCTCGCGGCGCGCGCGGACCTGCTCGAGCCGGTCTACCGCGTGCGCCTCGCGCGCAACGAGGTGGCCGGCGCCGCGGAAATGGTCGTGTATCGGCTCCGGCGTTGTGCGGTATGATCCGCCTATGAGTCGGGCAGGCGCCCTCGTCCTGGCCGCCGTCCTGCTGCTCGCGCTCGCGGGCCCCGCCGCCGCGCAGGTCTACCGCTGGGTCGACGAGCGCGGCGTCGCGCACTACACCGAGGGGCGCGACAGCGTCCCCGAGCGCTTCCGCGCGACGGCGGTCGCGGTGCCGATGCGCCGGGAGCCGCCCGCGCCGGCGCCCGCCGCGGGCGCGCCGGCCGGCGCGCAGGGCGCGGGGCCGGCGGGGGCGAAGGCCGGCGCGACGGGCGAGGCCACGATCAAGTTCACGCCGGGCGAGCGCATCATGGTGGACGCGCAGCTCAACGGCTCCACCTCCCTCCGGCTCATGCTCGACACCGGCGCGGACCGGACCGTCATCTCCCCGCGCGTCATCGCGGCGGCCGGCATCTCGCTCACGCGCGGCACGGCGAGCGGGACGATGAAGGGCGCGACGGGCGAGGCGCAGGTGCAGGCGGTGCCCGTCGAGTCGATCGAGGTCGGCGCCGCCAGGGTCAGCCCGCTCGTCGTGATCTCGCACGACATCGACCAGTCGGGCGTGGACGGTCTGCTCGGCCGCGACTTCCTCGACAAGTTCACGGTCACGATCGACAACTCGCTCGGCCTGGTCACGCTGACGCCGAAGAAGCCGTAGCGGCGCCGGCCGCTCGGCCGCCCGCGCGCCTCGTGGTACCATTCGGTCCCTGACCATGGACTACAAGGCCACGCTCCACCTGCCGAAAACGGCCTTCCCGATGAAGGCCAACCTCCCCCAGACCGAGCCCCGGATGCTCGAGTGGTGGGACGCGCTCGGCGTCTACGCGCGCCTCCGCGAGGCCGCCGCCGACCGCCCGCTCTGGATCCTCCACGACGGGCCGCCCTACGCCAACGGCCACATCCACATCGGGACGGCGCTCAACAAGATCCTGAAGGACCTCGTCGTGAAGTCGCGCTCGATGCTCGGCTTCAACGCGGTGTACGTCCCGGGCTGGGACTGCCACGGCCTGCCGATCGAGCACCAGGTGGACAAGGAGCTCGGCCTCGACACCGCGTCCGTCGACGTGCGCCGCGCCATGGATCCCGTCGAGAAGCGTCGCCGCTGCCGCGAGTACGCGCTGCGCTTCATCGACATCCAGCGGCAGGAGTTCAAGCGGCTCGGCGTCTTCGGCGACTGGGAGCACCCGTACCTCACGATCGCGCCGGCCTACCAGGCCGTGATCGCCCGCGAGTTCGGGCGCTTCGTCGGGCGCGGCCTCGTCTACAAGGGCCTCAAGCCCGTCCACTGGTGCATGCACTGCAAGACCGCGCTCGCCCAGGCGGAGGTCGAGTACGAGGACCAGCGGACGCCGTCGGTCTACGTGAAGTTCCCGCTCGTCGGCGCCCTGCCGGGCGTGGCCGCGGCGCCCCGGCCCTCGCTGGTGATCTGGACGACGACGCCCTGGACGCTCCCGGCGAACCTCGCGATCGCGGCGCACCCGGACGAGGAGTACGTGGCGCTCGCGGTCCCGGGGGCGCCGGGACGCGGGGGCGAGACGCTGGTCGTCGCGGCCAAGCTCGCCGACGCGTTCGTGATGACGGCGGACGTGCGCGACGCGCGGCAGGTCGCCGTGATCCCGGGCCGGGAGCTCGTCGGGCTCGAGTACCGGCACGCGTGGATCGACCGCACCGGGAAGGTCGCCGCGGCGGACTTCGTCGCGATGGACACGGGCACGGGCCTCGTCCACATCGCGCCCGGCCACGGCGAGGAGGACTACGAGCTCGGGCGGCGCCTCGGGCTCGAGGTCTACAACCCGGTGGACGACGACGGGTGCTTCACCGCCGACGTCGAGCGCTTCGCGGGCCTCACGGTGTGGGAGGCCAACCCGAAGATCACCGCCCACCTCCGGGCGGTCGGCGCGCTGCTCGCGGAGGTCGCCCTCGACCACACGTACCCGCACTGCTGGCGCTGCAAGAACCCGACGCTCTTCCGCGCGACGCCGCAGTGGTTCATCGCGCTCGACCAGGACCGGCTGCGCGAGCGCACGCTGGCGGCGATCCGGCGCGACGTCAAGTGGATCCCGGCGTGGGGCGCGGAGCGCATCTACAGCATGATCGCGCACCGGCCCGACTGGACGATCTCGCGCCAGCGCGTCTGGGGGGTGCCGATCGTCGCGTTCTACTGCGAGGGCTGCGGCGGCCTCCTGCTCGAGGAGCGGCTCGTCGAGCACGTCGCGCGGATCTTCCGCGAGGGCCGGGGCGCCGACGAGTGGTACGCGCGCGAGGCCCGCGACCTGCTGCCGCCGGGCACGCGCTGCGCCGCGTGCGGCGGCGGCGCGTTCCGCAAGGAGACCGACATCCTCGACGTCTGGTTCGACTCGGGGTGCAGCCACGCGGCCGTGCTCGAGACCCGGCCCGAGCTGCGCTGGCCGGCCGAGATGTACCTCGAGGGCTCGGACCAGCACCGCGGCTGGTTCCACTCCTCGCTCCTCGAGGCCATGGGCACGCGGAACGCGCCGCCGTACCGGAGCGTGCTGACCCACGGCTTCGTCGTGGACGGCGAGGGCCGCAAGATGTCGAAGTCGCTCGGCAACACCGTCGCGCCCGAGGACCTGATCCCGAAGTACGGCGCCGAGGTCCTGCGCCTGTGGGCGGCGTCGGAGGACTACACCGAGGACATCCGCGTCTCCGGCGAGATCATGGAGCGCCTGGCCGACGCCTACCGCCGGATCCGCAACACGCTCCGGTTCCTGCTCGGCAACCTCGGCGACTTCGAGCCCGCGCGCGACCGGCAGTCGTACGCGCGCCTCGACGAGATCGACCGCTGGATCCTCGACCGCCTCGCGCGGCTCATCGACCGCGTCAGGCGCGCCTGGGAGACGTACGAGTTCCACACCGTCTTCCACGCGGTCCACAACTTCTGCGCGGTGGACCTGTCGGCGCAGTACCTCGACGTGATCAAGGACCGGCTGTACACCTCGGCGGCCGACGACCCGCGCCGCCGCGCCGCCCAGACCGCGTGCTACAACCTCTTCCAGGCGCTCGTGCGGCTGATGGCGCCGATCCTCACGTTCACCGCCGAGGAGGCGTGGCGCCACCTGCCGGGCGCGCGCGCCGCGAGCGTGCACCTCGAGCGCTTCCCCGAGGTGCCCGTCGAGTGGCTCGACGACGCGCTCGCGCGCGACTGGAGCCGGCTCCTCGAGGTGCGCCGCGAGGTCGCGAAGGCCCTGGAGACCGCGCGCGCGCAGGGGCTCATCGGCAGCGGGCTCGAGGCGCGGGTGAGCGTCCGCGCGGCGCCCGAGGACCTGCCGGCGCTGCTCCGGGGCAAGCGCGCGCTCCTGCCGACGCTCTGCATCGTCTCGCAGGTGGACCTCGAGCCGGGCGGCGCCACGCCGGCCGTCCAGTACGACAGCCAGGAGATCCCCGGGCTCGTCGTCGGGGTGGACCGGGCGCGCGGCCGCAAGTGCCAGCGCTGCTGGGTGTGGAGCGAGCGCGTCGGCGAGAGCGCCGCGCATCCCGGCCTCTGCGAGCGCTGCGTCCCGGTGGTGCTCGCGCTCGGCGGCAGTGCGGCCTAGGCCGCGCGCCGCCCGCATCGCCGTCGTCGCGGCGGCCGTCGTCCTCCTCGACCAGGTCACGAAGCTGGTGGCGCTCGCGCGCCTGGCGCCCGGCGTCCCGGTCCCCCTCGTGGACGGCCTCGTCTCGCTCACCCTCGTCCTGAACCCCGGCCTCGCCTTCGGCCTGCTCGGCGGCATCCCCCCGGGCTGGCGCTGGCTCGTCGCCCTGCTCTCGCTCGTCGCGCTCCTCGTCCTCCTGCGCGTCGCCGTGCACGTCCTGCCGACGGCCGGCGCCGCCGACCAGGCGGCGATCGGCCTGGTCTTCGGGGGCGCCGTCGGCAACCTGGTCGACCGCGGCCGCTTCGGCGCCGTCGTGGACTTCGTGGACGTCTACTACAGGAGCTGGCACTGGCCCGCGTTCAACGTCGCCGACTCCGCCATCACGGTCGGTGTCGCGCTCCTGGCGCTCCGGTTCCTGACCGAGAAGAAGCCGGGCTGACCGGGCTATTCATGAGCGTCCAGCGGGCGCGCCGGCGGGTCCGGTCATCGGGGTGGCCCCCGGCCACCCCGACGCCACCCGCCGGCCCGCCAGTCGTCGCTCATGAATAGCCCGGGTCGCTGAGCCGTGGCCGAGCTCACGGTCGATCCGGGCGCCGCCGGCACGCGGCTCGACCGCTGGCTCTCGGCCCGGCTGCCCGAGCTGTCCCGCGCGCGGCTGCAGGTGCTGATCGCGGCGGGCCGGGTGCGCGTCGGGGGGCGCGCCGTGAAGGCGTCCCACCGCCTGCGCGGGGGCGAGCGCGTCGAGGTCGAGGTCCCGCCGCCCGCGCCCGAGGAGCTCGTGCCCGAGCCCGCGGCGCTCGCGATCGTCCACGAGGACGCGCACGTGCTCGTCGTGGACAAGCCGGCCGGCATGGTCGTGCACCCGGGCGCCGGCCACGCGCGCGGCACGCTCGCCGCCGCCGTGCTCGCCCACGCGCCGACGATCGCGGGCGTCGGCGGCCCGCGGCGCCCGGGGATCGTGCACCGGCTCGACAAGGACACCTCGGGCCTGCTCGTGCTCGCGAAGACGCGCGAGGCCTACGAGGCGCTCGTCGCCCAGCTCGCGAGCCGCACGGTGACGCGCCGCTACCTCGTCGTGGTCCACGGGCGCGTCGCGCGCGACGCGGGCGTCGTCGACCGGCCCATCGGGCGCCACCCGCACGACCGGGTCCGGATGGCCGTCCGCCCGGCGGGCCGGGGCCGGCGGGCGGTCACGCGCTTTCGCGTGCTCGAGCGCTTCGCGCGCTTCACCCACCTCGAGGTGAGCCTCGAGACGGGACGCACGCACCAGATCCGCGTCCACCTGGCCTCGCTCGGCCACCCCGTCGCCGGCGACGCCGTCTACGGCGGCCGGCGGCGCCCTCCGGTGCCGGTGCCGCTCGAGGGCCTGGCGCTGCACGCGGCGGCGCTCGCGTTCGTGCACCCGGCGACGGGCGAGCGCCTGGAGTTCCGCGCGCCGCTGCCGGCGCGGATGGAGCGGCTGCTGTCTCACTTGCGCGACAGCGGGTGAGGCCGGCGCGTCCGGATCCCCACAGCGCGCCGCCGGCGTGCGGCCAAGTGCGCGTCCGGCCAGCCGGACGGGAGTGGCACGGCGTTCGCAACCCCCGGCGGACGGGTGCGCTAGAATGAGAGGCGTCACATGGACGGGCTGACGATCGTCATCCTCGCCGCCGGCGAGGGCAAGCGGATGCGCTCGCGGCAGCCGAAGGTCCTGCACCGCCTCTGCGGCCGCCCGCTCATCGGCTACGCGCTCCGGACGGCGCGCGTTCTCGCCGACCGCATCGTGCTGGTGGTGGGCCCGGACGCCGACGGCGTGCGCGCGGCGGCGGGCGAGGGCGTGCGCGTCGTCGAGCAGCGCGAGCGGCTCGGCACGGGCCACGCCGTCCTGCAGGCGCGCGAGGCGTGCGGCGCGGGGACGATCCTCGTGCTCCCGGGCGACTCGCCGCTGCTCTCGAGCGAGACGCTCACCGCCCTCGTCGCCCAGCACCGGGCCGCCGGCGCCGCGGCGACGGTCCTCACCGCCGTCGTGGACCGCCCGCAGGGCTACGGCCGCATCCTGCGCCAGGGCGGGCGCGTCACGCGCATCGTCGAGGAGCGCGACGCGACCGACGACCAGAAGAAGATCACCGAGATCAACACGAGCGTCTACGGCTTCGACGCGCGCCGCCTGTGGACGGCGCTCGGCGAGCTGCGCCCCGACAACGACCAGGGCGAGTACTACCTGACCGACGTCATCGGCCTCCTCGCGAGGGCGGGCGGCCGGATCGAGGCGCTCGCCGCGCCGGACCCCGCCGAGGCGCTCGGGATCAACGACCGGAAGCAGCTCGCCGCCGTCGCCGCGATCCAGCGGCGCCGGATCCTCGACGGGCTCATGGAGGCCGGGGTGACCGTCCTCGACCCGGCGAGCACCTACGTCGAGGACACGGTGACGATCGGCCCCGACACGACGCTCTACCCGAACGTCGTCCTCGAGGGCGCCACGACGATCGGCAGCGAGTGCGTGATCGCCTCCGGCTGCCAGGTCAGCGCGAGCCGCTTCGGCGACCGCGTCACGCTCAAGCCGTACTGCGTCGTCAGCGAGGCGGTGGTGGAGGACGATGCGACGCTCGGGCCCTTCTGTCACCTGCGGCCCGGGTGCCACATCGGGCAGAAGGCGAAGATCGGCAACTTCGTGGAGGCGAAGAAGGCGCGGATCGGGCGCGGCTCCAAGGCGAACCACCTCGCGTACCTCGGCGACGCGACCGTGGGCGAGGACGTCAACATCGGCGCCGGCACGATCACCTGCAACTACGACGGCCGGGCCAAGCACGAGACGCGGATCGGCGACGGCGCCTTCGTCGGCACCAACGCGACGCTCGTGGCGCCGCTCGTCATCGGCGAGGGCGCGTACGTCGGCGGGGGCTCGACGATCACCAAGGACGTCCCGCCCGGCGCGCTCGCCGTGGGCCGCGCGCCGCAGGTCGTCAAGGAGGGCTGGGCCGCGCGCCGCGCGCGCGCCACGACGCGCGAGGAGCCCGGAGACTAGTGTTCCGTCCACGAACTCATGTGAGCGGTCGCCGCGTGACCGGCCGCCCGGCGCGGGCGGTGGGGGTCGACGGGACCACGCGGCCCGCGTCCGCCTGGCCCGTGGCGGCCCGGACTCCACGTGCGACGAGGCTTCACATGACGTCGAGAACGGAACACTAGCCATGTGCGGCATCGTCGGGTACGTCGGCGACAAGAGCGCGGTCGGCATCATCGTCGAGGGGCTCAAGCGGCTCGAGTACCGCGGCTACGACTCGGCCGGCGTGGCCGTCCTGCACGACGGCAAGCTCGAGGTGCGGCGCGCCGCCGGGCGCATCCGGACGCTCGAGGGGATCCTGCGCGAGCGGCCCGTGGAGGGCTCGCTCGGGATCGGCCACACGCGCTGGGCCACCCACGGCCGGCCCTCGGACGAGAACGCGCACCCGCACACCGACTGCGGCGGGAGCCTCGTCGTCGTCCACAACGGGATCCTCGAGAACTACGTCGAGATCAAGGCGCGCCTGGCGGGCGAGGGCCACACGTTCCGCTCGGAGACCGACACCGAGGTCCTCGCGCACCTGATCGAGCACCACCTCCGCGCCACGGGGCGGCTCGACCGCGCCGTCAAGGCGGCGTGCGCCGAGGTCACCGGCTCGTACGCGATCGGCGTGGTCTCGACGGCGGCGCCCGACCGGCTCGTCGCGGCCAAGCACGGCGCGGGCAGCGTCGTCGTGGGGCTCGGGCGCGGCGAGATGTTCATCGCCTCCGACATCCCCGCCATCCTCTCCCACACGCGCGACGTCGTGATCCTCGAGGACCGCGAGGTCGCGGTGGTCACGGCGCACGGCGTGGAGCTCTCGACGCTCGACGGCGAGCCCGTGCAGCGCGAGCCCGTGCGCATCCACTGGGACCCGATCATGGCCGAGAAGGGCGGCTACCGCCACTTCATGCTCAAGGAGATCCACGAGCAGCCGCGCGCGATCACCGACACGTTCCGCGGGCGCATCGCGCCCGAGACCGGCAGCATCGTCCTGCCGGACGCGAACCTCGACCCCGAGACCGTGCGGGGCCTCCAGCGCGTCGTCTTCGTCGCCTGCGGCACCGCGTACCACGCCGCCCTGCTCGGGCGCACGATGGTCGAGCGGCTGGCCGCGCTCCCCGCCGAGGCGGACCTCGGGTCGGAGTTCCGCTACCGCGACGCGATCGTCGGTCCCGAGACGCTCGTCGTCGCCGTCTCGCAGTCCGGGGAGACGGCCGACACGCTCGGCGCGGTCAAGGCCGCGCGCGCGAAGGGCTGCCCGATCCTCGCGATCACCAACGTCGTGGGCTCCGCGCTCGCGCGCGAGGCGACCGGCGTGCTCTCCATGCACGCGGGGCCCGAGATCGGCGTGGCCTCCACCAAGGCCTTCTCCACGATGATCGTCGCCGTCTACCTGCTCGGCCTCTGGCTCGGCCGCCAGCGGGAGGCGATCACCGCGGAGGACGTCAAGAAGCGCATCCACGACCTGGTCGAGATCCCCCGGCTGGTCGAGACGGCGCTCGCGCTCGACGAGCGGATCGACGCGCTCGCCAAGGAGCTCTGCACGGCCCGCGACTTCCTCTACCTCGGCCGCGGGCTCCAGTACCCGATCGCGCTCGAGGGCGCGCTCAAGCTCAAGGAGATCTCGTACATCCACGCCGAGGGCTATGCGGGCGGCGAGATGAAGCACGGCCCGATCGCGCTCGTGACCGGCGAGCTGCCGGTCGTGGCGCTCGTGCCGCGCGACGGCTCCTACGAGCGCATGCTCGGGAACATCGAGGAGGTGCGCGCGCGCGACGGGGTCGTCGTGGCCGTCTGCCACGCGGGCGACCGCACGGTGGCCGCCCGGGCGACCCACGTCGTCGAGGTGCCGCCCTGCGCCGAGCTGCTGGCCCCGCTGCTCACGGTCGTGCCGCTCCAGCTCCTCGCGTACCACATCGCCGTGCGCCTCGGCTGCGACGTGGACCAGCCGCGCAACCTCGCGAAGTCCGTCACCGTCGAGTAGCCGCGCGGGCGCCCTGCGGTACAATCGCGTGGTGCTCGACCGCGAGGCGCTCCTCCGCGACCTGAACCCGCCGCAGCGCGAGGCCGTCACCGCGGGCGACGGGCCGCTGCTCGTGCTCGCGGGGGCCGGCAGCGGCAAGACGCGCGTCATCGCCCACCGGATCGCCTGGCTCCTCGGCGTGCGTGGCGTCCACCCCAGGCAGGTGCTCGCGGTCACGTTCACGAACAAGGCGGCCGGCGAGATGGCCCGCCGGGTCGCGGCCCTGCTGCTGCCGGCCGGGATCCCGGCGCCGCTGATCGCGACGTTCCACTCGGTCTGCGTCCGGATCCTCCGCGCGCACATCCGGCACCTCGGCGTGTCCCCGCGCTTCACGATCTACGACGAGGACGACCGCCTGGCGCTCGTCAAGGAGTGCATGCGCGAGCTCGACCTCGCCGACCGGACGTGGACGCCCGCGACGCTGGTGCACCGGATCAGCGCGGCGAAGAACCAGATGCTCACGCTCGAGGAGGTCGAGCGCCAGGCGCGCGGGCCCCGCGAGGAGCAGATCGCGCTCCTCTTCCGCCGCTACCAGGAGCGCCTCGCCGCGGCGTCGGCCGTGGACTTCGACGACCTGCTGCTCCTCACCGTGCGGCTCTTCGAGGAAGCGCCGGAGGCGCTCGCCTGGTATCGCGGGCTCTGGCGCCACGTGCTCGTGGACGAGTACCAGGACACGAACCGCGCGCAGTACCGGATCATCCGCCAGCTCACGGGGGAGCACGGCAACGTCTGCGTGGTCGGCGACCCCGACCAGAGTGTCTACCGTTGGCGCGGCGCCGACATCCGGAACATCCTCGACTTCGAGGGGGACTACCCGGGCACGCGCGTGATCCGGCTCGAGCAGAACTACCGCTCGAGCAAGCGCGTGCTCGCGATCGCCGGCGGGGTGATCGCGAACAACCTCGCCCGCAAGGACAAGACGCTCTGGACCGAGAACGCCGAGGGGGAGAAGGCGGCGGTCTACCGCGCCTGGGACGAGCACGAGGAGGCGGGCTTCGTCGCCCAGGCGATCGTGGGGGCCCGCGCGGCCGGCACGCCGTACGACGCCGTCGCGGTCTTCTACCGCACGAACGCCCAGTCGCGCGTGCTCGAGGACGCGCTGCGGCGCGCCGGCGTCCCGTACGTCATCGTCGGCGCCGTCCGCTTCTACGAGCGCCGCGAGATCAAGGACGCGCTCGCCTACCTGCGCCTGCTCGTGAACCCGGCGGACGACGTCGCGTTTCGCCGCGCCATCCAGGCGCCGGGGCGCGGCATCGGCCGCGCGACGCTCGCGCGCCTGGACGAGGTCGGGGCGCGCGCGGGCCGGCCGCTCCTGGCGCTCGCCGGTGCGCCGCCCGCCGACGTCACGGGCAAGCCGCGCCGGGCGCTCGAGGAGTTCGCGGCCCTCGTCGCCCGGCTGGCCGGCGCGCGCGCCGAGACGCCGCTGCCGGCGTTCATCGACCTCGTGCTGAACGCCTCGGGCTACCGCGAGGACCTCCGGCAGGAGCGCTCGTCGGAGGCCGAGGCGCGGCTCGAGAACCTGGAGGAGCTGATCGCCGCGGCCGAGGACCACGCGCGCGGGCCGGAGGGCGGCGCGCTCGAGAGCTTCCTCGACGGCGTCGCGCTCGTCGCCGACGTGGACGAGCTGCCCGACGACACGCGCGGCGTGACGCTCATGACGCTCCACTCGGCCAAGGGGCTCGAGTTCCCGGTCGTGTTCCTCACCGGGATGGAGGAGGGGGTCTTCCCCCACGCGCGCTCGATGGGCTCGACGGACGACGTGGAGGAGGAGCGGCGCCTCTGCTACGTCGGCGTCACGCGCGCCAAGGAGCGGCTCACGCTCTCCTACGCGCTCCACCGCCGCATGCACGGCTACGGCCTCGGCGAGCCCTCGCGGTTCCTGCTGGAGATGCCCGAGGAGCACCTGACGCTCCTCGGCGCCGCCTCCCGGGCGCAGGAGCAGTCCCCGGCCGCGCCCGCGGCGCTCGCGGACGACGCGGACGGCGAGGACCTGCCGCTCCGGGTCGGTGCGCGCGTGCGCCACGGGCGCTGGGGCGAGGGGCTCGTCGTCGGCGTCGAGCGGAGCGGCGGCGACACGCTCGTCACCGTCCGGTTCGCCTCCGTCGGCCGGAAGCAGCTCTCGCTCCAGTACGCGCAGCTGGAGGAGCTCTAGCCCATGATCAGCCGGGAGGACGTGGCGCACGTGGCGCGGCTCGCGCGCCTGGCGCTCGAGCCCGATGAGCTCGAGCGGATGCGCGCGCAGCTCGACGGGATCCTGGCCTACATCGACCAGCTCCGGGCGGTCGACGTCGCGGGCGTCGAGCCGACCGCCCACGCGGTGCCGCTCGTGAACGTGATGCGCGAGGACGCGGTCGTCGCGCCCTTCCCGCAGGAGGCGATGCTCGCCAACGCGCCCGACCGGGTGGGCGAGCTGTTCCGCGTGCCGCGGATCATCGAGGACTGAGATGACGATCCACGAGCTCGCCGAGGCGTACCGGCGCGGCGAGACCACGCCGAGCGCCGTGGCCGAGGCGCACCTGGCGCGCATCGCGGCGCTCGACGCGAAGGTCGGCGCGTTCCTGACGGTGACGCGCGAGCGGGCGCTGGCCGCGGCGGCGGCGGCGGACGCCCGCTGGCGCGCCGGCGCGCCCCGCGGGCCGCTCGACGGCGCGCCGCTCGCGCTGAAGGACGTCCTCTGCACGAAGGGCGTGCGCACCACGTGCGGCTCGCGGATCCTCGAGGGGTTCGTGCCGCCCTACGACGCGACGGTGGTCGAGCGGCTCGAGGCGGCGGGCGCGGTCCTGCTCGGCAAGACCAACATGGACGAGTTCGCGATGGGCTCGTCCACCGAGCACTCGGCGTTCGGGCCGACGCGCAACCCGTGGGACCTCGGCCGCGTGCCCGGCGGCTCCTCGGGCGGCTCGGCGGCGGCCGTGGCGGCCGAGCTGGCCGCGGGGGCGCTCGGCACCGACACGGGCGGCTCGGTCCGCCAGCCCGCCGCGTTCTGCGGCGTCGTCGGCCTCAAGCCCACCTACGGGCGCGTCTCGCGCTACGGGCTCGTCGCCTTCGCCTCCTCGCTCGACCAGGTCGGCACGTTCGCCCGGGACGCCCGGGACACGGCGCTGCTCCTCGGGGCGATCGCCGGCCACGACCCGCGCGACGCGACGAGCGTGGACGCGCCCGTGCCCGACTACACGGCGGCGCTGGCGGGCGGCGTCCGGGGGCTGTGCCTCGGGGTCCCGCGCGAGTACTTCGGCGAGGGCATCGATCCGGAGGTCGCCCGTGCCGTCCGGGAGGCGATCGAGACGCTGCGCGGGCTCGGCGCCGTGACGGAGGACGTGTCGCTCCCGACGACGGACTACGGCATCGCGGTCTACTACGTGCTGGCGCCCGCCGAGGCCTCCTCGAACCTGGCGCGCTACGACGGGGTCAAGTACGGCCTGCGCACGCCCGGCGCGAAGGACCTGATCGAGATGGAGAGCCGCACGCGGGCGGCGGGCTTCGGCGCCGAGGTCAAGCGGCGGATCATGCTCGGCACCTACGCGCTCTCGGCCGGCTACTACGACGCCTACTACGGCCGCGCCCAGAAGGTCCGCACGCTCGTCCGGCGGGACCTCGAGGCGGCGCTCGCGCGCGTGGACGTGCTGGTCGCGCCGACCACGCCCGGCGTCGCCTTCCGGCTCGGCGAGAAGGCGGACCCGCTCGCCATGTACCTGAACGACGTGTTCACGGTGCCGACGAGCCTGGCGGGGCTCCCGGCCGTGTCCCTCCGCTGCGGCTTCAGCGCCGCGGGGCTCCCCGTCGGGCTCCAGCTCATCGGACGCGCGCTCGACGAGGCGACGCTCCTGCGCGTCGCCCACGCCTACGAGCAGGCGACCGGCTGGCTGGCGCGGCGGCCCGCGCTGGCATGAGCGCCCCGGCGCAGGCCGGCTGGGAGGTCGTCATCGGGCTCGAGGTCCACGCCCAGCTCCGCACGCGCTCGAAGATGTTCTGCGGCTGCCCGACGGCGTTCGGCGCGGCGCCGAACAGCCAGACGTGCCCGGTCTGCCAGGGCATGCCGGGCACGCTGCCCGTGATCAACCGCACGGCGATCGAGTACGCGGTCCGCACCGCGCTCGCGCTCGACTGCCGGGTCAACGCGGGGTGCCGCTTCGCGCGCAAGCACTACTACTACCCGGACATGCCGAAGAACTTCCAGATCAGCCAATATGAAGAGCCGCTCGCCGAGGAGGGCCTGCTCGAAATCGATATCGATGGGGCGGCGCGCCCCATCGGCATCCAGCGCCTGCACCTCGAGGAGGACGTCGGCAAGCTCCTGCACGAGGGCACGCTCGCCACCGCGCAGGCGAGCCTCGTGGACTTCAACCGCTCCGGCGTGCCGCTCATGGAGACGGTCTCGAAGCCCGACCTGCGCTCGCCCGAGGAGGCGGCGGCCTACCTCCGGGCGTTCCGCGCGGTCCTGGTCTACCTCGGCGTGTGCGACGGCAACATGGAGGAGGGCTCGCTCCGCTGCGACGCGAACGTGTCGCTCCGCCCGCGCGGGAGCGCCGGGCTCGGCACGAAGGTCGAGATCAAGAACCTGAACTCGTTCCGGAACGTGCAGCGCGCGCTCGAGTACGAGGTGCAGCGCCAGGCGCAGGCGCTCGAGGCGGGCGAGCGGATCGTGCAGGAGACCCGCCTCTGGGACGCCGACCGGGACGTCACGCGCCCGATGCGCTCGAAGGAGTACGCGCACGACTACCGGTATTTCCCCGAGCCCGATCTGGTTCCCCTGCAGATCGACCGCGCCTGGGTGGACGCGATCCGTCGGGATCTCCCCGAGCTGCCCCGGGCGCGGCGGCGGCGCTTCGTCGCGCAGCACGGGCTGCCGCCCTACGACGCCGGGGTCCTCACGCAGAGCCGGGCGCTCGCCGACTACTTCGAGGCGGCGGTGCGCGCGTTCCCCCAGCCGAAGCTCGTCTCGAACTGGATCATGTCCGAGCTCCTGCGCGCGCTGCCCGGCGACGACGAGCGCGCGATCGCCGGGGCGCCGGTCACGCCCGAGCGGCTCGCCGGCCTGCTCGGGCTCGTCCAGGACGGCACCATCAGCGGCAGGATCGCCAAGGACGTCTTCGAGCGGATGCTGCGCACGGGGCAGGACGCCCCCACGATCGTGGCCCGCGAGGGGTTGACCCAGGTCGCCGACGAGGCGGCGCTCGCCGCCGTCGTGGACCGGGTGCTGGCCCAGAACCCCCGGGCCGTCGCGGACTACCGGGGCGGCAAGACGGCGGCGGCCAAGGCCCTGGTCGGCCAGGTCATGAAGGCCACCGGCGGCAAGGCCAACCCCGGGATCGTCAACCGCCTCCTGGAGGAGAAGCTCTCTAGAATCTGAGGCGGGCGGCTATAATCGAAAGTGCCCGCCATGATTGAGCTTCACCGCGTCTCGAAGGTCTACGCGGTCGGGCCCGTGAAGGTCCCCGCGCTCTGCGACGTCTCGTTCCGCATCGACAAGGGCGAGTTCGTCGTGCTCGCGGGGCCGAGCGGTGCCGGCAAGACGACGCTGCTGCGGCTGCTCTACCGGGCCGAGCCGCCCTCCGACGGCGAGGTCGAGGTCTTCGGCCAGGACGTGGGCACGCTGCGCCGCGCGCAGGTCGCCGCGCTCCGCCGCTCGATCGGCGTCGTCTTCCAGGACGCCAAGCTGCTGCCGGTGCGCACCGTGTACGAGAACGTCGCGTTCGTGCTCCGGGTGCTCGGCACGCCCCGCCGCGACATCACCGCGCGCGTCTTCGACGCGCTCCGCGTCGTCGGCCTCTCGTCGCGCGCGCAGGCGTACCCGGCCCAGCTCTCGCAGGGCGAGGCGCAGCGCGCCGCGCTCGCGCGCGCCATCGTGCGCCGCCCGCCGCTGCTGCTGGCCGACGAGCCCACCGGGAGCCTCGACGACGCGATGGCCGCGGAGATCCTCGAGGTGCTCCGGGACATCTGGGCGGGCGGCACGACCGTGGTCCTCGCGACCCACCAGGCGCGGGTCGCCGCGGCGCTGCGCCGGCGGACGCTCGCGCTCGAGGCCGGCCGGGTCGTGAAGGACGAGGGCTGAGCGGGCGATGTTCGGCTTCCTCGTGGGCGAGGCGCTGCGGGACCTCCGGCGGGCCGGCCGGGTCGCCGTGAGCGCGATCCTCCTGATCACGCTCTCGCTCGCCGCGCTCGGCGGCTTCTGGCTCGTGTCGGCGAACCTCGACCGCGCGGTCGGTCGCTGGCGCGACCGCGTCCGCATCATCGTCTACCTCAGGCGCGAGCCCGCCGAGACGGACCTCCCGGCGCTCCTCGAGCGCGTCCACGGCGTGCCCGGCGTCGCGAGCGCCGTGTACGTGAGCCGGGCCGACGCGCTCCACGCGCTCAAGCAGGTGCTCGGCCGGGACGCGGGCGTGGTCGAGTCCCTGCCGACGAACCCGCTGCCGGCCTCGATCGAGGTGACGCCGGCGGCGGCGGGCGCGACCCCCGACGGCGCGCGCGAGCTGATCACGCGGCTCGGCGCGCTCCCCGAGGTCGAGGAGGTCGCGGGCGGCGTGGACTGGGTCGAGCGGCTCTCGCAGTGGCAGCGCCTGCTGACGACGATCGGCCTCGGGATCGGCGCCGTGCTCGCCCTCGCCGCGATCCTGAGCGTGACGACCGCCACGACGCTCGTCGTGCACGCGCGGCGGCGCGAGACCGAGATCATGCGGCTGGTCGGCGCGCCCGAGCTCACGATCCGGCTGCCGCTCCTGCTCCAGGGGATGCTCCAGGGCCTCGCGGGCGCGGGGCTCGCCCTCGCCGCGCTCACGGCCGCGCACGCGCTCGTGGCGCCGCACCTCGAGCCGCTCGTGAACCTGACGCTCGGCCTGCCGCGCATCGCGTTCCTCACGCCGCTCAACCTGGCGGCGCTCGGGCTCGCGGGCGCGCTGCTCGGCGCGCTCGGGGGGTGGCTGGCGCGCGGAGGCCGCGAAGCGTGAGCGCCGCTCGGCGGCGGCGCGCGGCGGCCGCTGCTCGTCACGCTCGCGCTGCTCGTCGCGCTCGGGGCCGCGCCCGCGGCGGCGCAGCCGCGGCGCGACGACTCGATCCAGAGCGAGCGGCGCAAGCTCCAGCAGACCCAGCAGCAGCTCCGCGCGGAGCGCGACAAGGCCGAGCGCGCGCGGGCGCGCGAGACGTCGGTGCTGGCCGAGCTCGAGCAGATCGAGCAGCGCCTCGGCGACAAGCAGCGCGAGGTCGCGCGGCTGGACCGGCAGAGCCGGCGCGTCCAGGGCGAGATCCGGTCGCTCCGGGGCGAGATCGGCCGGCTCGAGGGCCAGCGCGCGGGCCAGGAGGAGGCGCTCGCGCGGCGGCTGCGCGCCATCTACCGCGTGCACGCGCAGGGCGGCGCGCTCCCGATCATCCTGAGCGGCGACGACCCGCTCGCCCGCGCCGCCGCCGTGCGCCACCTGGCGAGCCTCGCCACCCTGGACGCCCGTTTGATTCAAGAGTATCGTGTAACGTCTGAGAGGCTCGCGGACCGGAAGGGCAGGGAGGAGGCCCGCCAGCGGGAGCTGGCAGGGCTCCACACCGACGCCCAGCGCGAGCAGGCCGAGGTGGACCGCGAAGCCGGCCGGCGGCGGGTCCTGCTCGCGAAGGTGCGGGACGAGCGGGCCTACCACGAGCGGCTGGTCGGCGAGCTCACCGAGGCGTCGCGCCGGCTCGAGGCGTTCATCCGCGCGCTCCAGGCCAAGCAGCGGAAGCTGGCCAGGCTGCCGCCGCCCCGGGGCGGGATCGAGACACCCGACGTCGGGTTCGGGAAGCTCCGCGGCCGGCTGCCGTGGCCGACCGAGGGGCGCATCACGACGGCGTTCGGCGCCCAGGTGCACCCGCGGTTCGGCACCCGGACGTTCCGGAACGGCGTGGACATCGAGGCGGCGGAGGGCCGGGAGGTGGCCGCGGTGTACGCGGGCCACGTGGTCTACACGGGATGGTTCAAGGGGTACGGCAACCTGATCATCCTGGATCACGGCGGCGAGTACTACACGCTGTACGCCCACGTCGCGGAGATCGAGGTGAAGGAAGGCGACGACGTGCGGCAGGGGCAGCGGGTCGGCACGGTCGGGGACACCGGCTCGCTGGCGGGGCCGCGCCTCTACTTCGAGGTGCGCTACCAGGGCAAGCCGCAGGATCCGGCGGAGTGGCTCCGCCAGCGCGGCTGAGACAGGGGTCGGGATGAGGGGGAACCCATGAAGAAGGCGTTCGTGATCGGCTCGCTGCTCGTCGTGCTCACGCTGTCGATCGGCGGCAGCGTGGCCAGCAAGGGCACCGACAGCAGCGCCACGTACGAGCAGCTCAAGCTGTTCACCGAGGTGCTGTCCATCGTGCAGAACCAGTACGTGGACGAGGTGCCGCCGAAAGAGCTGATCTACAGCGCCATCAAGGGCACGCTCCGCGGGCTCGACCCCCACAGCTCGTTCCTCGACCCCGACAGCTACCGCGAGATGCAGGTCGAGACCACCGGCAGCTTCGGCGGCCTCGGCATCGAGATCACGCTCCGCGACGACGTCCTGACGATCGTGTCCCCGATCGAGGGCACGCCGGCCTACCGCGCCGGGCTCCAGACGGGCGACCGCATCGTCAAGATCGACGGCCTCAGCACCAAGGACATGCAGCTCCAGGACGCGGTCAAGCGCATGCGCGGCCGGCCCGGCACGAAGGTGATGATCACGGTCGTGCGCGAGGGCTGGACGGAGCCGAAGGACGTCGAGATCGTGCGCGAGCAGATCCGCGTCCACTCGGTCCGCACCGCCGACCTCGGCGGCGGCGTCGCCTACGTCAAGCTCCGCCAGTTCCAGGAGCAGACGCCCCCCGACCTCGCGGCCGCGCTCGAGAAGGCCGCCAAGGGCGGCATGAAGGCGCTCCTCCTCGACCTGCGCAACAACCCCGGCGGCCTCCTGACCGCGGCGGTCGAGGTGACCGAGGAGTTCGTCGAGGACGGCAAGCTCGTCGTCTACACGGAGGGGCGCGTCCGCAACCAGAACATGCGCTTCTCGGCGCACGCGAAGAAGTCGTACCCGCGCCTGCCCATGGTCGTGCTCGTGAACCAGGGCAGCGCCTCGGCGTCGGAGATCGTGGCCGGCGCCCTCCAGGACTGGGGCCGCGCGATCATCGTCGGCACGCAGACGTTCGGCAAGGGCTCCGTGCAGACGATCATCCCGCTCTCCGACGGCTCGGGGCTCCGGCTCACCACCGCGAAGTACTTCACGCCCAAGGGGCGCTCGATCCACGGCAAGGGCATCACGCCCGACATCATCGTCGAGCTGCCGAAGGAGCCCGCGAACCGGGACCGGAAGCCGCCGCTGGATCCGATGGAAGACCTCAAGAAGGACATCCAGGTGCAGCGGGCCCTCGACGTCATCAAGACGATGCGGATCATCGAGCAGCAGCGGCCGGAGGTGAGCCCGCAAGTCCAGGTGCGTCCGCAGTAGCGTCGTTGCGGCTGCTCGCCATCGAGAGCTCGTGCGACGAGACCGCGGCGGCGGTCCTGGCGGACGGCCGCCACGTGCTCTCCAGCGTCGTCGCCTCGCAGGACGCGGTCCACGCGCCGTACGGCGGCATCGTGCCCGAGCTGGCCTCGCGGCGGCACCTCGAGGTCATCGTGCCGGTCGTCGAGCAGGCGCTCGCCGCCGCCGACACCCGCCTCGGCGACCTCGACGCGATCGCGGTGACCCGGGGGCCGGGGCTCGTCGGCTCGCTGCTGGTCGGCTGCGCGGTGGCCAAGGCGCTCGCGTACGTGGCGCGCAAGCCGCTGGTCGGCGTGCACCACCTCGAGGGGCACATCTTCGCCGCGCGCCTCACCGAGGACCCGCCCGAGCACCCGTTCCTCGCCCTCGTCGTCTCCGGGGGCCACACGGCGCTGTACCACGCGCCCGCCCCGCTCGTGTACGCGCTCGTCGGGCAGACGCGCGACGACGCCGCCGGCGAGGCCTTCGACAAGGTCGCCAAGCTGCTCGGGCTCGGCTTCCCGGGCGGCCCCGTGATCGAGCGCACGGCGCGCGCGGGCGACCCCGGAGCGATCGGCTTCCCGCTCGCGCAGATGCGCGACGGCGCGTCCGACTTCTCGTTCAGCGGGATCAAGACCGCCGTGGCGCTCCACGTCAAGCGCCACGGGCCGCTCTCGCCCGGCCAGGTGGCGGACGTCGCCGCGTCGTTCCAGGCCGCCGTCGTGAAGATGCTCGTCCGCAAGACCGTGCGGGCGGCGCTGCGGCTCGGCGTCAAGCGGGTGGTGCTGACGGGCGGCGTGGCCGCGAACGGGCCCCTGCGCGCCGCGCTCGCGCGCGAGGCCGAGGCGCACGGCGCCCGGCTGCACGTCCCGCCGCCGCACCTCTGCACCGACAACGCGGCGATGATCGGCGCCGCCGGAGCCGCGCGGCTGGCCGCGGGCGAGCGCGCGGGGCTCACGCTGAACGCGCGGCCCGACTGGGCGCTCGAGGACGCGTCGCTGGGCGGTGCGCCGCGGGCGCTCGCGGCGCGCGCGCGATGAACTACGCGGCGGTCCTCGCCGGCCTGCCGGACGCGGTGATCGCCGTGGACGGCGAGCTCCGCATCGTGTTCTGGAACTCGGCCGCCGAGGTGCTGACCGAGCGCTCCGCCCGGCGCGCCGTCGGCAAGTACCTGAAGGAGCTCTTTCCGCCCGACGCCTCCGTCGTCCGGCGGCTCGCCGAGACGCTCGCGACGGGCGAGAGCCGCTCGGAGCCCGAGGGCGCCGTGGCGCGCGGCGAGCACCGGCCGGTGCCGGTGAGCATCGTCACCGCGCCGCTCTTCGGTCACGACGGCACGGTCGAGGGGGCCGTCGCCGTCCTGCGCGACCTCTCGCGGATCCGCCAGCTCGAGAGCGAGGTGCGGCGCGGCGAGACGCTCGCGGCCGCGGGCCGGATGGCGGTGGGGCTCGCCCACGAGGTGCGCAACCCGCTCGGCGCCATCCGGGGCGCGGTGCAGCTCCTGCGGCGCGAGCTCGGCCCCGCGTCGCGGCTCGCCGAGTACACGGACGTGCTGCTCACCGAGGTGGACCGGGTGAACCGGATCATCGAGCTGCTGCTCGACCTCGCGCGCCCCGTGCAGCTCCGACCCGTCCCGCTCAACCTCCACCAGCTCCTCGAGCGCGTGGCGCTGCTGAGCGAGGAGGCGGCCCGCGAGCGCGGGATCACGCTCGTGCGGCGCTACGACCCGAGCCTGCCGCCGATCCTCGGCGACGAGGACCGGCTGCTCCAGGTGTTCCACAACCTCGTGCGCAACGCGCTCGACTCGATGACGGCGGGCGGGCACCTCACGCTCACGACGCGCGTGAGCCTGAACCCGCTCTTCGGCAAGATGGACCTGGGCGCCGGGTCCCGCAACATGGTCGAGGCGCAGGTCGTGGACGAGGGCACCGGCATGCCCGACGCCGTGCGCGCGCGGATCTTCGACCCGTTCTTCACGACCAAGGCCAGGGGCCTCGGCCTCGGGCTCGCGATCTGCCACCGGATCCTCGAGGAGCATCGGGGCGCGATCCAGGTCGAGAGCGCGGAAGGGCGCGGCACCGTCGTGACGTGCTTCCTCCCGATCGCCAAGTGATGTCCGAGGGCCAGGTCGCCCCGGCGGCGCGGATCCTCGTCGCGGACGACGAGGACGGCGTCCGCTGGGTCCTCGAGAAGGGCCTCCGGCAGGCGGGCTACGAGGTCGCCCTGGCCAAGGACGGCGAGCGCGCGCTCCGCCTCTTCGCGGCGGAGCCCTTCGACCTGGTCTTCCTCGACATCCGCATGCCCGGCATGGACGGCCTCACCGCGCTCGGACGGCTGCGCGCGCTCCGCGCCGACGCGACGGTCGTCGTCATGACCGCCCACGGGACGATGGACACGGCCATCCAGGCGATGCAGCGCGGCGCGTACGACTACCTGGCGAAGCCGTTCGACCTGGACGAGGTCCTGCTCCTCGCCGAGCGGGCGCTCACCGCCCGCCGGCTCAGCCAGGAGGTCACGCGCCTCCGGCGCGGGCTCCGGGAGGTGTGGGAGTTCGGCGCGCTCATCGGCCACCACCCGCGCATGCAGGACGTGTACAAGACCATCGGGCGCGTCGCGGGGAGCGACGTCACCGTCCTCCTGCGCGGCGAGTCGGGGACCGGCAAGGAGCTGGTCGCGCGCGCGATCCACCACTACAGCCGGCGCGCCGGACGGCCCTTCGTCGCGGTCTCGGGCGCGGCGATTCCCGGCACGCTCCTCGAGTCGGAGATGTTCGGCCACGAGCGCGGGGCCTTCACCGACGCCCGGGAGCGGAAGCTCGGCAAGCTCGAGCTGGCGCACGGCGGCACGCTCTACCTGGACGAGATCGGCGACATGCCGGTGGAGCTCCAGACCAAGCTGCTCCGCGCGCTGCAGGAGCGCACGATCGAGCGCCTCGGCGGGCAGGAGCCGATCCGGATCGACGTGCGCGTGCTGGCGGCGACGAACCGCGACCTCGAGGCGCTGATGAAGGAAGAGCGCTTCCGCGAGGACCTCTACTACCGGCTCAACGTCGTCACCGTGCACCTGCCGCCGCTGCGCGAGCGGCGGCGCGACATCCCGCTGCTGGTCGAGCACTTCCTGGCGAAGTACGGCCCCGCGCTCGGCGAGCGCGGCGTGGCGCCGGAGGCGCTCGACCGCCTGGTCGGCCACGACTGGCCCGGCAACGTGCGCGAGCTGGAGAACGTGATCCAGCGCGCGATGGTGATGGCGGCCGGCGGCGTGATCCTGCCCGAGCACCTGCCGATCGGCCCGGTCTCCGCGGCGGCGTCGGTGGCCGTGGACGCCACGCTCGAGGAGATCATCGAGAAGAAGCTGATGGAGTGCGTGCGCGGGCTCCGGGAGCACGCGAGCGCGAACCTCTACGATCTCCTGATCGGGCTCGTCGAGAAGCCGCTGCTGCGCGCGGTGCTGCGCGAGACGGGCGGCAACCAGCTCCGCGCCGCGCAGATCCTCGGCATCAACCGCAACACGCTCCGCAAGAAGCTCCTCGAGCACGGGATCGACCCGGACAGCCTGCAGAGCTGACCGTGCGGTGCGCCCAGTGCCAGCACGCCAATCCCGCCGAGGCGGCGTTCTGCGGCGAGTGCGGGGCCCACCTGCAGGCCGTGTGTCCCGCCTGCCAGGCGCCGAACCCGCCGTCGAACAAGTTCTGCGGGCGCTGCGGCCAGCGCCTCGCCGACGCCGCCGCGCCCGTGCCGGCCTCGGCACCGGCCGCGGCCGCGGCGCCGCCGCCGGCTCCCGGGGCCCCGGCGGCGCGCTTCGCGTCGCCCGCGGCGTACACGCCGAAGCACCTCGCCGAGAAGATCCTGACCTCGCGGAGCGCGGTCGAAGGCGAGCGCAAGCAGGTGACCGTCCTGTTCACCGACGTCTCGGGGTTCACGGCGATGTCCGAGAAGCTCGACCCCGAGGAGGTGCACGGTATCATGGACCGCGCCTTCGAGGTGATCCTGGGCGCGGTCCATCGGTACGAGGGCACGATCAACCAGTTCCTCGGGGACGGCGTCATGGCCCTGTTCGGCGCGCCCATCGCCCACGAGGACCACGCCCATCGCGCGCTCCGCGCCGCGCTCGCGATCCAGGAGGGGCTCGGCCCCCTCCGCCGCGACGTCCGGCGCGACCACGACGTGGAGTTCCGCGTCCGGATCGGGATCAACACGGGCCTCGTCGTCGTCGGCGCGATCGGCCGCGACCTCCGGATGGACTACACGGCCGTCGGTGACACGACGAACCTGGCCGCGCGCCTGCTGAACCTCGCCCAGCCGGGCCAGATCGCGGTCAGCGAGCACGTCCACCAGCTCACCGGCGGCTTCTTCCTCTTCGAGGACCTCGGCGAGTTCACGGTGAAGGGCAAGACCGCGCCCGTGCGCGTCTGGACCGTGCAGAGCGAGCTGCGCGGGCGGACGCGGCTCGAGGTGTCGCGCGAGCGCGGCCTCACGCCGCTCGCCGGGCGCCAGGCGGAGCTCGGGCGGCTCGCCGAGGCCGCGCGCGGCGCCGACGACGGGGAGGGCGCGGTCGTGCTGGTCACGGGCGAGCCCGGCGTCGGCAAGTCGCGCCTCCTGTACGAGTTCGTGCGGGGGCTCGACGCGCCCGGCACGCTCGAGCTCGAGGCGAGCTGCCTGTCCTGGGGCCGCTCCGTGCCGTACCACCCGATCCTCGCCCTCACGCGCGCCTACCTGCGGCTCAGCGAGGACGCGAGCGAGGCGGAGACCCGGCAGCGAGCGGCCGAGGGCCTCGAGGCGGCGGGGCTCCGGGATCCGGAGTCCGACGCGCTCCTCGCCTACTTCCTCGGCGTGCCGGTCCGGTCGGAGTTCCTCGTGCGCCTGCAGGGCCCGCAGCTCCAGGAACGGACGTTCGAGCTCCTGATCGCGCTGCTCCTCGCGGCGAGCGCCGGGCGACTGCTCGTCCTCCTCGTCGAGGACATCCACTGGGCGGACGACAGCTCGCTCGCGTTCCTCCGCCAGCTCGCCGAGCGCGTGGCCAAGCACCGCGTGCTCCTGATCCTGAGCGCGCGGCCGGGGCTCGAGGTCCCCTGGCTCGCCGAGCGCGCCGAGACGGTCCCGCTCGAGGGGCTCACCGAGGCCGACGTGCTCGGGATGCTCGTCACCCTGCTCGGCGCCCGGGACGCCGAGGACTCGCTCGTGCGGCTCCTGCTCGAGCGGAGCGACGGCAATCCGCTCTACGTCGAGGAGATCCTGCGCCAGCTGCAGGAGACGCAGGCGATCGTCGTCGAGGGCGGCCGGGCGCGGCTCGAGCGCTCCGAGGCCGCGATCCCCGAGACGATCCACGACCTCATCGCGGCGCGCGTGGACCGGCTCGCCGAGCCGCTCAAGGCGACGCTGCAGCCCGCGGCGGTCATCGGCCGGCGCTTCCTGGTGGACCTCATGACCTCGGTGGCCGGGGGCGACCGCGACGTCGTCGAGCGCCTCGACCTGCTCCGCGCCCTGGACTTCGTGTTCCCCGACGTCCGCGAGCCCCGCCTCGTGTACGCGTTCAAGCACGCGCTCACCCAGGAAGTCGTCTACACGGGCCTGCTCGAGCGCCGGCGCCGCGTGCTCCACGCGGCGATCGGCGCCGCGCTCGAGATGCTCTACGCTGACCGCCTCGACGACGTGGCCGAGCTGCTCGCCCATCACTGGGGGCGCAGCACGGATGCCGCGAAGGCCGTGGACTGGGCGATCCGCGCGGGCGAGAAGGCCCAGCGGCGCTGGGCGAGCGCCGAGGCCCTGGCGCACTTCGAGGCCGCGCTCAAGCGGCTCGAGGCGATGCCCGACAGCGACGAGAACCGGCTCCGGCGGATCGACGCGGTCGTCAAGCAGTCGGAGGTCAAGTTCGCGCTCGGCCGCCACGCCGAGCAGGTCCAGGCTCTCGAGGCGATCCGGCAGCTCACCGAGGGCGCCGACCCGCCCCGGCGCGCCGCGTGGCTCTGCTGGACCGGGTTCCTCCACAGCCTCACGGGCGCGCGCCCCGAGGTGCCGATCGCCTACTGCACCGAGGCCACCGCGCTCGCGGACCTGGCCGGCCTCGACGACATGCGCGCGTTCGCCGAGTGCTGTCTCACCCACGTGTACGTGGTGGCCGGGCGGCTTCCCGAGGCCCTGGACACCGGCGAGCGGGCGCTCGCCTTCTTCGAGTCGCGCGGCAACGTCTGGTGGGCGTGCCGGACGCTCTGGGGCCTCAGCATGGCGTGCAACGCGATCGGCGAGTGGGAGAAGAGCCTCGGGTACTGCCGGCGCGGGCTCGCCCACGGCGAGGCGGTCAACGACCTCCGGCTCAAGGTCGTGGGCTGGTGGCGCACGGGCTCGACGCACATCCAGCGGGGCGAGGTGGAGACCGGCCTCCGCTGCTGCGACGAGGCGCTCGCCCTCAAGCCGATCCCGTTCGACGCGGCGATGGCGCGGGCGATGAAGGGCTTCGGGATGGCGCGGGCGGGCCAGACCGCAGCGGGCATCGCGCTGCTCGAGGAGGTCGCGACGTGGCTCGAGCAGTTCAACCTGCGGTATACGCGGACGCTCATCGACCTGTTCCTGGCCGAGAGCTACCTGCGCCACGGCGAGCGCCAGCAGGCCCGCGTCCTCGCCGAGTCGGGCCTGGCGGCCAGCCGCGATCTCGGCTACCGGCACGCCGAGGGCGTGGCGCAGCGCCTGCTCGGCGAGTGCCTGCTCGGTGACGACCCGGCGGCCGCCGGCGTCCAGCTGGCGGAGGCGGCGCGCATCCTCGAGGAGGCCGGCGCCCGGAACGACCTGGCGAAGACGCGCCTGGCGCAGGCCGAGCTCAGGGCGTCGGGCGGGGACCTGGCCGCGGCCCGGGTGCTCCTCGAGCGCGCGGGCGCCGTGTTCGAGGAGCTGGGGACGCTCGAGGGCCCGGACCGGGCGCGCCGGTTGCGCGAGACGCTCGCGGCGGGCTGAGCCGGCCGCCTACCAGCCGACGACGAAGCGCTGGCGCCGGACGTCCGCGGCGCCGAAGAGCGTGCCGTGCTCCGGGTCCACGCCGGCCACGACCGTCCCCGTGTTCATCATGAACGAGCCAATGACCGCCACCTTGTGCCCGCGCTGCTCGAGCGCCTCGACCACGCCCGCGGGGATCCGGCTCTCGACCTGCAGGACGCCGCCGCGAAAGGCGTGCCGGCGGAAGCTCTCCCGGTAGTGGCCGGTGTTGAACCGCGGCGCCTCGACGGCCTCCTGCGGGCGCATGCCGAAGACCGCGATGTTCAGGAGCACCTGGAGCGCCTGCTGCTCCTGGGTGTCGCCGCCGGGGCTGCTGAGCGCCAGGAAGGGCTTGCCGTCGCGGAGCACGACCGTCGGGGTCAGCGTCGTGCGCGGCCGCTTGCCGCTCTGGACGACGTTCGGGTGCCCCGCCTCGAGGACGAAGGCCTGCATGCGGTTGCCGAGCGGCACGCCCGTGTCGCCGGCGATGAACACGCCGCCCGAGAACCACGCCGACGAGGGCGAGGCGGAGAAGAGGTTGCCCCGGGCGTCGGCGACGTCGACGGTCGTCGTGTCGAGCTCGGGCAGCGCCCGATCCTCGGAGCTCGCGGGGGTCGCGCGCGCGACACGGAGCCGGCGCGCGGGCCCGGCCGAGCCCTCGAACTTCCAGGGGTCGCCCGGGCGCACCTCGGCGCTCGCGACAGCGGGATCGATCAGGGCGCGGCGCGCCTCCGCGTAGGCCGGCGCGAGGAGACCACGCGTCGGCACCTTCGCGAAGTCGGGATCGCCGTAGAAGCCGTCGCGGTCGGCGAGCGCCAGCTTGAGCGCCTCCGTCACCGTGTGGATGTACGCGGCCGAGTTGTGGCCCATCCGCTCGAGGTCGAACCCCTGGAGGAGCCCGAGGGCCTGGAGCAGGACCGGGCCCTGACCCCAGAAGCCGGTCTTGAACACCTCGAACGTCCCGTGGCGCGTCGTGAAGGTCCCCCGGGTCGGCGGCTCGATGCGGCCCCGGTAGCCAGCGAGGTCGGCCGCCGTCATGAGGCCCTGGGCCTGCTGCACGGCGGCGGCGATCCGCTGGCCGACGTCGCCGCGGTAGAAGCGGTCGCGCGCCGCGGAGATCGCGGCCTTCCGGCCCTCCGCCGCGTGCTGGCGCTCGGCCTCGACGAGGGCGCGCAGCGTCCGCGCGAGGTCCGGCTGGCGGAAGATGCTGCCGACCGCGGGGATCGTCCGGTTCGGCAGATACACGCGGGCGCCGCTCGGGAAGGCGAACATCTTCTCCAGCTCGGGCCGTAGATAGCGCGTCAGGAAGTCGTACCAGGGGAAGCCGTCGGCCAGCTCGATCGCAGGCGCGAGCGTCTCGGCGAGCGAGAGCGTGCCGAACTCGGCGAGCGCCAGCGCGAGCGCGTCCACGACCGCGGGGATCGTCCCGGCCGACGGGCCGTTCGGCGGGATCAAGCGGAAGCGGCGGAAGGCCTCGGGGGACGCCGCCGCCGGCGCCGTGCCCTGGCCGCTGATCACGACCGCCTCGCGCCGGTCGGCGAGGTAGAGCACGATCGGCACCTCGCCGCCGAGGCCAAAGTGGGAGATCTCGGTCACCGCCGCGGCGAACGTCGCCGCGACGCCCGCGTCCACGGCGTTGCCCCCGCGCGCCAGCATGCGGAGCCCCGCCTCCGCGGCGAAGTGCCGCCCCGCCGCGACCACGCCCACGCGCCCGACGATCTCGGGCCGGTACGTCTTCGAGCTGACGATCCCCTCGAGCGGGGCCTGCTGGCAAGCCAGGAGCGTCAGCGCCAGGGCCCCGAGGGCGAGGGCGCGAAGGGCGAGCGGCCCGACGGCCGGTGGACGGCGAGGCGTCATCGAGCGAAGGAACGGGGGCGGCGCCGCCGTCGCGCAAGACGGCGGCACCGCCCGTCGTGCCGTCGGCCTACTTCGGGATCGGCGTGCCAGGCGCAGCGAAGAAGCCGATCTTGACTTCCATGACCAGGAAGCCAGGGTTGAACGCCGTGTCGTCCGGTGGCGGAGCGGGCGAGCACTGCTGGCTCACGATCTGCGTGACCGCGGGGACCAGGACCGGCGCGGTCAGCGGTCCGATCGTGATCCCGACCTGCTGGAAGAGAATCTCGAGGAGTTCCTGGGACATCCAGCCGTTCAGCGGCACCGTGACGAACCGTGCGGTCGAGGCCGAGAGGTCGCAGCCGAGCGCGAGCTCGCCCAGGCTGCCGAACCCGGGCACCTTGAAGACCGCGGACGCCGGGGCAAAGTGCTTGCGGTTCAAGGTGATCGCGCCGAACGTGCCCGTCGCGGTCGCCGGGGTGCCGAAGACCACGGGGCCGTGGGGATCCAGCACGACGACGGCCGACACGTCCTTGGTCGTGTTGAGCACGAATCCCGGCGGGGGCGGGGCGAAGCCGCCGCCGGCGCTCGCGAGGCCGGGGGCGAGGATCGACGCGGCCATCGCCGCGATTATCAGAAGCCCGACGACTCTTGTCCTGGACATCCGTGGTCTCCTTTCAATCGGCCGCGGTGCGCGCGGCGCGGTGCTCGAGCGTTTCCTCACCGTTCCGTTGCCGGGTCGGTCACGGACAGCCGATGACGGCCCTGATCCTGGTCGCTGCCGACTGCAGCTGGGTGGCCTGGTCGACCGTCAGCGCCTTGCCCGACTGGGCCTTCGTCTCGTTGATGAACGCGCTCATCTGGTTGCAGGTCGACGTGACGCTGCCCTTCTTGGCCGAGGTCAGCGCGTCCTCGACGTTCTGGAGCTTCGCGTCCAGGCTGTTGGTGATCCCCTGCTTGAGGTTGAAGCTCCTGACCGTGTCCATCAGGTTGGCGACCTGGGCCGCCGCCGCCTGGACGATCACCGAGAAGCTCTTGCTCGTGGTGTTGCCCGCCGCGTCCGTCGCGGTGCACGAGACGGTGGTCGTCCCGATGGGGAACGTGCTCCCCGACACGGGCGCGCACGCGACGGTCGGCGAGGGCGTGACGTCGTCGGTGGCCGAGACCGCGTACGTCACGAGGGCGCCCGCCGGGCTCGTCGCGTCCACGGTGACGCTGCTCGGAACCGTCAGGACCGGCGGCGTCGTGTCCTGGGACCCGACGCGATAGGTCACGGACGCGCTCGAGGCGTTGCCGACCGCGTCCATGGCGTTGACGGTGAAGGTCGTGACGCCCGGCGTCGCCGTGTCGATCGCCGCGCCGCTGGCCACCGGGCCCGCGCAGGCCACGAGGCCCGAGCCGCCGTCCGTGCACCCGTAGCCGGCGAGCACCACCTGGCCCACGTCGTAGACGGCGTCGGGCGTGGGCGAGGTGAGCGTCATGGCCGGCGCTTTCTTGTCCACCTTGATCCCGCCGACGGTCTTCGTGACGCAGTTGCCCGCGACGTCGCAGACGGTGCGGCCGTCCGTCGTCGCCGCGTCGGTCTCGGTGCCGGCCGGCACGGCCGTCGCGAGGCTGAAGCTGGCGTCGGACGTGTTCGCGAGGCCGGAGGCGGGGTCCTGGGCCGTGCAGGCCAGCGTGACGTCGGTCGCGTGCCAGCCCGTGTCGGGCGCCTCACAGGTGACGATCGGCTGGGTGCCGTCCACCTTCACCGTCAGGACCTGCGTCGCCTCGATGTTCCCGGCGATGTCCTCGGCGTGGAAGGCGACGGACGTCTGCCCGTCGGCCGTGATCGTGACGGAGCCCTTCGTCCCCGACAGGTCCTGGACACCGGGCTGCGCCCCGGAGGTCTGGATGACGATCCGCTGGATGGGGATGTTGCTCGGGCTCGTGGCCGTGAAGCTCACGGTGACGCTCTGCCGCGTCCAGCCCGACGGGCCCGGGGCCGGCGCCGCCGTCGCCGTCGTCGCTGGCGGCTGCGGCGGCAGGCTGTCCACCTCGAACTCGAGGGTGTTGGACACGATCGTGAACTCCGCGCGGCCGGTCAGCGCCGCGACGTTCGCCGCCACCAGGCCCGGGAGCTGGTCGCAGTCGTCGATGACCGCGGCGGGATCGGAGAGCGTGAACACGAGGAGCGGGATGCGGGCCGTGACGCTGTACCGGCCCGGGCGGGAGAGGTCGTAGAACCTCCGCGCGTCATCGATCTCGTACTCGCGGAAGAAGTTGCCCGGCGCGCCGGGGCCGGTCCCGACCAGCACCTCGATCGGCGCGACGGGGATCGCCGGACGCTGGAGCGCCCCCCGCCGCGAGAGGCACATGAACACGCGGCTGTCGGTGTGGATCTGCTCCTCGACCTTGTTGGTGACGATTCCGCCCTGGGGGTCCACGAAGTAGAGGCGGCGGAAGAAATCGGTGGACGAGAAACCCTCCGTGGTCGCCACGTCCGCCCCGCTCACGTTCTCGATCTGGACGACGATCGGGACCGGCACCCCCGCGGGGAAGACGCCGTCGGCGGGCGCGCCCTGCCCGAGCACGATGGTGGCCTTGAGGGGCGGGCCCGCCGGGGGCGCCTGGGCGCGCGCCGCGGCCGCGCCGGCGAGCACGAGCGCCAGCGCGACGAGCAGGGGAGCGAGCGTCCGGCGGCTCACTGGAGCCCCTTGTTGTGGACCTGGATGAGCTGCCCCGCCTGCGACGAGAAGTGGTTGTCGCGCGTCCAGTTGATCGAGTACTGGTACATGACGTCCGTCACGTCCGTCGTGTGGACGTTCACGCCGAGGGCGTGGCCCAGCTCGTGCGTGACGATCGCGCGCACCACCTGGCGGAAGGTCGCCTGCGGGCCCGACGCCGACGCCGCCCTGGCGTCGCACGCCGTGAGCGTCGTCGGGTCGGCGACGAACGGCAGCTCGACGCAGTCGTCGTTGTTCACGTCCATCGCGCTCACGGAGAGGCTGAACTGCCCCGCCACGAAGACGTCGCCGCCGAGCAGGCCGTCGGCGTCCTTGCACTCACCCGAGTCGGCGACGCCGTTGTCCGAGCCCCCCGAGCCGCTGTCGCAGACCGTCGTGACGGGCGCGAGCATCGGGACCCCGCCGGTGGTGGCCATGGGCAGGTACTTGCCCGTCAGGTTCTCCTGGTGGAGGTATGGCCGGTCGGTGAAGTAGCCCTTCACGGCCCGGGCGAACACCCGCGCGTCGCCGTACGTCGTGGCCGACCCGAAGGTGCTGTAGCCGAGGGTCGGGAACTGCCACTGGCGGATGCCGGTCTTGCCCGAATGGTCGCACGTCTGGCCACCGGCGCAGTTGACCGCGTCGTAGGTCACCGTCGCCAGGTCGAGCGTCGGCTTGGTCGGGTCGGCGTACGATTTGGTCGGCAGGACGGAGGCGCCCGTGAACGAGGCCGCCACGTCCCACACCCGGATGCCGAGCTCGCGGTAGGCGTCGCCCACCTCGAAGGCCGGGCACGGGAACCGCGCGAGGAGCGCGGCGTCCTGCGCGATGGGCCTGCCCGTGTTGTCCACGCCGCACGAGCCGGCCGGGACGTTCGGGTCCGTGCTGAAGCCGCGCCCGCGGACGAAGAGGTTCCGCTTGCCCGCGCCGAGCCTGACGTGGTCGAGCATCGGCCCGCTCGCGGTCCCGTTGAGCGGCCCGCGCAGGTACACGCCGCGGTACTTCTCGAAGTTCGTGAGGCCGTCGCGCGCGAAGCGGTCGTCGCGGTCGCTCAGGCCGTTGGCGTTCTGGTCCTGCTTGCCGGCGTCGAGGACGTTGACGCCGGTGGCGTCGGCGTTGTCCACGCCGGCGACCAGGTTGGTCTCGTACACGTCGGGCAGGTCGTCGCCGTCCGCGTCCACCGGCAGCCGCAGGCTGCCCGCCACCGTCGGCGAGGTCGGGCTGTCCGTCACCTCGATGCGCACCTTGCCACCCCAGTCCCAGGAGGCGAGCTGGGCCTGGTAGACGCCGTTGGCGCCGCCGACGGTCACGGAGAGCGGGGCGGTGAGACTCGGCATCGTTGTGACCTGGCCGATGCCGAAGTCGTTGGTCGGGACCGCGGTCGGCAGCAGCGTCACGGGGTCGATCTCGCAGTCCTCGTTCGCCGCGGTGCCCTTGATCGCCGACGGCGTGATCGTGAACGTGAGCTGCGGCGGCAGCGACGTGCCGGCGAGCTGGGCCTCCACGATCAGGAGGGTCGGCGTCACCGTCTTGGCCGTGCACCGGCCGGTCGCGTCGAGCGTGACGCTGACGCCGTCCACGCTGGGGAGCCAGGCCGGGACGTCGAGCGGCGTGCCGTCGGCCCGCCGCAGGGCCAGCGTCATCGTCGTCGCCGATCTGAGCTTCACCTCGAACGCGTTGGCGAGCGTTGCCGTGCCGCCGTCGGGGTTCGTGACGACCACGCTCCTGAGCCCGGTCGGTGCGTTCGCGGCGAGCGTGACGGGGATCCGGACGCGGGTCGCGTCCACGAAGATCACCGCGCCGAGCGTCGCGCCGGTGGACGGGCTGAGCTGCACCGTCATCCCGCTCTGGAACTTGGTGCCGGTGACGTCGAGCGTGAGCGTGTCGCCCTGGAAGGCGCTGCCCGGGCTCACCCCGGACGGCCGCGGGTTCGTGACCGTGAACGCGAGCGAGTTGCTGCTCTGGAGCGTGCCGTTCGCGACCGTCACCGGGCCGTCCACCGCCGTCGCCGGGACCAGCACCGCGAGGCTCGAGGCGCCGCCGCTGGTCGGGCTCACCGTGACCTTGGCGTTGTTCGCCGCCGTGAACGTGACCTTGCTCGCCGTCGCGCTCCCCAGGTTGGTGCCGCTGATCGTCACCGAGGCGCCCGTGCGCGCGGCGGCCGGGCTGATCGAGGAGAGCGAGGGCGGCGTCGTCGACGTGGACGAGCCGGAGTTCTTCGGCGCCGGCAGGCCCTCGGGCGCGTCGGGCGGGCGCGGCGCGATTGCGAGGATCGCCGCGCTCGTGGTCGTGCCGAGGTCGGGATTCGTCACCGTCACGGTCCGCGGCGAGAGCGCGTCGGCGCCAGCGGCCACGTCCACCTCGACCGCGAGGCGCATGTCCGACAGGAACACGACGCTCGTCGGGTCAACCGTGATCCCGCCACCGCCCACCTGGACGACGAGGTTCGACGGCGTCGTCGTGGGCGGCCTGAAGTTGCTCCCGCCGACGTAGAGCGTCTGCTTCTTCAGATCGGCGAAGAGCGGGCCCGCGCCCGTCTCGCCCGTGCCCGCCGCGGTCACGACGGGCAGGGGGTCCACGCTGAAGCTGCCGCCGCCGGGCAGCGTGGCCGTGATGATCGTCTGCTGACCGTCCGGGCCCCTGTCGATGATCGACACGGTGCGAGGCCCGGCGTCCGCGTTGGGATCCACCTGGATCGTGACCGTGATCTGCTTCCCGTCGGGGCTGACGGAGGGCGCCCCGATCACCGTGATGCCCGGGCCGAAGTCGATCGTGTCGCGCAGGCTCAGGTCGGAGTTCGTGAAATCGAGCTGGCCGAAGTTGAGGCCGTTGAGCACGACCGTGCGCGTCACGCCGAGCCCCGCCGCGTTGCTGTCGATCGCGATCCCGGTGAAGACGGGGTCGGGCGGGGGCGCGAGGAAGATCGCGACCTGGACCGACTCGGGCGTGAGCCCGTTCGGCAGGCTCGCGTCGACCGCGACGGAGACGGGGACGGCAGCGCCGTCGGGGACGAAGCCCGTCGAGGCCGTCACGAGCATCCCGGAAACGATGATGGACGCGGCGCCGCCGCTCGAGCGCGACGCGAGGGCGAACGAGAACACCGCGCCGCTGCTCTCGAGCCGCGGGGCGTCGGGGCCGGTCTGGACGATGCCGAGGCCCCAGCTCGGCCCGGTCGAGACCACGGGGAGCATGGAGAACGCGAGGCCGCCCGGCAGCGTCACCCGGATGCGGCCCGCCGTCGACAGGGCCCGCGCGCCGTGCTCGTCGATCCGGATGTCGCCGAGCGTCGCCAGCCCGCCGCCCGCCGGCACGTAGGTCGAGACGATCGCGAGGGCCGTCGTCGTCGTGCCGCCGGCGCCGAGATCCTCGACGAGCGCGAAGTCGCGGCCCACGAGCGTCGCGCCCTCCGCCACGGCCACCCCGACCGCGGTCGCGCCGTCGAACGTGCCGGACGGCTCCGTCGCGTCCTGCACCCCATTGGAGTTCGTGTCCACGTACGCGCCGACGAAGTACTGCTGGCTCACCGGGCAGGCGAGGCTCGACGGCAGCAGGCCGCGGGTGTCCGGGCCCGGCCGGCCGAACTGGTAAGCCTGCGGGAAGCTCGGCGCCGGGATCGCAAGCGTGTACACCGGCTGGACCAGCGTGGCGTCGCAGAAGAGGCCGATCCTGAGCGCCCCGGTCTGCGTGCCGGCGTTGGCGATTGCCCCCTGGATGTCGGCCGTCAGCGCCATGTTGAAGTTCACCGCCGGCGCGTCCGGGTCCGGCGGGCTCGTCACCGTGATCGTCGAGAGCAGCGCCCCTGCCGCGTCCGGACGCCCGCCCGCGAACACCCGCGCATAGCCGAGCGCGCGCGCCTGCGCGACGTAGGCGCCCGGCTTGATATTGGTCGCGATGAAGCGGCCCTGGGAGTCCGTCACGTTGGTGCCGGTGACGAAGCCCGTCGTCCGCCCGAGCGCGTCCAGGCTGAAGGTCGCGGCGTCGAACAGCACGATGCCGACGTTCCTGAGCGGCTCGCCGTCGGTCGCGAAGGCCCGGCCGGTGAAGGCGGCCTGGCTCGGCGTCAGGACGAAGTTGGCGTTGCTCACGGCGCCGGTCGTCACCGTGATCGCGTCGGCCGCCGTCAGCGTGTCCTTGCCGAACGACCACTGGGCGGCGTAGCCGGGCGCGGAGGCGCGGAGCATGTAGCTGCCGGGCGCCAGGTTGTTGGCGAGGAACGAGCCGTCGGCCCGGGTCACCGCGACCGCGACGGCCGCGCCGGAGGCCGCCTCGCGGATCGAGACGGCGCCGCCGACCACGGGCGCGCCGGTGCCCTGCACGGTCACGGTGCCCGCGAGGCTCGCCGTTGCCGGGGCGAGGACGAGGTCGATGTCCGTGGTGCTCTGGCCGGCGGCGACGTGGACGAAGCTCGCGTCGTCGAAGATCGCCGCCCCGGTGCCGCTCGCCGTGTAGTAGCGGATCGCGAAGCCCGGCCCGGCCGGCTCGCGGACCGTGTCCGGGCCGTTCTGCATCCGGATGATGTAGTCGCCCGGCGCCAGCGCGCGGATCAGGTAGGTTCCGTCGAGCCGGGTGATGGCGCTCCCGACGTTGTTGTCGAAGAAGCTGCGCGCGCTCACCTGCACGCCGGGCACCGGGACCAGCGGCGAGAGCGGGTTGGCCGGATCGCTCGGGGTCATGACGCGGCCCTGGATCGTCCCCGCCGTCGCCGGCAGCGCGAGGTCGATCCCGACCTGGTTGCCCGCCGTGACGTCCACGAGCGAGCCCGCGGGCACGACGGTCTCGTCCGGGTACATCCGCTGCTCGTAGGTCGTCTCGGTCTGCGCGCGGACGAGGTACCTGCCGGGCGGCAGGGTCGGGATCGTGTAGGTCCCGTCGCCGTTCAGCGCGGTGCCCCGGATCCCGAACTGGAAGAAGGGATCGATGGCGACGACGGTGCCGAAGCGGATCGGGTTGCCGTTCACGTCCCGCACGGTGCCGCTGATCGTCCGCGGGGAGGCGCCGCCGGTCAGGCCGAGCACCGAGAAGTCCACGCCCGCGGTCGTGGCGCCGTCCACCACGGTGACGGGCACCGCCGAGGCGGGCGAGGTCGCCGCGGTCGGGTACCAGCCCATCGCCGTGCCGTTCGCGAACTGGTTGCCGACGGCCTGGAGCGTGTAGACGCCCGGGGGGAGCCCGGAGATCGTGTAGTTGCCGTTGCCGTCGGTGCCGACGCCGGTCACGAAGTTGCCCCGCGGGTACATGCTGCCAGCGCCGATGAGGGCCTGGATCTGCGTGCCCGCGGGCACGGCGCCGCCGCCGCTCCGCGTGACGCGGCCGCTGATCCGGCCTCCACCCGGGGTCAGGTGCAGGTCCACGGGGCTCACCGTGCCGGCGCCGCTGATCGCGATCGGCAGGGCCACACCGCCGTCGGGGCCGGGCGCGTCCGGGACGCCGCTGGAGTAGCCGACCATGTGGCCGGCCGCCTCGACGCGGACGGTCCACTCGCCGTCGCGCAGCCCGCGGACCTCGAAGGTGCCGGCGGCGTCGGTCCGCACGAAGAAGGCCCCGGAGAAGTTGCTCGCCGCGACCCGCCCCACGAACACCGACGCGTTGGCGATCGGCGCCAGCGTGCCGCGCGTCCGGATCGTCCCGCTGATCCGCCCGCCCGGCGGCATCGCGATGTCCACGCCGAGGACGTCCTGGCCGGCGACGGCCGTCACCGTCGTCGCCGTCCTGAGGTCCACGCCGCTGCCGTCGGGCACGGTGGTGTGGAAGGTATCCACGAAAGACAGGGGCGCCGGGACGCGGGCCTTCACCTTGTAGGCACCGCCGAGGATCCGGCCGGTGTCGTAGGTGCCGTCGGCCGCCGTGGGGAGCCCGCCCGCGAGGAAGAAGCCCGTCACGGGGTCGAACAGATCCACGATCGCCCCGCCGATCGGGGTGCCGTTCGTGTCCCTGACCGTGCCCTTGAAGCCGCCGCCCTGCGCCAGGCTGAAATCGATCCCGGCGACGTCGGTCGTGCCCACGGCCACGAGAGTGCCGGCGCCGAGCGTGCGCTGGCCGTTGTAGACCTGGGTGACGTAGCCGTCGAGCTGTGCCTGGACCTTGTAGCTTCGGTCGGGCAGCAGGCGCCCCTCGGTCGTGTACGTGCCATCGGCCGCGGAAGCCACGCCCTCGACCCATTGGTTGTTGGCGTCGAAGACGGTGATCCAGGCGCCCTGCAGTGGGACGCCGCCGCTCGCCACCGTGCCCGTGATCGAGCGGCCCGCCGTGAGGTTGAAGTCCACCGTGGTGTCGGCGCCGGCGGCCACGAGGACGTTCGCCGCCGCGCTGAACGCCTGCACGCCGTTCGAGAACACGGTCGCGTAGCCGCTCGCCCGCGCGCGGACCCTGTAGGTGCCGGGCGCCAGGCGCTGCGAGAACGTGTACAGCCCGTCGGTCGAGGTCTGGGTGCTGTCCACCCAGAAGCCGGTCGTGGCGTCGTAGACCTCGATGCCCGCGAACGCGATGGCCGTGCCGCCGCTGCTGACGGTGCCGACGATGCCGCCGCCGGCCGCGAGCGCGATGTCCACATTCGGCGTCGTGGCGCCCGTCGTCACCGTCACCGCCGTCGCCAGGGTCAGGTTCGGGGCGCCCGCGTAGAACGTCGCGGCGAGGCCGGGGATCGACGCGCTGGCGCGGACCTTGTACTGCCCCGGGGTGAGCTCGCCGGTCGTGTAGGTCCCGTCGCCGGCCGTGACGATGCCGCCGGCGACCCAGGCGCCCGTGCCGGCGTCGAACACCTCGACGAAGGCGCCGGCGATCGGCGACACGCCGTCGGTGGCGGTGACCCGGCCGGTGATGCGTCCCGTCTCGAAGACGGAGGCGGGAGCGCTCGCGCTGTTGTTGGCGCCATTCGGATCGGTGGACGTCGTGGTCACCGTGGCCGTGTTGTCAATGGAGCCCGTCGCGGTCGTCGCCACGGTGAGCGTGACGGTCTTGCTCGCGCCGGCGACGAGGGCGCCGAGGGCGCAGCTCACGGTGCCAGGTTCGCCCACCGGCGGCGTGACGCACACGCCCTGGGGCACGCTGATCGCGGCGAAGGCCGTGCCGGCGGGCAGGGGATCGGAGAGCGCGATGCCGCTGGCGATGCCGGGTCCCGCGTTGCCGACGGTCAGCGTGTAGGTCAGCTGACCGCCGAGCAGGATCGGCACGATCGGGAACGCCGTCTTGGTGATGGAGACGTCGGCGAAGGTGACGGCCGGGTCGGTCAGCGTGAGGTCGGTGCCGCTGGCCGTGGCGTTCTCCGCCAGCGGCACGCCGCCGACCGCGCCCGCGGGCTCGGTCGCGTCCCGCGCGCCGTTGGGGGTGCTGTCCACGAACGCGGCCACGAAGTACGCCTCGCTCGCCGGGCAGGCGACGGCCGCGGGCAGGAGGCCGCGGGTGTCGGGCGCGGGCGAGCCGAACTGGTAGGCCTGGGGGAAGACCGGCGACGGGACGACGAGACCGTACACGCGCTCCGTCAGCCCGGGGTCGCAGAAGAGGCCGATCCTGAGCGCCCCAACCTGCGGGCCCGTGTAGCTGATCGTCCCCCGGACGTCGGACGTGCGCGTCATGGTGAAGGTCACCGACGGCGCGTCCGGACCCGGCGGACTCGTCACGGTGATCGGGAAGAGCGCGGCGCTGGCGGCGTCGGGTCGCTGGCCGTGGTACACGCGCGCGTAGCCCAGCGCCCGGGCCAGGGCGAGGTAGCTGCCGGGCTTGATGTTGTCGGCGACGAAGCGCCCCTGGGAGTCGGTGACGCCCACGCCCGTGACGAAGCCGGTCACCAGGCCGTCGGCGTCCACGCCGAAGGTCGCGGCGTCGTAGAGCGTGATCGCGACGTCCCTGAGCGGCTGGCTGGCCGTGTCGAACGCGAAGCCGCTGAAGGCGGCCTGGCTCGGCGTCAGGACGAAGTCGACGCCGCCGACCGTGCCCGCGGCGACCGCGATCTCGTCGGCCGCCTCGCGCGTGTCCTGGCCGGACCACCACTGCGCGGCGAAGCCAGGTGCCGAGGCGCGGAGCTTGTAGCTGCCGGGGGCGAGGTTGTCCACGACGAAGGTCCCGTCGGCCCGCGTCACCGCGGTCCCGACGATCGCGCCGCTCGTGGACTCGCGGATCGCAACGGCGCCGTTGACCACGGCCGCGCCCGTGTCCTCGGCGGTCACCGTGCCGGTGATGCGCCCCGTCGCCGGGGCAACGGTGAGGTCGATGCCCGTCACGGTCGAGCCCGGGTCGACGTGGACGAAGCTTGCGTCGTCGAAGATGGCCGCGCCGGTGCCGCTCGCGGTGTAGTAGCGGATCGTGAAGCCCGGGCCGTGAGGCGTCCGGAGGGTGTCGGGGCCGTTCTGCATCCGGAGCTTGTACTCGCCCGGTGGCACGCCGCGGACGAGGTAGGTCCCGTCGAGCTGGGTGATCGCGCTCCCGGCGTTGTTGTCGGTGAAGTTGCGCACGCTGACCTGCACGCCGGGCACCGGGACCAGCGGCGAGAGCGGGTTGTCGGGATCGCTCAGGGTCAGCACGCGCCCGGCGATCGTGCTGCCGGTGGCGGGCAGGACGAGATCGATCCCGCTCTGGCCGGCCACGGTGACGTCCACCGGCGTCCCCGCGGGCACGACGGTCTCGTCGGGGTACATCCGCTGCTCGTAGGTCGTCTCGGTCGTCGCCCGGACGAGATACTTGCCGGGCGGCAGGCCGCCGATCGTGTAGGTGCCGTCGCCGTTCAGCGCCGCGCCGCGGATGGTGAACTGGAAGAACGGGTTGACGGCGCCGACGGTGCCGAAGCGGATCGGGTTGCCGCTCGTGTCCCTGACCGTGCCGCTGATGGTCCGGAGCGAGGTCGGCACGGCGAAGTCGATGCCGGCCGTCGTCGCGCCGTCCGTCACGGTGACCGAGAACGCCGAGGCGGCGGAAATCGCCTCGGTCGGATACCAGCCCACGGCCGTCGCGCCCGTGCTCGCAGCCTGGACCAGGTACTGACCGGGCGGCAGGCCCGAGATCGTGTAGTTGCCGTTGCCGTCGGTGCCGGCCCCGGTGACGAAATTGGCGCGCGGGAACACGCTGCCCGCGCCGATCAGGGCCTGGACCTGCGTATTGGTGGGCACGGGGGTGCCGCTCCCGATCCGCGTCACGCGGCCGCTGATGCTTCCGCCCCCCGGCGCGAGGTTCAGGTCCACGGCGCTCACGGTGCCGGCGCCGGTGATCTTGATGGGCGTGGCCGCGGCGTTGTCCGGGACGGTGGCGTCGGGACTGCCGCTGTGGTGGCCCACCTGGTGGCCGGCGGCCTCGACGCGCAGGACCCACTCGCCGTCGCGCAGCCCCCGGAGCTCGTAGGCGCCGGTCGCGTCCGTCCGGGTGGAGAAGGTGCCGGAGAAGTTGTTGGCCTGGAGCCGCGACGCGACCACGAGGGCGTTGGCGATCGCGAGGCCCGAGCCACGGGTGCGGATCGTCCCCGCGATCCTGCCGCCCGGCGGCAGGGCGATGTCCACGCTCGGCAGGTCCGTGCCGGCGACGGCGGTCACCGTCGTGGCGGTGCGGAGGTCGAGCCCGCTGCCGTCCACCACGGTGGTGTGGAACGTGTCCACGAACGACTGCGGCGCGACGACCCGGGCCTTGACCTTGTAGCTCCCCGTGAGCAGGCGCCCCGTGTCGTAAGTGCCGTCGGCCCGGGTGACGAAGCCGCCCTGCAGGAAGGCGCCCGACACGGCGTCGAAGAGGTCCACGATCGCCCCGGCGATCGCGTTGCCGAACGTGTCCCGGACCGTGCCCGTGAAGCCGCCGCCCGGCACGAGCGCGAAGTCGATCCCGCCGACATCGGTCGCCCCCACGGCCACGAGGGTGCCCGCGTTGACGGCGCGCTGGCCGTTGTACACCTGGGTGGCGTAGCCGGAGAGCTGCGCCTGGACCTTGTAGCTCACGCCGCCCTTGAGCCGGCCCTCGGTCGTGTACGTGCCGTCGGCTCCCGAGGTGAAGAAGCCCTCGACCCACTGGTTGTTGCTGTCGTAGACGCCGATGAGCGCGCCGGCCAGCGGGATCCCGCTGCTCCGCACCGTGCCCGTGATCGAGCGGCCCGGCGTGAGGTCGAAGTTCACGGGGGTGTCGACGGCGGCGGCCACGACGACCCCGGCGGCCGCGTTGAAGGCCTGCGCGCCGTTCGAGAACTGGGTGGCGTAGCCCGCGGCGCGCGCGCGGACCTTGTAGGCGCCGGGCGCGAGGCGCCGCTCGAACGTGTACGTGCCGTCGGGCGCCGTCTGGGCCGCATCGAGCCACGCGTTGGTCGCGAAGTCGTAGACCTCGACGCTCACGGCGCCGAGCGGCGTGGCACCGCTCGTCACCGTGCCGACGATGCCGCCGCCCGCCGCCAGCGCGAAGTCCACGCCGGGCGTGGTCGCGCCCGCGCTCACGGTGACCGGCGTCGCCCCGGCGATCGTCGCCGAGTCCACGTAGTACCGGGCCGCGAGCCCGGAGAGCGTCCGCGCGCGGACCTTGTACTGCCCGGGGGCGAGGCCCGTCGTCGCGTAGCTCCCGTCGGCCTGCGTGATGAAGCTGCCGGCGACCCAGAGGCCCGAGACGGCGTCGTAGACCTCGACGATCGCGCCGGCGACGGGCGCGAAGTCGGCGGCGCGGCGCACGGTGCCCGTGATGGTCCCGCCCGGCGCCATCACGAAATCGACCGTGAGCGTCGTGCCGGCCGCGAGCATGAACGGGCCGAGCGTCTGCGGCTCCACGCCCGGGCCGCTCGCGCGGACCAGGTACGGCCCGAGGGCGAGGCTCTGGTTCGTCGCGTACGTCCCGTCCGGGCCCGTCTGCGCCCCGGCCACGCCCGCGCTCGTGGCGGCGTCGAGGACGTCGATCTGGATGCCGGCGAGCGGCGCGCCGGAGCCCGCCAGCGTCACGGTGCCGGCGATGCGCGCCGCGCCCCCGGCGAGCGCGAAGTCGACGCCGGGCGTGACGCTGCCGCCCGACACGGGGATCGCGCTCGCCGTGTCGAAGGTCGCCGCGCCGCTGTACCACTGCTGGACGAAGCCGTTCGTGTCCACCTGCGCCTTGTAGAAGCCCGGACCCAGGCGCAGCCCGGTCGTGTAGTAGCCGGCGGCGTCGGTGAGCGCGCTCAGCACGTAGCCGCCGGTCGCCAGGTGGATGCTCACGGGGACGCCCGCGAGGCCGTTGCCCGCCCCGTCGGTCACGCGGCCGCCGATGCCGCCGGCGCCCGCGACGAGCGCGAAGTCGATGCCGCTCGTCGTCGCACCCGCGGTGACGCCGACGTGGTCGCTCAGGTGGTGGACCGACTTGCCGTTGTACCACTGCGTCGCGTAGCCGTCGGCCTGGGCGCTGACCCGGTACGTCCCCGGGATCACGCCGGAGAAGGCGTAGCTCCCGTCCACCGCGGTCGTGACGGTCGCATAGGTGCCGCCGACGAGGTCGGCGTTGAGCTGGACGGTGGCGCCGCCGATCGGGTTGCCGAAGTTGTCGCGCACGTGGCCGAGGATCGCGCCGGTGGTGACCGGCGGCGGCGGCGCCAGGGCGGCGGCGGGGCCGAGGGCGATGTGGGCGGGCATCGCGCCCACCGGGATCGTGCCGACGACGGTGTTGCTCGCCGTGTCGATGACCGACACGCTGTCGGAGAAGAGCGCGGTCACGTAGACGCGCGTGCCGTCCGGGCTGATCGCCACCGACTCCGGACCGAACCCGAGCCCGGCGCTGATCGTCGTGAGCACGGTGGCCGTCGCGGTGTCGATCACGGACACCGTGTTGTTCGACAGGACGGGGACCAGGTCGGTCGTGCCCCGGTTCGCCACATAGGCGCGGGCGCCGTCGGGCGTGAGCGCGACACCGTGCGGGGCGACGCCGACGGGGAGCGAGAGCGTCGTGAGGCTCAGGGTGTCGATGATCCAGAGCTGGTCGTGGAAGAAGCCCGTCGCGTAGGCGCGGGCGCCGTCGGACGCGAGCGCGATCTCGGCGGCCGGCCCCGGCGGCGAAGCGGACGTGACCGCGTAGGTCGCCGTGTCCACGATCGAGATGCCGGCGTCGAGCTCGTGGGTGACCCAGAGCTGGTCACCGTCGGGCGAGAGCGCCATGAACGACGGCCGCGACCCGGGGGGCAGCAAGACGGTCTGCAGGACGCCGTTCGTGGCCGCGTCGAGGACGGTGACGAAGTCGCCCGAGCGGCTCGCCACGTAGACGCGGCTGCCGTCGGCGGCAATCGTGATGCTCACGGGGCCCGAAAATCCGAAGAGCGTTCCGACGACCATGTTGCTGCGCGTGTCGATCACGGAGACGGTGTCGTCCGCGAAGTTGGCCACGTAGGCCCGCGTGCCGTCCGGCGTGAGGGCCACGCCGTGCGGCTCCGCCCCGACCGGAATGGTGGCGAGGAGGCTGCCCGTGGCCGGATCGATCACCGACACGCTCGCGCCGGCCAGGTTGCTCACGTAGCCGCGGACGTTCAGCGCCGCCTGGGCGAGCGCCCGCGCGGTGGCCGCGTCCACGGGCTCGTCGTAGACGGCGGCCACGTCCACGGTGCCGAAAATCGGCCCCTGCAGGAAGTCGAGCGCCGCGTAGTCTCCGACCACGACGGGCCCGGAGCCGTCGAGCAAATCGGGCCCGCGAACGGCCGAGGCGACGAGGGCGCCGTCCACGTAGAGCTTCTGGAGGTCGCCGTCGTAGGTGCCGAGCAGGTGGTGCCAGCGCTTGAGGCTGAGGGGCGCGGGCGCGGCCAGACGGCCGTTGCCGCCGTCGTCGGCGACGGTCCAGACCACGGTGGCGGTGCCCGACTGGAGGAAGAAGCCGTACTCGTGGAAGCCGCTCTGCGTCTTGGCGGCGATCACGTTCAGCCCGTCCGCCGCGGCGTTGGCGGCGGGGGCGGGTCCGTCGACGTAGACGACGGCCTCGAACGTCACGTGCCCACCCGACCTCACCAGGCTCGGACTCGAGGGGATCTCGACGCGCCCGACCGGCCCGTCGAACCTGACCGCGTTGCCGATGAGCCCCGGCACGCGGGTCACGATGCCGACGAGCGCGCCGGTGTTGCCGGTGCCCGTGGCGTCGAGCACCGCGCTCCCGCCCGCCTCGTCGAAGCTCCAGCGGGAGACCGGCGCCGGGAGCGGTCCCTGGGCGGCGGCGGGGGCGGCGAGCAAGGCGGCGAGGAGGGCGACGAGGCGGAGGGGTCTCATCTCAGGCCGCCCCGCGCTTGTCCCATTTGATCCGTTCCGGGACGACCGGGGCCGGAAGCTGCTCCTCGCCCTCGCCGAGCGTCGTGCCCGTCAGGCTCGGGATGATCGCGAGGGCGCCCTCGGTGGCGGCCGGCTGAGCGGTGACGACGACCTGCTCGGCGCCGGGCTCCCACGCGCGGCGCCCGGCGCGGATGCAGGCGTTCTGCTCGGCGTCGGGCGTCTCCAAGACCGCTCGCTCGTGCGTGGGCGGGTCCTGCGAGTCCTGGGGGTGCGCGGCCAGGACGGGAGTGACGAGCGAGAGGAGCGCGGCGGCGAGCAGGAGCGCGAAGCCCGCACAACGCAGGGGGTCGCCCCGCTGGGCGCTCTCCCGAGTCCGTTGCTGCCTGCCGGGTCCAAGGTCCCCGGAGCCTCTCCAGCCCATACCGGCTGCCCCTTGCGGCCCCGGCCTCGACGAAGACAACCGTGAGTGGACGAGGAGCCGCGCCGGCGCGAACTATTGGCCCCGCGTCGCACGTTGTCAAGAGAAAATCAATCCGCACGACGCATCAAATCGTGCCGGAAGACGACTGAGTTTCCGGAAAGAACGCCCCGGCGTCACGGCGGGTCGAGCGCTTCGGCCCGCTCGAAGGCTGATATGATGACGGCCGCGCGCCTTTCGGGTGTCGCGGGAGGGAGGCTGCGATGACGCTGAGGAAGGTCGTGCGTCGGTGTGCGGGGCTCGCGGGGCTGCTCGTGGCGTCGGCCGCGTCCGCGGGGACGGTCGAAATCGATCCCGCGCTCCGGCCGGGGGCGGATCGAGACCTGGCCCTCAAGGTCAGGGAGGCGGTGGCGGCGAGCCTCGGGGGCTGTGCGGACTGCAAGATGAAGGTCGGCGTCAAGAACGGCCATGTCGAGCTGTCCGGGATCGCCACGCCCGAGCACCGGCCCCAGCTCGAGCAGCTCAAGGGCCGCATCCCCGGGGTGCGGAGCCTGAGCCTCACGGGAGTCGCGCCGCTTCCCTCGCGCGTCGAAGGCGAGACCAAGCTGCTCATGGGCGGCAAGGGCGCGGCGCGGAAGCAGACGCCGTCCGTGCCGGGGGGCGCGGCGCCCTCGCAGGTGCAGGGGGAGACCAAGCTGTTGTCGGGCAGCCAGGGCTCGCAGCGGAAGGCCGCGCCCTCGATGCCCGGGCGCTAGCGCCGAGGGCCCGGAGCGGAGACGATCGCGAAGGCCCGCCGGGCGCTCCGGGGCGTCGCCTGCGTCGGCGCCTCGCTCTTCCTGGCGTGGCACACCCTCGCCCTCCTCGTCGCGCCCTTCCCCGCGTCCTATCTCACCGGACGGGTCCACCCGATCGTCCACCCGTACCTCGCGGCGCTCTTCCTCGACAACGACTGGAACTTCTTCGCGCCCAACCCCGATCCGGGACGCCTGGTGCGCTACACGGTCGAGAGCGCCGCCGGCCGGCACGACTTCCGCCTGACCGAGGACCTTCGGCGGACGAGCCTCGCCTACTTCCGGCTCAGCAACGTGTACCGGGCCATCCGGCCGGAACACCCGCGGCACGTGGCGAGCGCCGCGCGGTACCTGTGCGCGAAGCACGCCGGCCTCGGGCCGCTCAGCGTGACCTTCCACGTCCGCCGCCAGCTCCGGATCACCCCCGAGGCCTGGGTGGCCGGACACCGCCCGCTGGACGAGGCGTCCATCGAGACCCAGACGCTCCCGCCGCTGCCCTGCGCCGCCCCGGCGCGCGGGCGCCCGTGAGGCTCGCGCTCGCCGCGGGACGGCTCGTGGTGTCGGGCTGGTGCCGGCTCTGGTTCCGCGAGACGCCGGCGCTGCCGCTCGAGATCGTCCGGATCGGCCTCGGTCTGGCCCTGCTCGCCGGCTACGGCTTCACCAGCGGCCACCTGGCCGCGCTCTATGCGGACGCCGGCTGGGTGTCGCGCGAGTCGGTCACCTCGCTCGCGGACAACCGCTGGGGGTGGTCGCTCCTGTTCCTCGTTCCGGCCGGCCGGCCGCTCCTCCTGTTCCACGCGGTCTTCCTGGCCGCCTGCGCGGCCTTCACGCTCGGCTGGCGGACGTCCTGGGCGAAGTGGGCCGTGCTCGCCGGCCACCTCTCCTACGCCCACCGCAGTCCCGTCGTCCAGTACGGGGTCGACAGCGTCCTGGCCGGGTTCCTGTTCGTCCTCTGCCTGGCGCCACTCGGTCGTGCCGCCAGCCTCGATCGCCGGCGCCTGGCGCGGCTCCCGGGGTCAGCGCGGGGCGCCGCGGCGCTCGACCAGGACGGGAGCCGCTGGCGCGGCGCCTGCGTCCGCCTGCTCCAGATCCAGCTCGCCGCGATCATGTTCTTCGCCGGGGTGGAGAAGGTCCACGGGGACAGCTGGTGGCAGGGCTATGCCGTGTGGGTCGCCCTGACGAACCACGAGTTCGCGAACGTGCCGGTCGGGTGGCTGGCGCGGAACTTCTGGATCGTCAACCTGCTGACCTACTTCACGATGTTCTTCGAGGTCGCCTACGCGTTCCTCGTCTGGGGCCGGCAGAGCCGCCCCTTCGCGCTGCTGGGCGCGGTCGTCCTGCACGGCGGGATGGCGGGCATGATGGGCCTCTACCTCTTCTCGTTCGTGATGCTCGTCGCCCAGCTCGTGTTCGTCCCGGTGGCGTGGCTTCACGGCGCCATGCGCGCGTGGCGGGCTCTGCGGGCCCGGTCGAGAGACGCGCTGGCCGGCGGCCGCCGCGCTCAGGCGGGGCGGTAGACCTCGCCGCCCGTCTTCCGGAACTCCTCGGCCTTGTCCCTGAGCCCCCGCGCGAGCGCCGCGGCGTCGTCGGCGACGCCCGCGGTCGCCGCGTAGTCCCGTACCTCCTGCGTGATCTTCATCGAGCAGAAGTGCGGTCCGCACATCGAGCAGAAGTGGGCGAGCTTCGCGCCCTCGGCCGGCAGCGTCTCGTCGTGGAACGCGCGCGCGGTCTCGGGGTCGAGCGAGAGGTCGAACTGGTCCGCCCAGCGGAACTCGAAGCGCGCCCGGGAGAGCGCGTCGTCCCACTCGCGCGCGCGCGGATGGCCCTTGGCGAGGTCCGCGGCGTGCGCGGCGATCTTGTAGGCGATCACGCCGTCCTTGACGTCCTTCCGGTTCGGCAGCCCGAGGTGCTCCTTGGGGGTGACGTAGCAGAGCATCGCGGTGCCGAGCCAGCCGATCATCGCGGCGCCGATCGCCGAGGTGATGTGGTCGTAGCCGGGCGCCACGTCGGTCACGAGGGGGCCCAGCGTGTAGAACGGCGCCTCGTGGCAGACCGCGAGCTGCCGGTCCACGTTCTCCTTGATCAGGTGCATCGGCACGTGGCCGGGGCCCTCGATCATGACCTGGGCGTCGTGCTCCCACGCGACCGTGGTCAGCTCGCCGAGGGTCTCGAGCTCGGCGAACTGGGCCTCGTCGTTGGCGTCCGCCTGGCAGCCCGGGCGCAGGCCGTCGCCGAGGGAGAACGCGACGTCGTACGCGGCCATGATCTCGCAGATCTCGCGGAAGTGCGTGTACAGGAACGACTCCTGGTGGTGGGCCAGGCACCACTTGGCCATGATCGAGCCGCCGCGCGAGACGATGCCGGTCACGCGCCGGGCGGTGAGGGGCACGTAGCGCAGGAGCACGCCCGCGTGGATCGTGAAGTAGTCGACGCCCTGCTCGGCCTGCTCGAGCAGCGTGTCGCGGTAGATCTCCCAGGTGAGCTCCTCGGCCTTCCCGCCCACCTTCTCCAGGGCCTGGTAGATCGGCACGGTGCCGATCGGGACCGGGCTGTTGCGCAGGATCCACTCGCGCGTCTCGTGGATGTTCTTGCCGGTCGAGAGGTCCATGACCGTGTCCGCGCCCCAGCGGGTCGCCCAGGTCATCTTCTCGACCTCCTCCTCGATCGAGGAGGCGACCGCGGAGTTGCCGATGTTGGCGTTGATCTTCACGAGGAAGCTCCGGCCGATGATCATCGGCTCGGTCTCGGGGTGGTTCACGTTCGCGGGCAGGATCGCGCGCCCGCGCGCGATCTCGTCGCGCACGCGCTCGGGGGCGATCCCCTCGCGCAGCGCGACGAACTCCATCTCGGGCGTGAGCTCGCCGCGGCGCGCGTAGTGCAGCTGGCTGACGCGGTGGCCGGGCCGGGCGCGGAGCGGGCGGCGCACGCTCGCGAAGCGGACGCCGCCGAGCGCCGGGTCCTCCTCGCGCAGGCGCCGGTACGCGGACGTCGGGCCGGCGAGCTCCTCGACGTCGCCGCGCTCGCGGATCCAGCCAAGGCGCAGGGGCGGCAGGCCGCGCTTGACGTCGAGCCGGGCGTCGGGGTCGGTGGCGGGGCCGCTCGTGTCGTAGAGCCGGACGGGCGGCTGGCCCCCCGACAGGGTGATCTCGCGCACGGGGACGCGGATGCCGGGACGGGACCCGGCGACGTAGACCTTGCGGGACGCTGCCATGTGGCCTCCCTTCGCTGGCATTAACCAGGTCAGGTTCATGCGGTCGGCGGCGGCCAGCCGCCCTCTCAGCCCGGTTCCCCGAGCTCCCGCGGGTGTGGAAGAAGCTCCGATCGAACGGTAGGCTACGCCCGATCGGGCGCGCGAGCAAGCGGCGCCGGCGCCGCGCTCCCGGCGGGTCCCTCGGGTCGTGCTATCATCACGCACTGCGAGGGCCCCGAATGACGATCTGCTTCTTCCTCGGATGAGCCTCCTGGCGGGCAGCGCCGTCGTCACCGGGGGTGGCTCGGGCATCGGCCGGGCCATCGCCGAGGCGCTCGCCGCCGGGGGCGCGCCCGTCGCGGTCGTGGACCTCCTGCCCGAGGGGGCGCGCGAGACCGTCGCCGCGATCGGCGCCGCGGGCGGCCGCGCGGCGCTCGTCCAGGCGGACGTGAGCCGCTGGGAGGACGTGGATCGCGCGGTGGCGGCGGCCGTGCGGGAGCTCGGCCCGCTCGGGATCCTCGTCAACGCCGCGGGGATCCTGGACGGCTACGCGCCCGCCGACGAGCTGACGCCGGCGGTCTGGGAGCGCGTGCTCGCGATCAACCTGACGGGGAGCTTCTTCGCCTGCCGCCGCGCGCTCGCCGAGATGCTGCCGCGCGGGGCCGGCCGCATCGTCAACGTCGCCTCGGTCGCCGGGCTGGTCGGCTCGGGCGGCGGGCCCGCCTACACGGCGTCCAAGCACGGCGTCGTCGGGCTCACGCGCCAGCTCGCGATCACCTACGCGGCGCAGGGCGTCACCGTCAACGCGATCTGCCCGGGCGTGATCGCCACCGCGCTCCGCGCCAACTCGACGCGCATCCTCGGCGCCGACGCGCCCGTGATGCGGGGCGTGGGCGGCGACGACGCCGCGATGCGCGCGCTCACGCCCGCCGGGCGCCGCGGCACGCTCGCGGAGGTCGCCGCGGCGGCCGCGTACCTGGCGAGCGCCGAGGCCGCGTACGTCACCGGCCACACGCTCGTCATCGACGGCGGCTGGACGGCCCGCTGAGCGGCGGGGTCCCGGGCGCCCTGATACCCCTCCAGGGTATTTCTGGGAGGGGCGCGGCGCCCCAACGGATGGTATTTCCCCTTTTCCTCCCCTCGTACATGTGGTAGTAATACCCCCGGGCAGTCAGGGGACGCGTGGTCGATCACCACCAAGGAGGAGGGGGCAGATGGCGAAGAAGAAGGCGTTCGGCGGGTACTCGATCTGCTTCAAGGGGTGCAAGGACACGCTGGAGTCCGTCTTCGGGAGCGCGCCGATCGGGCCGTCCGACATGACGAAGAAGATCTGGGGCTACGTGAAGCGCCGGAAGCTCGCCGGCAAGAAGTAGGCGCGCGGCGCCGACCGCACACCGTCTCGGGCGGCTCGCTTCCGGCGGGCCGCCTTTTTTTGTACACTCCGCGCGGGAGGCCCACCATGATCGTCAAGGAGACGGCGCGCTCGACCTACCTCGACGTCTCGCGGATCGCCTGGGAGCCGACGCGCTTTCCGGGCGTCACGCTGAAGCTGCTCTACCAGGACGCGACGGGGCGGCAGACCTCGCTCGTGCGGATGGCGCCCGGCGCGCGCCTGCCCACGCACCGCCACGTCGGCGTCGAGCAGAGCTACGTGCTCGAGGGCTCGCTGGTGGACGAGGACGGCGCCTGCCGCGCGGGCGACTTCGTGTGGCGCCGCGCGGGCTCGGTGCACGAGGCGTGGTCGCCCGACGGCTGCGTCGTGCTCGGCGTCTTCGAGCAGCCGAACGAGTTCCTAGACCGGTAGCTGGTCGAGCCCGCGGAGCACCAGGTCGGCGCGCACGCCGAGCTCCTCCTCGGGCGCCCCGGTCCGGTTGCACCACGCGACCCGGTAGCCGTACGCCTTCGCGCCCGCCACGTCCCACGCGTTCGAGGACACGAACAGGAGCTCCCCCGCGGGGACGCCGAGGGTCGCGGGCCCGAGCGCGTAGACCTGCGGCGCGGGCTTGTACGTCCGCACCGCGTCCACCGAGATGACGTGCTCGAGGTCGCGGCCCAGCCCGCTCGAGGCGACGGCCGCCGCGAGCATCCGCGGGGCGCCGTTCGAGAGGATCGCGCGCGGCCGCCCCGCGAGCCGCGCGAGCGCCGCGCCCACCTCGGGAAAGCACGCGAGCGAGAGGTAGGCCTCCATGAGCCGCGCGAGCTCCGCCTCGCTCGCCGTCAGGCCGAGCCGGCGGACGGCGTAGCGGAGCGCGGCCTCGGTCACGGCCCAGAAGTCCTCGTAGCGGCCCATCAGCGCACGGAGCCACGTGTACTCGAGCTGCTTCTGCCGCCAGGTGGCGGACAGCGCCGCCGGGTCCGGCGTGAGCGCGCGCCCCGCCTCCACGACGGAGTGGACGTCGAACAGCGTGCCGTAGGCGTCGAACACGTAGCCCCGAATCGCCACTGGGGAGTCCTCCTGCCGGGCCGGCGCGGCTAGTGCGTCGCGGCGCGCCGGGCGCGGAACGACGGCCGCTTCGGCTCCGGGCGCGCGCGGTCGCCGGCCGGCTCGAGCCCGGCCTCCACGAAGGCGTAGTGCAGGAGCTTCTTCGCGTCGAGGAAGGACTGCGCGCGGGTGCGCGCCCCGAGCACGACCATCACGAACTGCTGGCCGTTGCGCCACGCCGAGACGGCCAGGTTGTAGCCGGCCTCCAGCGTGAACCCGGTCTTGAGCGCCTGCACGCCGCCCGGGTCGTTGAACAGCGGGATGTGCCGCGTGTGCACGCGGCCGTTGAACACGAACGTCTGGCCGCCCAGCAGCGTCCGCGACGCCGGATGGTCGTGGAGGAGCCGCGCGGTGAGCTGCGCGAGGTCGCGCGCGGTGCTCCGCTGGAACGGGTCGGGCAGGCCGTGGGCGTTCGCGAAGCGCGTGTCGCTCAGCCCGAGCACGTGCGTCTTGGCGTTCATCCGCGAGACGAACGTCGCCTCGTCGCCGCCGAGGCGCTCGGCGAGCGCCGTGGCGGCGTCGTTCGCCGACGCGATCGCCACGCCCTCGAGCAGCGTGCGCAGCGCCACGTGCTCGCCCGCCCGCAGCCCCATGCGGTAGCGCGGCGTCTGCGCGGCGTTCGCGCTGACCAGCACGAGCTCCTCCAGGTCGGCGCGTCCCGCCTCGACGTCCTCGTAGACGAGGTAGAGCGTCATGAGCTTCACGAGGCTCGCCGGCGCGCGGTCCTCCTCGGGGTTCTTCGCGTAGAGCGTGCGGCCGTCGGGGTCGAGCAGCAGGACGGCCTCGGCGGAGAGCACGAGCGGCCGGCCGTTCACCGCGGCCGCGCGCCCGTTCTGCGCGGAGGCGGCGAGGGGAGCCAGCACGACGGCGCAGAGCGCCAGCGAGGCGAGGAGGCGCGGTGGCTGCACTGGGGCCATTCTAGCGAGCGGCCGGCGCGGCCAGCAAGCAAAAACCGGTCAGCGGACGGCCTGCTTGAGCTCCTTGGACGGCTTGAAGCGCGGGGTCCGTCCCCCGACGGTGACCGACTGGCCGGTGCGCGGGTTCTTCATCGTCCGCGGCTTGCGCCGCGCGACCGAGAAGGTGCCGAAGCCGACGAGCGTGACGGGATCGCCGCGCTTGAGCGAGGCGCGGACACCCGCCAGCATCGCGCGGAGCGCGCGCTCGGTCGCGGCCTTCGGCCAGCCGGCCGCCTGCGCCATGCGCACGACGAGGTCCGATTTCGTCATCGCGCTCTACATCCCGAAGGCGCCGCGCGCCTCGTCCAGCACCGCCTCGTCGATCGTGGCGCGGCCGTGCTCGGCGGCCCAGCGCTCGATCGCCCGGCGCGCCATCGGCCGGATGAACGCGGGGATGCGCTCGATCCGCGCCTCGGCCTCGGGCGTCCACGGCGGCCCCGCGGGCGGCGCGGCCGCGCCCTCGTTGACCGTCGCGGCGAACGGGCAGCCGGGGCCCGCCGCCGCGGCCGCCTCGCCGGCGGCGCCGGCGAACGCGTCGGGGCGCGGGCGCGCGAGCGCGCTCCGGAGCTGCTCGAACGGCTGCGCGGGCCCCGCGGGCGCGCCGACCTTGACGCCGAGGCTCTTCACCATCTGCGTCTCGAACGGGTTGGTCAGCATCGCCACGCGGAAGCCGCACTCGGGACAGCGGAAGGTGACGCTGAGCGAGCCCTCGTCGGGACCCGTCGTCTCGTGGAGCTTCATCGGCGCGTCGCAGTCGAGGCACAGGAACTTCATGGCCCGGGCATTCTAGCACCATCCGCGCGGACCGCGCCGGGGCGACAGGCGCGGCCACGCGCGCCGCGCCGCCGCCAGCTGGAGCAGCGCGATCGCGCCCGCCGCGAACGCGAGCGCCACCCACTGCTGGCGCACGAG
>Ga0156246_1087_pt1 | contig 60126 bp, 51 predicted proteins | sample RifCSPlowO2_12_FD_107893 | JGI IMG/M metagenome (GOLD analysis project Ga0156246, IMG submission 107893) | Candidatus Rokubacteria bacterium RIFCSPLOWO2_12_FULL_73_47 | reverse complement strand
CCCGGGGCTCACGGTCCGCAACCCGCTCGTCGGGTGACCTGGTCGCGGGCCGGGGGTGGCTAGGGCTGCGGGACGCGGATCGTGGCGTGGACGGGCGGGTAGATCCCGACGCGCAGCGTGAGCAGGCGCAGGACGTAGCCTGCCGGGAGCGTGCAGACGAGCGCCAGGACGCCGACGGCGTCGCGCGTGGCCGGCACGGCGAGCGCGAGCAGCGCCAGGCCGAGCGGCAGGACCGTGCCCGCTCCCACCACGCCACCGAGGAACGCACGGCGGAAGCGCCCGCGCAGGAGGATGGCGAGGCTCTCGGCCTTGCCGAGCGCGCCCGCGTCCGCCCTGAGGTGCCAGACGATCGTCACGAGCAGCAGGACGAGGACGCCCGCGAGGAGCCCGCACTGGCCCGCGCCGATCCCCACGCCGGCGAGCGTCTCGAGGACCATCACGACGGCCAGCGAGGTGGCGAGCGAGGAGAGCACGAACTGGATCGGCACCGCGAGCGAGCGCCAGTACGGGATCGCGGTCGCGTCGGCCAGGACCTGGCCCGCGTAGTAGATGACGACCGCCGCGCACAGCAGCGCCACGACCTCGGCCGTCTGGCCCGCCAGGTCGGCGCCCCTCGGATCCCACGGCAGCCACGCGAGCGGGCGGGCGCCACCCCAGGTGAAGCCCGGCACGATCAGCAGGCCCGCGACCACCACGAAGATGAAGTCGGCGATCGCGCCGCGGCTGATCCAGCTCGTCCCGGGCTTGAGCACGGCGCGCAGGAACCGGAAGGGGCGGCCGAGGTGCCGGATCAGCACGAGGCCGCCGACGCCGATGACGACGAAGCTGATGAGGTCCACGACCGGCAGGCCGAGCCAGAGACCGAGGCGCAGCTCGAGGCCCATCAGGCGCGGCAGCAGGAAGATGCCGCCGCCCACGCCCATCAGCGTGAACCACACGGCGTGGGGGGCGTCCCAGAGGGTCTGGACCTGGGCGGGGATGAGGGGCGCGTCCACGGGCGCGCTCCGCGGCCTCGACTCGCTCGACATCGCGCCCGAGTATAGTCCACTGCGGCCCGCGGCGGGGAGCGCCGTCACAGGGCCGCGAGCCGCGCCAGGCGCCGGGGCGGGTCGAAGCGGTGCAGCCCCGCCGCGCGTGCGGCGCCGAGCGCGACGTCGAACTCCTCGTCGGTGATGCGCCGGTTGATCTCGGGAAACCGCTCGCGCGACACGCGCCCCGCCGGGTAGTACTGGTCCATGAGGTTCACGTAGGTGTCGCGCGACAGCTCCTCGGCGAGGAAGCGCATGATCTCCCGCGTGCCCGCGATGCCGCCCGGCATCACGAGGTGGCGCACGAGCAGGCCGCGCCGGGCGAGGCCGTCGGCGCCCAGCACGAGGTCGCCGACCTGCCGGTGCATCTCGCGGAACGCGGCGCGCGCCACCTCCGGGTAGTCGCGCGCGCGCAGGTAGCGGAGCGCGAGCGCCGGGTCCCAGACCTTGAAGTCGGGCATGTAGATGTCCACGATCCCGGCGAGCGCGCGCAGGCTCTCGAGCCCATCGTACGCGCCCGTGTTGTAGACGAGCGGCAGCCGGAGGCCGCCCTCGATGGCGAGCGGCAGCGCCTCCAGGATCTGCGGCACCACGTGCTCGGGCGTGACCAGGTTGATGTTGTGGCAGCCGCGCGCCTGCAGCTCGAGCATCATCGCGGCCAGCCGCTCGGGCCGCGCCTCCGCGCCCACGCCCTCCTGGCTCACGTCGAAGTTCTGGCAGAAGACGCAGCGGAGGTTGCACCAGGAGAAGAAGATCGTGCCCGAGCCGCGCCGGCCGCGCAGGCAGTCCTCCTCGCCGAAGTGCGGGAAGGCGCTCGCGACGCGGGCCCAGCGTCCGCTCCGGCACACGGCGGTCTCGCCGTGCAGGCGGTCCACCCGGCAGTTCCGCGGGCACACCGTGCACGTGGCGAAGGCGGCCACGGCCTCGGCCGCGCGGCGCCGGATCTCCTCGAGCGGGAGCCCGAGGTACGTGGGCCAGGCCCGGATCGCGTCCACGCCAGGCTCCCTCAGACCTCGTCGAGCTGGTCCTCGGACCGGCCGCACTGGTCGCACTGCGTGACCAGCAGGACGTTGCCGTCCGCGTCCTCGCCGTCGCCCGCGGCGGCGTGCATCAACCCGCCGCACCGGCACGGCTCCGGGTACTCCTCCCAGCACTCCGGGCACTGCGCATCGCCGACGCGGTGGGTCGGCTCCTCGCCCACGGTGAACAGGGTCATCGATCGCCTCCTTCTGCCATGCGCTGCGGGGGACAGTCTCTCACGCCGGCGGCGCGGCGATCAGGCCCTCGCGCATGAGCAGGTGCGTGGTCTCGCGCGCGGCGCGCATCGTCGCCGCCGCCTGCGCCTCGAGCTCCGCCGGGGCCACGGCGAGGCGCGCGACGCCCTCGGCCTGCGCCGCGCGCGCGGCCGCGACCGCCACGCGGACGTGGACGTCCCACTCGTCCATGCGCGGCAGGATGTCGTCCTCGCGGATGCCGCGCGTCCGCGCGAACGCCGCCAGCTCGCGGGCGACCGCGCCGGCCATGCCGTCGGTGATCGTCCGCGCCCGCACGTCGAGCGCGCCGCGGAAGAGGCCGGGGAACACCAGCGAGTTGTTGAGCTGGTTCGGGAAGTCGCTCCGGCCCGTCGCCACGATCCGCGCGCCGGCCTCCCGCGCGTCCCAGGGCCAGATCTCGGGGACGGGGTTCGCGCAGGCGAAGACGATCGCGTCCCTCGCCATCGCGCGGATCCACTCCGGCCGCACGACGTCGGGCCCGGAGGTCGAGAACGCGATGCACGCGTCGGCGCCGCGCAGCGCCTCCGCGATCCCGCCCGTGAGCCCGTCGGCGTTGGACTCGGTGCAGACGCGCCACTTGTCGGCGAACTCCTCCCGGCGCGCCTCGATGTCGTGGCGGCCCTTGTGGAGCGCCCCCCGGCTGTCGCACGCGACGATCCCTCGCGGGTCCGCGCCGCTCGCGGTGAGCAGGCGGTAGCTCGCCACGTTCGCCGCGCCCATGCCGACCATCGCGAGCCGCGCGCGCCCGAGGTCCTTGCCGACGAGCGCGAGCGCGTTGAGCAGGCCGGCGAGGAGCGCCGTGGCGGTGCCCTGCTGGTCGTCGTGCCAGACGGGAATCGGGAGCCGGCCGCGGAGCGCGTCGAGCACCCGGAAACACTTCGGCTGCGCGATGTCCTCGAGGTTGACCCCGCCGAAGGCGGGCGTGAGCACCTCGACGGTCCGCACGATCTCGTCCGGGTCCTTCGTCGCCAGGCACAGGGGGATCGCGTCCACGCCGCCGAGGTACTTGAACAGGAGGGCCTTGCCCTCCATGACCGGCAGGCCCGCCTCGGGGCCGATGTCGCCGAGGCCGAGGACGCGCGTGCCGTCGGTCACGATCGCGATCGCGTTGCCCTTGTTGGTGTGCGCGTAGACCGCCGCGGGGTCCGCCTGGATCGCGCGGCACGGCGCCGCCACGCCCGGCGTGTACCAGATCGCGAAGTCGTCGAAGCCCCGGATGGGGCACTTGAGCGCCGTCTGCAGCTTGCCCCGGTAGAACGGGTGCAGGCGCAGCGCGTCCGCGCTCGGCTGCTGCGCGCGCGCGAGCAGCGCCTCGCGGCTGAGCCGGGTCGCGTTCATGGGCTCGCCTCGCCTGCGGCTGCGGCTCGCACGGCCACTCATCGGCGGACGCCCGCCCGGCGCAGGAGGGCCGCGACGTCCTTCGGCGCGCGCGCCTCGAAGTCCGCGATCTCCCCGGCCGCCATCGCCTCGTGCACGACGCTCCAGACCGCGAGCACCGCGCGCTCCGCCTCGGGGACGCGCGCACCGAGGCCGGCCCCGACGTGCTGGAGGAACGCGTCGCGGTCCATCGGGAGCGAGCGCGGCGTCCGGCCGGCGATGTGGGCCTTCAGGACGCCGGGCAGTTGGGTGGCGAACTGCCGGCGCGACTCGGAGTCGGGCAAGAGGTCAGCCAGCGCCTCCAGCACCGTCCGGGCCATCCGCTCGGCGTCCTCCGGGCTCGCGAGCGCCGCCGCGCTCTTCACTCTGGCGATGAACTCGTCGTTCCGCATCGCTCGCCCTCCCGCGGAAGGTGGCTGCAAACCCCGTACCCGGGGCCACCGGGACCGAGGACCAAAACTCACGCCGAGGCGGGCCGTTACGGGGCGGGGCCCGACTCGCGCTCCAGGCGCTCGTGCCCCACCTGGGGCGCCGGCGCCCCCTGGAACGCGTCCTGCGCCTCGCGCTCGAGACGCTCGCCCGCGCCGGCGTAGCGTGGGGAGAAGTGGAGCGGGCAGACCCGCCTGACGGCGGCGGCGCGGGCGAGGAGCCCGGCCTGGCGGGCCGTGAGGTGGGCCTTGTGCGCGGCCATTCCGGCATCCGAGGCGAGAAAGGGCGTCTCGATGAAGAGGATGTCCGCGTCGCGCACCAGCTCGACGATGCGCCGGACGTTGTCCTCGGTATGACGGACGTCCACGACGTAGCCGATCTTCTGCCCCCTCGTCACGCTCACCGCCTGCCTGAGCGCCGCCAGCGGGACGTCCCGCTCGCGCGCAGGGCCGGCCTGGGCCCAGGCCACGCGGACCGTCGCGTCGTCCCGCGCGCCGGTCACGACCAGTCGCTTCAGCTCCGTGAGCCACGGCCCCGGGCGCAGGCCCAGCTCCGCGAGGCGCGTGCGCCAGACGTTGACGTGCGCCCGCTCCTCGAGCGCGAAGGCCAGGCACGGCGTCCTGTGGTCGACCAGCGCGGCGCGCACCCGGAAGGTCTCCCCGTCCACGAGCACACCGCCCGGCGCGGGCGCCGGGCCCAGGGACTCGCGCTGGAAGCCCGTCTGGCAGCGGAACCGCGCCGCCCGGGTCGTCGCGCCGGCGTCCACCTCGGTCACGAGCACCGTGAAGTCGGTCGGATAATCCGGCGCCAGGTTCCAGGTGTAGGCGGAGAGCTTGTGCTCGACGCGCTCGACGAAGCCGGGCGGGCCCCAGAGCCGGAGGGGCTCGCGGCGGTGGAGGCTCAGGCGCAGCACGTGGTCGAACCCGGCGAAGTGGTCCATGTGCGCGTGCGACACGAACGCGTGCGTGACCCGGTTGAGCTTGCGGGCGCCGAGCGCGTCCATCCGCCCGAGGTCGAGGAGGATCGCCCGGCGCTCGAAGAGGCAGTCCACGTAGACGACCGGGTCGCCGAACGGGGCGTTGACGGGCACCGCGTGGAAGGACGGCCTCACGGCAGCCCGCCGGGCCCGGCGAGGGCCGCGACCGTCCGGGCCAGCCCGTCCGCGACGCGGGCGAGCGCCGGGTAGTCGAGCCGGTCGGGGGTGTCGCCGGCCGAGTGGTAGTGGGGGTACCGGTAGGGTGCGGTGTCGGTGACCATCAGCGCGGGGTAGCCCTGCCGCCAGAACGACAGGTGATCGCTCCACGCCACGCCCGGCACGACGGCCGGGATCGCGGCGTGCACCGCCGGGACGTCGCAGCCCTCGCCGAACAGCGCGACGGTGCGGCGGAGGAGCCGGCGCGAGCGGCGGTTCGAGACGAAGGCCAGGAAGTTCCCGCGGTCGGGGTAGCACCAGCCGAGCAGGGGCGGGTAGCGCTGGCTGCCGGGCGCGTCGCTGTAGCAGCCGAGGCTCTCGAGCGCGAGCATCAGCCGGATGTCGTCGCCGCGCGCGCGCGCGGCGCGCGCGTAGACGTCGCTGCCCATCGCGCGCGTGGCGAAGAAGGGCGGCTCCTCGTTGACGAAGGCGACGAGCCGGAGGGTCCGCGCGGGTGCCGCCGGGGCGAGGCGCCGCGAGATCTCGAGCAGCGCGGCGACACCGCTCGCGTTGTCGTCGGCGCCGGGGCTGCCGAGCACCGAGTCGTAGTGCGCGCCCACCAGGACGAGCTCGTCCGGCCGCTCTGCGCCGCGGTGCTCGACCTCCAGGTTGGCGCACGCCACGCCCCGGAGCTCGTAGGTCTGCCGTGACACGCGGTGGCCCTGCGCGGCCCAGACGCCCTCGATGAACTCGGCGGCCGCCGCGAGCGCCGCCGGCCGGAACACGTTGCGCTCGCCGATCGCCCCCGCGAGCGCCTCCACGTGCGCGCGGAGCGCCTCGGGCCCGGTCGCCGCGCCGCTCATGCCGGCTGGCGCGGGCGCCACGCGCGCGCCCGGCTCATCGCACGCCCTCCCCGATCGTCTCCCCGAGGTGCGCGGCGAGCAGGGGCGCCACCGGGAGCACGACGATCCGCGCCGACGCGCGGCCCTCGGGCAGGGGCGTGGAGTCGGTGCAATAGATGCGGGTGACGCCGAGCGACCAGAGGCGCTCCCAGCGCGCCCCCGTGAAGAGGCCGTGCGTCACCATCGCGACGATCTCCTCGGCGCCCGCGCCGCGCAGCGCCTCGCACGCCGACACGAGGGTGCCGCCCGTGTCCAGGATGTCGTCGACCAGCACGACCCGCCGCCCGACCACGCCGTGGAGTCTCGAGTGGCTCACGCCCTCCGGCGTGCGCCCCTTGGTCAGGTGCGCGAGCGGCCGCGCGATCCCGGCGGCGCGCCGCACCGCCTCGCACCGCTCGAGCGCTCCGGCGTCGGGCGCGACGATCGTCGCCTCCGCCAGGCCGAGCGCGGCGAGCGTGTCGGCGAAGAGGCGCGCGGGCGAGAGCGAGCGGAGCGGGATGGGGAAGAGCTCGTGGACGAGGGGCGAGTGGACGTCGAGCGCCACGACGTCGGCCACCGCCGAGGCGCGCAGGACCGCGCCGAGCCAGGCGGCGGCCCGGCTGCGCAGGGGCTCGTCGCGGTCGTGCCGCGCGTAGCCGAGGTACGGCAGCAGCGCCGTCACGCGCCTCGCCCCCTCCTTCGCGAGCGTGTGGCAGAGCAGCAGGGTCGCGAGCAGGTCGGCGTCGGGCGGCGCCACGGCGCCGAGCACCAGGCAGTCCCGGCCCGCCGGGACCGTGTCGAGCTCCACGTGCAGCTCCTGGTTGGCGAAGCGGCCGATCGACGCGCGCCCGCGCTCGACGCGGGCAAGATCGCCGAGCGCCGCCGCGAGCCGCTCGTGGACCGGGAGGGCGAACAGGAGCACGTCGAGGAAGGGTGCAAGCGCACTGCCAGCGCCAAGCCGGCGATTTCGCACGCGGTTGCGCCGCGCCCGGTGGGGCGCCGGCGCGACACCGCGAGTCCGGCGCCCACCCGGGCGCGGCCGCCGGCCGCCTAACCGCCCGGAATCTCGTGGGTCCGCCGTGGCATCATGGATGCACGCCGAAACGGAGGTGAGCACCATCGCCGAGACGCCCGACGGGAGCTTCGTCTCCGGAGCGCTGATCACCCGGGACGCGGCGCTGTTCACGGACCTCTACGAGCTGACCATGGCGGCCTCGTACCTGCGCGAGGGGATGGCGGGCGAGGCCACGTTCAGCCTCTTCGTCCGCAAGCTGCCGCGCGCCCGCGGCTTCCTCGTCGCCGCGGGCCTCGAGGACGTGCTCGAGTACCTCCGGAGCTTCCGCTTCTCCGCCGCCTCGCTCGACTACCTCGGCTCGCTCGGGCGCTTCGAGCCCGCGTTCCTCGACGTCCTGCGCGGGCTCTCCTTCACCGGGTCGGTGCGCGCCGTGCCCGAGGGCACGGTGCTCTTCGCCGACGAGCCGCTCCTGGAGGTCACCGCGCCGATCATGGAGGCGCAGCTCGTCGAGACGGCGGTGATGAACTTCGCGCACCTGCAGACGGTCCTCGCGAGCAAGGCGGCGCGTGTCGTGCTGGCCGCGGGCGGGCGCCCGGTCGTGGACTTCGGGCTCAGGCGCACGCACGGCATCGACGCCGGCATGAAGGCGGCGCGCTCCTCGTACCTCGCGGGCGCCCTGATGAGCAGCAACGTGCTCGCCGGCCTCGCCTACGGCATCCCGCCGTCCGGCACGATGGCCCACTCGTACGTGAGCGCGTTCGAGAACGAGATCGACGCGTTCCGCGCCTTCGCGCACGCGTTCCCCGAGAGCACCACGCTGCTGATCGACACGTACGACACGGTCGCCGCCGCCCACAAGGCGGTGACGGTGGCGCACGAGATGGAGGCGCGCGGCGCGCGCCTGTCCGCCGTGCGCCTGGACAGCGGCGACATCGTCGCGCTCGCCAAGGAGGTCCGCCGCGTGCTCGACGCGGCGGGCTGCGGCTACGTGAGGATCTTCGTGAGCGGCGGCCTCGACGAGGACGAGGTCGCCCGCCTCCTCGCGGCGGGCGCGCCGATCGACGCCTTCGGCGTCGGCACGCGCATGACCGTCTCGGCCGACGTCCCGTACCTCGACATCGCCTACAAGATCGTCCGGTACGCGGGCCGCAACGTGCTCAAGCTCAGCGAGGGCAAGACCACGTGGACGGGGGACAAGCAGGTCTGGCGGCTCCGGGGCCGGGACGGGCGGTTCGAGCGCGACGTGCTGGCGCTCGCCGACGAGCCGCCGCCGGCGGGCCGCGCCGAGCCGCTGCTCGCCCCCGTCATGAAGGGCGGCCGCCCGCTCGCGCCGCACCCGCCGCTCGCCGCGATCCGCGACCGTTGCGCCGCCCAGGTGGCCGCGCTGCCCGACGGGGTGCGCCGGCTCGAGGGCGCCGCGCCGTACCCGGTCGGCCACGGCGCGCGCCTGCTCGCCGTGCAGCGGGCGCTCGAGGCGGAGCTGGAGGCGACGCAGGTGCGCCACCCGGCGCAGTGAGGAGGGACCGCACGATGGCCGAGCGCAAGACGCCCGCCGCCCCCGGCGCCCCGACCTGGCTCGAGGCGCTGCCGGTCACGCAGTGGATGACGACGCCCGCCGTGACGATCCGCGCCGAGGCACCCGTCCGCGCGGCGGTCGAGCTGATGCGCACGCGGCGGATCCGCCACCTGCCGGTCGTGGACGCCGCAGGCCGGCTCGTCGGCATCGTCACCGACCGCGACCTCCGCCAGATGGTCTTCGACCCGTCCGTGCAGGAGCGCCTGGGCGAGCTGGGCGAGGCGCTCCGGGCGCGCACCGTGGGCGAGGTCATGACCTGGGGCGTGATCACCGTGCGGCCGGCGACGGGGATCCGCGAGGCCGCGCGCCTGATGCACGAGCAGAAGATCGGCGCGCTTCCCGTCGTCGAGGACGGCCGGGTGGTCGGGATGCTGACCGAGCACGACGTGCTCCGTGCCTTCGAGCACCTCGTGCGCGAGCGGGTCACGAGCGTGCGGCCGCTCGCGGCCGACCAGGCCGTCGCGGAGATCTACGAGTACGGCTTCCCGGAGCCGGCCTGGGGCGAGCCCTGGGAGAACGAGGCCGGCCCCGGGCACTGAGGCCGCGCTCCGGCGCTACCGCTCGGGTCGCAGGGCGAACTCCCGATCGAGCGCCGCGAGCGCGTCCACGAGCCCCGTGTAGGCGAGCTCCGCGTGCGACGCCATCGTGGGACCGACGAAGCCCTGGCGCCGCCACTCGTCGGCCTTCTGCTGCACCTTGAGCCGCGTCGCGTCCCAGGCGCGGTCGCCGAACACGTCCACGTACTCGGCCGAGAAGCGGCCGTCCGCCGCCATCGAGAACGCCAGGCACGACACCACGGGCAGGCAGTAGGGCCCGGCGACCGCGGCGCCGATCGGGACCGGCATCAGCGGCATCACGTGCGAGCCGCGGCAGTCGCCGGTGACGAAGTGGCCGAGCGTGTACGGCTCGATGACCTCCTCGGGCGCGGGGAAGATCCCCTGGGTGCGCACGAGCGCGACCGGATCGTCCTTGCCCGTGTACGTGCCGGCGATGTTGTGCAGGCGCGTCGCCGAGACCGCCGCGATCTGCTCGTCGGGCTTGAGCCGCGAGTGGATCGCCTCGATGGCGAACCGGTCGGGGTTCTGCAGCAGGCAGGCGGCGTCCCACACGCGCTCCGGCACGTCGAGCGCGATGACGCGGTCGGCGGCGTCGCCCCGGTGGTCCATGTCCACGATCGTCAGGGTGAAGCCCCGGCGAAGCTTCGGGCTCAGCAGGAGCCCGCCGTTGTGCATCGGGTCGCAGAAGACCGCGTAGAGCGGGTAGTTGTACGCGCCCGGGCTGCACTTGTCGCCCGCGAACACCAGGAACGCCTCGGCGGGGCGGTCGCGGCTCGCGGGATCGCGCTCGACCTCGATCTCCGCGACCGCGGGTCCCGCCCCCCGCACGTTGCCCGACGGGGCGTCGACCAGGAGGTCCTGCCCCGCGCCGTAGAGCCCCGCGGCCCGTGCCTCGTCGGTGGCCGCCAGAAAGCTCTCCCACGCGAAGCGATGGACCTCCCGGGCGCCGACCCCGCGGGTGTGGCTCGTGATGATGGCGATGTCGTCCCCCGTGTGGGTGACGAGGCCGTCGAGCACGAGCCGGCCGTGGATCGCATCGGCGAGCCGCGCGCGCACCGATTCGAGCATGCGCGCCGACGGGCGCGTGTGCCCGCCGATCGAGCCGACGTCGGCCTTGATGACCGAGAGCGTCACTTTCACTGCAAGAGCGCCATCGCCTCGTTGGCCTTCTTGGAGGCGAGCTCCATGTTGCCCTTCCTGCAGGCCGCCTCGGCCTCGCGCACGAGCCTGCGCACCTTCGTCAGCGAGCGCGGGGCCTGGACTTCCTGACTCCGGGGCGCCTGGACCTCCTGACTGCGGGGCGCCTGGACCTCCTGACCGCGGGGCGCCTGGACCTCCTGACTGCGGGGCGCCTGGACCTCCTGACCGCGGGGTGCCTGAACCTCCTGACCGCGGGGCGCCTGGACCTCCTGACCCTTGCTCGCGGCGAGCGAGCGCGGCGCCTGGACCTCCTGGCTCTTCGCCGTCCGCGTCTTCTGGGCCGCCGCCGCCTTCTGCAGCATCGCCTTCGCCTGCGCGACCTCGGGCGGGCACGTGTCCGCCGCGAGCGCCGGCGGCGCGAGCGCGAGCGCCATCGCGAGAGCACCGACCACCGCACAGATCCGTTTCATGATCGCAGCCCTTCCTTTCCTGTCGCGCCGCCCCTCGCTCAGGCGCTCGCGAGCTTGACCTCGACTTCCTTGTCGAAGTGCTGCTTGAGATGGCCGAGGATGCGTTCGAGCTGGTCCTCGTCCGTCTGCTTCATGTAGCCCCAGAGCTGCTGGCATTGCGGGCAGCCCCTGGCGTCCTTCTGGAAGGTCGCGTAACGGTGCAGGCCCTTCGACAGCACGGACGCCGTTTCCATCAGGTCGTACACGTCGTTCTTCAGCATCGTCGGGTCCTCCTTTCGGAGCACGTGCTCCGTCGATTGCCTCACGCGGACCTCGGCGCGACGCGCCCGGCCCACGCCGGCCGGATCCCGAGCCGCCCGAGCGTGGCCAGCACCCGGGCAGGCTGCCCCCAGTCGCTCCAGGCGAGGCCCTGGACGGGCAGCACGGCGAGGTTCGCGGGGCGGGTCGCCAGGACGCGGTCGGAGAAGCCGACCGACGGGAGGGTCGCGTAGAGCGCCTCGAGGGCCGGCGCCTCCTCGCCGGTGCCGATCGCCGGCTGCACCGCCGCGAACGCCGACGCCAGGTCCGGCGCGGCGCTCCGGACGAGCGCGGCGAGCGCCGGCACGCGCGCGACCAGGATGAAGCTGTTCCAGAGGCAGCCGCGCTCGAACAGGTCCTCGGCGAGCGCGGGCGTCGGCTTTTCCCAGAAGCGCTGCACGCGGTAGAGCCGGGTGCCGCCCCGGACGGGGCCGCCCGGCTCGATCCACCCGTAGTCCGTCTCGGCGTCCTCCGGCGCGACCCCGAGCAGCACGACCAGCTCGGGCCGGACCCGCACCGCCGAGAACGCCGCGAGCACGTGGGCCATGAGCGCGCGGTCGTCCGAGACCCAGTGGTCGGCGGGGAAGATCGCGACCGCGGCCAGGGGCGCCGTCGCGGCGATCCGCGAGAGCCCGTGGAGGATCGCGGGCGCCGTCCCGCGCCCCTGCGGCTGGACGAGCGCGCAGTGCGGGGGCATCCCGCCGAGCAGCGGCGACCAGAAGGGCTCGTGGGCGCGCACGAGCGAGACGAGCACGCGGCCGGGCGGGATGGCCAGCGCGGCGCGGCGCCGCGTCCGCTCGAGCAGCGTCTCGCGGCCGAGCAGGGCGCAGAACTGCTTGGGCCTCTCGTCGCCGTAGACCACCCGCGTCAGCGGGCGCAGCCTCACCCCCTCGCCCCCCGCGAGGATCAGCCCCCAGCGCTCGCGCTCGTGCGGCTCGCAGACGCAGTCCATCGCCGTCATCCAGTCGAGAGAGTTTGGCTTGGAAATCTGCAATGCGACTGCCAGCGTCCCGGGCGAGGGCTGCCGCAGAATTCGCTTTCCCGACGCGGGGAACGCGACCGGCGGGGCGGCCGGTCGCATCTCTCGCATGAGGCGCACCTGGGACACCGGGGCGGTGGTGACCCACCGGTACCGTCTCCCAAGCGTGCAGATTCACGGGTGCCGGGGCTGGCACCGGGCTCGCATCCCCCCACGGGCATGCGCGAGCTCGCGCCCGACGACCTACGCCTCGTCTGTGACCCCGCCAGCCTGCGCTTCGGCTCCACCGAGGAGCTGCCGCCGCTCGACGGCATGATCGGCCAGGACCGCGCGCTGAGCGCGACCACCTTCGGCGTCGGCGTCAAGCACGCCGGCTACAACCTGTTCGTCCTGGGTCCGCCGGCGACCGGCAAGACGACGACGATGCGCCGCGTGCTCACCCGGGCGGCGGCCGACCAGCCGGTCGGCGCCGACTACTGCTACGTCCACAACTTCGCCGACCCCTACCGGCCCTCGGCGCTCGAGATGCCGGCCGGGCGCGGGCGCGAGCTCGCCGAGGAGATGGCCCGGCTCGTCGAGGAGTGCAAGGCGCGGCTGCCGCGGGCCTTCGAGGGCGAGGAGTTCGAGCGCCAGAAATCGCAGATCCTCGAGCGCCTCGGCCAGCGCCAGGAGGAGGAGATCGGGCGCCTCGAGGCGACGGCGCGCCAGGCCGGCTTCGCCGTGCTGCGCAGCCCGACCGGGCTCGCCGTGGCGCCGGCGCCGCGCGGCAAGCCGCTGAGCCGCGAGGAGTTCGACGCGCTGCCCGAGGCGGCGCGGGAGCGCCTCGCGGCCGGCGCGGGGAGCCTCCAGGACGCGGTGGAGGAGACGCTCCGGCGGCTCCGCCAGCTCGAGCGCGAGGCGCGCGCGGAGCACGAGACGCTCGTCGCCGAGGTCGCCGCGGCGGCGACGCGGCAGCTCATCCGCGAGCTGCGCGAGCGGTTCACGGGGCTCGACGCCGTGCGGCGCTACCTCGACGGCGTCGAGCAGGACCTGATCGCGCACGCCGAGGACTTCCGCGGCGCCGCCGACGGCAAGCCCGCGCTGCCGTTCCTGCCGCCGCCGGGCGCGTTCCTCGACCGCTACCGCGTGAACGTCCTCGTGGACCGCAGCGGCGAGCGGGGCGCCCCCGTGGTCTTCGAGCAGAACCCGACGTACGCGAACCTCGTGGGCCGGCTCGAGCACCGCGCCCACTTCGGCACGCTCGTCACGGACTTCACGCTCATCAAGGCCGGCGCGCTCCACCGCGCCAACGGCGGCTACCTGCTCCTCGAAGCCAAGGACGTCTTCCGCAACTTCCAGGCGTGGGAGTCGCTCAAGAAGGCGCTCAAGAGCGGCTCGGTCCGGATCGAGGAGCCGCTCGAGGAGTTCCGCCTGATCACGGTCGCGGGGCTCGCGCCCGAGCCGATCCCGCTCTCGGTGAAGGTCGTGCTGATCGGCAACCCGCTCTTCTACTACATCCTCTACAACCTCGACGAGGACTTCCGCGAGCTGTTCAAGGTCAAGGTGGACTTCGACGACTCGCTGCCGCGCACGCCCGGGACCGAGCAGCTCTACGCGCGCTTCATCGGCGCCGCGTGCCGGGAGGACGGGATCGCGCACTTCGCCGCCGACGGCGTCGCCAAGCTGATCGAGTGGAGCTCGCGGACGGTCGCCCACCAGGGGCGCATCAGCTCGCGGCTCGGCGCGCTCCTCGACCTCGTCCGCGACGCGGCGTTCTACGCGGGGCAGCGCGGGGCCGCGCGCGTCGGCGCCGCGGACGTGAGCGACGCGATCGCCCAGAAGATCTACCGCGCGAACCTGGTCGAGGAGCGGGTCGGGCGCATGATCGCCGAGGGCACGCTGCTGATCGCGACCGAGGGCGAGGCCGTCGGCCAGGTCAACGGCATCGCGGTCCTCTCCACCGGCGACCACGCGTTCGGGCGGCCGGCGCGCATCACGGTGCGGACGTTCTCGGGCGAGCCCGGCGTCCTGGACATCGAGCGCGAGGCCAAGCTCGGCGGGCCGGTCCACTCCAAGGGCGTCCTGATCCTCACCGGCTTCCTGTCCGGGCGCTACGCCCGCGAGCGGCCCCTGGCGCTCTCGGCGTCGGTGACGTTCGAGCAGCAGTACGAGGAGGTGGAGGGGGACAGCGCCTCCTCGGCCGAGCTCTACGCGCTCCTGTCGAGCCTCGCCGGCATCCCGCTCGCGCAGGCGATCGCCGTGACCGGCTCCGTCAACCAGCGCGGCGAGATCCAGCCCGTGGGCGGCGTCAACGAGAAGATCGAGGGCTTCTTCGACGTGTGCCGGGCCCGCGGGCTCGACGGACGCCACGGCGTGCTGATCCCGGAGGCGAACGCGCGCCACCTCATGCTGCGCGAGGACGTGGTCGAGGCCGTCCGCGCCGGGCGCTTCCACGTCTGGGCCGTGTCCAGCGTGGACGAGGGCATGGAGATCCTGTCGGGGATGCCCGCGGGCGAGCGCGGGGCCGACGGCGCCTTCCCGCCCGGCAGCGTGAACGCCGCCGTCGAGCGCACGCTCGCCGAGAACGTCGAGCGCCTGAAGGCGCTGCGGGCGTCCGGCAGTGGCGCGGGCTGACGTCCGCCGGCGCGTCACGCGGCTCCGCACGGAGATCCGTCGCCACGACCGCCTCTACTACGAGCGGGCCCGGCCCGAGGTCTCCGACGCCGAGTACGACGCGCTCGTGCGCGAGCTCCGCGCGCTCGAGGCGCGGCACCCCGGGCTGGTCACGCCCGAGAGCCCGACCCGGCGCCCCGGCGGCCGGCCCGCGCGCGCCTTCGCGCCCGTCGCGCACCGCGTGGCGATGCTCTCGCTCGACGACGCCGCCTCGGCCGCCGAGCTCCGCGAGTTCGGGGCCCGCGTCGCGCGCGCGCTCCCCGGGGCGCGCCTCGCGTGGGTGGGCGAGCCGAAGATCGACGGCCTCGGCGTCGCCCTCCTCTACCGCCGCGGCCGCTTCGTGCGCGGGGCGACGCGCGGCGACGGGCGCGTCGGCGAGGACGTCACCGCGAACCTCGCCGCGCTCCGCGCGGTCCCGAAGGCGCTCCGGGGCCGTCTCGCGCGCGTCGAGGACCTCGAGGTGCGCGGCGAGGCGTTCATGCCGCGCGCGGCGTTCGAGCGGCTGAACCGCGCCCTCGAGGCCGCCGGCGAGCCCGTGTTCGCCAACCCACGCAACGCCGCCGCGGGCTCGGTGCGCCAGAAGGACGCGGCGGTGACGGCCGGGCGCCCGCTCGACGTGTTCCTCTACGAGATCAGCCACGCGCCCGGCCTCGCGCTCGCCTCCCACTGGGCGGCGCTCGGCGCGCTCCGTCGGGCCGGGTTCCGGACCAACCCGCTCAACCGGCGCCTCGCCGACCTCGCGCAGGTGATCGCCTATTGCGAGCGGCTCGCGCGCGGGCGCGACGGGCTGGAGTACGACGCCGACGGCGCGGTCGTCAAGGTGGACCGGCTCGCGCTGCAGCGGCGGCTCGGGAGCACGAGCCACCATCCGCGCTGGGCGGTCGCGCTCAAGTTCCGGGCGCGCCAGGCGACGACGGTGGTCGAGGGGATCCACGTCCAGGTCGGCAAGACCGGGATCCTCACGCCCGTCGCCACGCTGCGCCCCGTCCACCTCGCGGGCGTCGTGATCTCGAGCGTGACGCTCCACAACGAGGACGAGATCCGCCGCAAGGACGTCCGCGTCGGCGACACGGTGCTGCTCGCGCGTGCCGGCGACGTGATCCCGCACGTGGTCGAGGTGGTGCGCGCCCGGCGCCCGCGCGGCGCCCGGCCCTTCCGCTTCCCGCGGCGCTGCCCGGCCTGTGGTGGCCGCGCCGTGCGCCCCCCGGGCGCGGCGTCCTGGGTCTGCACGAGCGGCGCCTGCCCGGCGCAGCGCGAGGAGCGGCTGCGCCACTTCGGCTCGCGCCGGGCGATGGCCATCGACGGCCTCGGCGAGGCCACGGTGGCCGCGCTCGTCGCCCGCGGCCTCGTCCGGGACTTCGCCGGCCTCTACCACCTCGGCGTCGGGGAGGTCCGGCGGCTGCCCGGCTTCGCGCGGAAATCGGCGGAGAACCTCGTCGGGGCGATCGCGGCCTCGCGCCACCGCGGCCTGGCGCGCCTGCTCGGCGCCGTGGGCATGCCCGGCGTCGGCGAGCACGTCGCGCGGCTGCTCGCCGCGCGCTTCGGCACGCTCGAGCGGCTCGCCCGGGCCTCCCGCGCCGAGCTCGCCCGCGTCCGCGGCATCGGCCCGGTGCTCGCGCGCTCCGTGGCGGGCTGGCTCGCGGACCGGGGGAACCGGCGGGTGCTCGCGCGCCTCGCCGCCGCGGGCGTCGCGACACGCGAGCCGCGCGCGCCGGCGCGAGGCCCGCTCGCCGGCAAGACGGTCGTGCTCACCGGCGCGCTCGCGGGCCTGACGCGCGAGGCGGCCGAGGCGCTCGTGCGCCGCGCGGGCGGGCGGGTGAGCGGCGCCGTCTCGAGGCGGACGGACTACGTGGTCGTGGGCGCGGCGCCCGGGAGCACGCTCGACACCGCGCGCCGGCTGGGCGTCGCCGAGCTCGACGCGCGCGCCTTCGCGCGGCTGGTGGGGCCGGCGTGATCTGGAGGGCGCTCGCCTGCGACTACGACGGCACCCTCGCCTCCGAGGACCGGATCGGCGCCGAGGCGCTCGCCGCGCTGCGCGAGGCGCGCGCGGCGGGCCTGCGCCTGATCCTCGTCACCGGGCGGACCTTCTTCGAGCTGCTGCGCGTCTGCGAGCCCGTCGACCTCTTCGACGCGGTCGTCGCCGAGAACGGCGGCGTCCTGTACTTCCCGACGATCGGCGTCCTCCGCGACCACGCGCCGCCGCCGCCGAGCCGGCTGCTCGCCGAGCTGGACGCCCAGGGGATCCCCTTCCAGGCGGGCCGCGTCATCGTGGGGACGTGGCGCGCGGAGGAGAAGCGCGTGCGCGAGACGCTCCGGGCGCTCGGCGTGCGGATGGAGATCGCCCACAACCGCGCGGCGGTCATGCTGCTCCCGCCCGGCATCTCGAAGGGCGAGGGCGTGCGCCAGGCGGTCCGCGCCCTCGGGCTCGCCCACCACGACGTCCTCGCCCTCGGCGACGCGGAAAACGACCTCGACCTCTTCGCGGCGTGCGGCTGGACGGCGTGTCCGGTCAACGCCGTCCCCGAGCTGAAGGACCACGCCGACTTCATCTTCCCCGGGGCCGACGGCAGCGGGGTCGCGCGCGCGATCACCGGCCCGATCCTGGGCGGCCTCCTGCCGGTCGCGCGCTCGTCGCGCCACCGGCTCGCGATCGGCTGGGTGGCGGAGACCGCGGAGCCGGTCGAGATCCCCGAGCGCGGCGTCAACGTGCTGATCCAGGGCGACCCGCTCTCGGGGAAGTCGTGGCTCGCGGGCGTGCTGATCGAGCGGCTGCTCGGCCGCCGCTACGCCGTGTGCGTCGTCGATCCCGAGGGGGACTACCAGGTGCTCGCGCCGCTGCCGGGCGTGAGCTGGGTCGAGACGCGGAGCCTGCAGGTGTGGGACCGCGCGCTCGAGCGCTTCGACCAGGACCCGGCCGCGTGCGTGATCCTCGACCTCTCCACGCTCGAGCAGGCGGACAAGGCCGCGCTGATCGCGGCGGGCATCGGGCTGCTCCGCGAGCGCCGGCGGCGCGCGGGGCCGCCGCACTGGGTGGTCCTCGACGAGGCGCACTACTGGCTCGGGGCGGCCGGGATCCCCGACGCCGTGCTCGGCCTCGAGGACAAGGGGTTCTGCCTCGTCACCTACTGCGCGAGCCGGCTCCGCCCGTCGGTGCTCGCCGCCGTGGACGTCTTCCTGCTCGCGCGCACGGCCGCGGCCGCCCAGCTCGACTGCCTGCGCGAGGTGCTCGCGCGGGCGCCGACCGACGCCGCCGACCTCGCCGCCGTGCTGCCCGGCCTGCCCCTGGGCGAGTTCCTCCTGCTGCGCACCGAGCCGGCCGGGGCGCGCACGCGGACGTTCGTCGCGGCGCCGCGGATGACGTCGCACGTCCGGCATCTCAGGAAGTACGCCGACGGCCGGCTGCCCGAGCCCCGCCGCTTCTTCTTCCGCGCGCCCGACGGCCGCCTCGCCGCGACCGCGGGGAGCATCGGCGAGTTCCTGCAGGGCGTCGGCGTCGTCGGCGACGAGGTGCTCGCGTTCCACGCCGCCCGCGGCGACTTCTCGCGCTGGCTGCTCGAGGTGTTCGCCGACCGCGAGCTGGGCCGCCACCTTGCGAAGCTCGAGGGGCGCTGGAGCCGGCGCGAGATCACCGACCTCCGCGGCGCCCTCGAGCGCCTGCTCGCGGCGGCGGTCAAGCGCGCGGGCGAGGCGCGCCGCGCGATGCGCCGCAGCGGCTAGAGGCGGCAGGCGCCGGGGTCGCAGCGCGTGAAGAACTCGCGCGCCGCCGGGTCCTCGCCGACGCCGAGGGTCAGCACCTGCGCGGGCCGGGAGCCCGACCGGTAGATCGTGAGGCCCTTGAGGCCGAGCGTCCAGCCGTCGCGGTACGCCTGCGCCACGTCCGCGCGCGTGGCGTCGTGCGGCAGGTTGATCGTCTTCGACACGGCGTTGTCGACGTGCCGCTGGAAGGCCTGCTGGATCAGGAGGTGCTGGCGCACCGGGACCTCGCCCGCGGTCACGAACAGGCGGCGCACGCGCTCGGGAACGTCCGGCACGCCGCGCAGGCTCCCGGCGGCGAGCGCCTGCTCGACGAGGCCCGGCGCGTCGAGGCGGTGCGCCTCGGCCCAGCGCAGGAAGATCGGGTTGATCTCGGTGAGCGGCGCGCCGCCGAGCGTGTGCGCGCGCCGGTAGGCGAGCGCGAACAGGGGCTCGATGCCGCCGCTCGTGTCGGCGAGGATGCCGAGCGTCCCGGTCGGCGCGATCGACAGCCGCGTCGCGTTCCGCACCTGCTCGCCGGTCGCCGCGTAGACGCTGCGCGCCCAGTTGGGGAACGGGCCGCGCTGGCGCGCGAGGTCGCGCGAGGCCGCGCGCGCCTCGGCGGCGATGAAGGCCATGAGCCGGTCGGCCCAGCCGACGGCCTCGGGCGCGTCGTACGGCACGCCGAGCAGGATCAGGCTCTCGGCGAAGCCCATCACGCCGAGGCCGATCTTGCGGTTGCCCCGCGTCAGCTCGCCGATCTCGGGCAGCGGGTCGCGGTTCACCTCGATCACGTCGTCGAGGAAGCGGACGCCGGCGTGCACGGCGTGGCGCAGGCGCTCCCAGTCCACGTCGGGCTCGGCGCCGTCCGTCCGCACCAGGTGGGCCAGGTTGATCGAGCCGAGGACGCAGCTCTCCCACGGCAGGAGCGGCACCTCGCCGCACGGGTTCGTCGCCTCGATCGCGCCGAGCGCGGGCGTGGGGTTGGCGCGGTTGATCGTGTCGAGGTAGAGCAGGCCCGGGTCGCCGACGCGCCACGCCGCGTCCACGATGCGCTCGAACACCTCGCGCGCCGCGAGCTCGCCGACGACGCGCCCGCCGCCCGGGTGCACGAGCGGGTACCCCTCGCCGCCGGCGACGGCCTCCATGAACCGGTCGGTGACGCCGACCGACAGGTTGAAGTTCGGCAGCTCCTCGCCCGCGCGCTTGACCTCGACGAACTCGAGGATGTCGGGGTGGTCCACGCGCAGCACGCCCATGTTGGCGCCGCGGCGCCGGCCCCCCTGCTTGATGTTCTGCGTCGCGCAGTCGAAGATCCGCATGAACGACACCGGCCCCGACGCCTCGCCGCCGGTCGAGGCGAGCGCGTCGCCGCGCGGGCGGAGCCGCGAGAAGGAGAACCCGGTGCCGCCGCCTGCGCGCTGCAGCAGCGCCATCCGGCCGAGCGCCGCGAAGATCGCCTCGAGCGAGTCCTCGACGGGCAGGACGAAGCACGCCGCGAGCTGGCCGAGCGGCGTGCCCGCGTTCATGAGCGTCGGCGAGTTCGGCAGGAAGTCGAGCGCGACCACGAGGCCGTGGAAGACCTCCTGCCACTCGTCCGCCTGCCACGCCGGACCGAGCAGGAGCTCGGCCTGCGCGACGGCCCGGGCGACCCGGCGGAAGAGCTCGGCGGGGGTCTCGACGACGCGCCGCGAGGCGTCCCGCCTCAGGTAGCGGGCCTCGAGCACCCGGAGGGCGTTCGGCGACAGCTCGGCCACGCCCCCTCGTCGTTGCAGGCGACCTGCCAACCGGGAAGCGGCCTCCGCCGGAGGGTTCGGCGCCGCCCGCCCGGCCCGGGTGTCCCGCCTCCGCCCCAGCTGAGGCGCGGGGGCCCCGTCGCCGGCGCGCCGGACGCGCCCGACGGCGCGCCCGGCGCGGCGGCGGCTGGCGGCAGGCTTGCATCCCTCGACGGTGCGCGCCGGGCGCGCGAGGAGGCGACGATGGGCAAGGCGAAGGGGACGCGGACGGCGAAGCGCGGCTCGGCGCTCCGGGCGCCGCGGTCGGCGAAGGCGGGACGCCCGCCGCGGACGAGCGTGGCGCCGCCGCGGGTGCGCCGGCGCCGGCGGCGGGCGAGCGTCACGCTCAAGAAGGGCGCGGTCCTGCTGCAGGCCGAGCGGCCGCCCCGCACGGCGTGGGGCGCCGAGTCGCCCCGGGTCAAGAAGCGGTAGGGCGCTCCTCGAGGCGGCCCTCGCCCGAGGTCCACGCGATCGCCGCGCGCACGGCGTCGCGCAGCCGCACCATCTCGCGCCACTCCCGCCGCTCGGCCGCGAGCGGCGCGCCGATCGTGACCGTGATGGGCCCGCGCCGCGGGAGCCAGGAGTAGGCGGGCAGGATCGCGCGGGTCCCGGAGAGCGTGACCGGGACCACGGGGCAGGCGGCCTCCACGGCCGCCTTGAAGGCCCCGAGCTTGAACGGGAGCAGCCCGGGCGGCCGGAGAAACGTGCCCTCGGGGAAGAAGAGGAGCGAGGTCCCCGCGCGCAGCGCCTCCGTCACGCGCTCGGCGTCGGCCACGCCGCGCGAGAGGTCCACGCGGTCCACGGTGAGGTGGCCCACCTTGCGGATGACCGTGCCGACGAGCGGCGTCGTCGCGAGCTCGCGCTTGGCGACGAAGGCGAAGCGGAAGTCGAGGGGGAGCGCCGCGAGCAGCGCGAGCGTGTCGAGGTAGCTCGCGTGGTTGGCGGCGAGGATGACGGGGCCGAGCCCGCGCAGGTGCTCGAGGCCCGCGACGCGCAGCGGGCAGCCGACGAGCGCCAGCACGACCCGGCACCAGCGCCGGACGACCCGGTCGACCGGCCGGCCGGCGGGGAGCAGGAGCACGAACGCCCAGAGCACCGCGAAGGCGACGCCGAGGCAGCCCCACACCCAGGCGCCGTACGCGAGCTGGCGCGAGCGCGCGGGCAGGCGCGCCGCGCGCGCGCCCGCGCCCTCCGCGAGGAGCCGGGCCCACTGGCGCCAGGCGGGCGGGCGGCGCTCGAGCCGGCCGGCCGTCCACGCCTCGCGCGTGGCCGCGCGGCGGATCTTGCCGCTCGGCGTCTTCAGGACGGCGCGCGGGGCGCAGACGGCCACGGTGTCGGGCGGGACGCCGAGGGCCGCGGCCACGCGCTCGACGATGCGCGCGCGCAGCCGCTCGCGCGCCGCGGGCGCGGTCTCGCGGGTCTCGGCGACGACGACGAGGCGCTCGGTCCCGATCGCGGGGTCGGGGACGCCGAAGGCCGCCACGCAGCCCTTGCGGACGCCCGGCACCTCGCCCACGACCTCCTCGACCTCCTGCGGGTGCAGGTTGCGCCCGGCCTTGATGATCAGGTCCTTGACGCGGCCGGTGACGTAGAGCTCGCCGCCGGCCCGGTAGCCGAGGTCCCCCGAGTCGCACCAGCCGTCGCGGAACGTCGCGCGCGTCGCCGCGGGGTTGCGCCAGTAGCCGCCCGTCACCGACGGGCCGCGGAACTCGATCCGCCCCTCGACGCGCTCGCCGAGGGACCGGCCCTCGGCGTCCACGATCCGGACCTCGTGGCCCGGCAGCGGGCGCCCGCACGAGACGACGCGGCCGTCGAGCCGCGGGCCGCGGCCGGGCGGCGAGATCGTGAGCCCCACCGACGCCTCGGCAAGCCCGTACACCGGGCACATCGCCTCGGGCCGGAAGCCGTACGCGGCGAAGCGGCGCGCGAAGCGCTCGAGCGTCTCCGCGCTCACGGGCTCCGAGCCGTTGAGCGCGAGGCGCCACGCGGAGAGGTCGAGCCCCTCGAGCTCCGCGTCGGCGGCCTTCCGCACGCAGAGGTCGAAGGCGAAGTTCGGCGCCGGCGAGAGCGTGCCCCGATGGGCGTGGAGCGCCCGGAGCCAGCGCGCCGGGCGCGCGAGGAAGGCCAGCGGCGGCAGGATCACGACCGGCACGCCGAAGTAGAGCGCGCCGAGCCAGGCGCCGATGAGCCCCATGTCGTGGTAGAGCGGCAGCCAGCTCACCAGCACGTCGTCGGGCCGGATCCCGACCGCCTCGCCGAGCGCGCGGATGTTGGCGAGCACGTTGGCGTGGGTGAGGAGGACGCCCTTGGGGTCGCCGGTGCTGCCCGACGTGTACTGGATGAGGGCCGGGTCGCCCGCCGCGAGCCTGAGCGGCGGCCGCTCCGGCGCCGGCGCGGCGAGCCGGTCCACCGTCGTGACCTCGGCGAGGGAGGCGACGCGCGGCCGGAGCAGCGCCGCCACGCGCCCGGCCTCCGCGAACGTCACGAGCAGGCGCGCGCCGGCGTTCGCGAGGATCTTGACCTGGCGCCGCGCGTACTCCTCGATCCGGTCGGGGCGGTAGGGCGGGTAGATCGGCACGGGCACGGCGCCCGCCAGGAGCGTGCCGAAGAACGCGGCGAAGAACGCCTCCTCCGTGCGGAGCATGAGCGCGACGGTCTCGCCCGGGCCGAGCTTGCGCTGGCGCAGCCCCGCCGCGACGGCGCGCGCGCGGGCCCAGAGCGCCCCGTAGGTGATCGTGCGCTCCCGCTCGTCCGCGTCGCGCAGGATGACGTGCGGGCGGTCGGGCGTGCGCTCGGCGTGCCAGCGCAGCACGTCCACGAGGGTGGCGGCGGCGGCGGGCGCGGCCACGCCCGCGCCGACGGGCGGCGCCGGCTCGGCGGCGCGCTCGGGGGGCGCGGGCGCGGCCCGCGCGAGGGCGCGCACGAGGTCGCGCGCGCTCTCCGCCTCCATGACGGCCGCGTCGGGCAGCTGGACGCCGAAGGCCTGCTCGAGGCGCACGGAGAGCTCGACGCGCTCCAGGCTGCCGAGGCCGAGCTCGCGCTCGAGCGACTGGTCGAGCGCCACCGCGGGCGGCGCCTGCGCCCCCTGCAGCTCGCCGACGAGGCCCTGCACGATCTCGAGGACCCCGGCCTCGGCCGCGCGGCGGTCCGCCGGCGCGGCCCGCGCGGGCTCAGGCGGCGCCGTACCTGGCGACGACTCGAGATCTGATGATGGTCTGGTTGTCAACCGCCCGGCACCCCGGGAGCGCGCGCGCCATCGTCTCCAGCGCGGCGCGCTCGGCGTCGCTCTCGACCATCCCCCACAGGGTGAGGGTTCCGTTCCGCGCCTCGACGAGAATACCCCGGTTCGAGATCCAGGCCTCGCGGTCCATGCGATCCTTCATCGCCAGGACCAGCTCGGCGTCCGAGAGCGCGGCGCCGGCGCCGGGCGCCGCGGCGAGCGCCTTCACGAGGTCGCCGCGGCTCACGATGCCGACGAGCCGGCCGCGCTCGAGCACGGGCAGGCGGCGGATCCGGTGGCGGTCGAGCAGCGCCGCGACCCACTCGATCGGCGTCTCGGGGCTCGCGTAGAGGACCTTCCGCGACATCACCTCGGCGACCGTCGTGCCCACCGCCTTCTGGTACTCGCGTGCGAGGCGCTCGCCGTCGCGGAAGAACAGCTCCCACCACGGGGGCTGGCGGCGCGGCTTCTGGCGGACGATCAGATCCCCCTCGCTCAGCACGCCGACGACCGCGCCGTCGTCGTCCACGACGGGCAGGCCGCTCACGCCGTGGTCCACGAGCAGGCGCGCGGCGTCGTGGATCGTCGCGCCGGGTCTCACGGTGATCACGTCACGGGTCATCACCTCGGCCACCGTCTTCATCGCTCTCCTCCTCGCCCACTTGTCCAGGCAAAACCGGTGCCTGCGCGCCGGTCGGGGCAAGTGGGCGAATTCATGGCCGGCACCGGCCGGGCGGGGAGGGGCGGACCGCCTCAGGTGGGTCACCGCCACCCCACCGGCGCCCCGGCCGCGCCCGCCAACTCGCCGAAGTTGCAAGGCCTCCGGCGGCACGGCCTGGCATCGGGTTTGCGCGAGGGGGAAGGGTCTATGCCGCGCGGGCTCGCACTCACGCCGCTCATCGCCGGCGATCCCGTCCGGGTCGGGGCCGACGGCGCCGACCCGGCCGGCCTGCTCGCCGCCGTCGGGCTCGCCGGGCTCGAGGCGCCCGGCGTGGTCGGGCTCGCGCCCGGCGTCGGCCTCGTCCTGGCGCTCGCCGGCGCGGGCCCGCCCGCGCTCCGCTGGGTGCGTCTGGGCCGCCCGACGGCGCTCGCGCCGGGGGGCGACCCGGTGGACGTCGTGGTCGTGCTGACGGCGCCCCTCGCGCAGAGCGGCCCCGCGCTCCGCTGGGTCGCGCGCCTGCGCGCCGGGCTCGCGGACCGGGCGCGCGTCGAGCGCGCGCGGAGCGCGACGAGCCGGGAGGAGCTGGTGCGCGCGCTGGCCCCGCTCGACGAGGACGCGGGCGAGAGCCCGCTCGCCGCCGCCGACCTCCTGGCCCTGCTCGGCTCGGGGCCGGGCGGGCTCGCGCGCGACGAGGCCGCGCGCCGGCGCGCGCGGGCGGGGCCGAACCGCCTGGAGCACGTCCGGCGCCGCCCGCTACTCGCGCGGCTCGCCGAGCAGTTCGTGAGCTTCTTCGCCGCGCTCCTGTGGGTCGGCGGCGGGCTGGCGTTCCTCGCCGGCATGCCCCAGCTCGGCTGGGCGATCTTCGCGGTCATCGGGATCAACGGCGTCTTCGGCTTCTTCCAGGAGCACCAGGCCGAGCGCGCGGTCGAGGCGCTGGAGGAGCTGCTGCCCCACGAGGTCACGGTGCTGCGCGCCGGTGACGGCTGGCGCGTGCCGGCCGCGGACCTGGTCCCCGGCGACGTCGTGGAGCTGGAGGAGGGCGACCAGGTGCCCGCCGACGCGCAGGTCGTCGCCGCCGAGGGGCTGCGCGTGGACCAGAGCGCGCTCACGGGCGAGCCGCACCCGGTCCTGAAGCTGCCCGCGGCGGGCGACGCGCGTGAGCACGTGCCGCGCCTCGAGCGCCACGAGCTGGTCTTCGCCGGCACCGCCGCCGTCGCCGGCCGCGCCACGTGCCTGGTCACGGCGACCGGCATGGGCACCGAGATCGGCGACGTCGCGCGCCTCACGCAGGCCGTCGAGCGGGAGCCGAGCCCGCTCCAGCGCGAGATGCGGCGGGTGACCCGCGTCGTCACCGTGCTCGCCGTCGGCTTCGGCGTCGGCTTCTTCGCCCTCGGCGTCGCGACGGGCGCGCTGTCGCTCGGCGACGGCTTCCTCTTCGCCCTCGGCATCGTCGTCGCCAACGTGCCCGAGGGGCTCCTGCCGACGCTCACGCTCGCGCTGGCTCTCGCCGTCCAGCGCCTGGCCCGCTTCGGGACGCTCGTCAAGCGCCTCTCGGCGGTCGAGGCGCTCGGCGCGACGACCGTGATCTGCACGGACAAGACCGGCACGCTCACCGAGGGCCGGATGGCGGCGCGCGCGCTGTGGGCCGGGGGACGCGTCCAGGACGCGACGGCGCCGGCGGGCGCGGACGCGCGCGCGCTGCTCGAGGCGGCCGTGCTCGCCTCGCAGGCGACCCGCGAGCACGGCGACCCGACCGAGGTCGCGCTCGTCGCCGCCGCGCACGCCGCGGGGCTCGACGCCGCCGCGCTCCGCCGCGCGCACGCGCTCGCCGCCGCGTACCCGTTCGACTCGTTCCGCAAGCGGATGACGCTCGTGCGCGCGGGCGGCGCCGGCGCGGTGGCCTGGGTGAAGGGCGCGCCGCAGGAGACGCTCGCCCTCTGCGCGCGCGTGCGCCGCGACGGCGCCGGCGTCGTGCTCGACGAGGAGACGCGCCGCGCGATCCTCGCCGACCACGACCGGCTCGCCGCCGACGGGCTGCGCCTGCTCGCGGTCGCCGCGCGGCCGCTCGAGGCGGACCAGGTCGGCGCCGGCCAGGGCGCCGTCGAGCGCGACCTCGAGCTCCTCGGCCTGGTCGCGCTCTGGGACCCGCCGCGCCCGGAGGTCGAGGGGGCGGTCGCGCTCTGCCGGCGCGCGGGCATCCGCGTCGTCGTGGTCACCGGCGACTACGGCCTCACCGGCGCGGCGATCGCGCGCCGGATCGGCCTGCCCGTCGGCAAGGTCGTCACCGGCGACGAGGTCGCGCGCATGTCGCCCGAGGCGCTCGCCAGCGTCGCGCGCGAGCCGGGCGTCCTGTTCGCGCGGACCTCGCCCGCGCACAAGCTCGCGATCGTCGGCGCGCTCACGGCGGCGGGCGAGGTCGTGGCGGTGACGGGGGACGGCGTCAACGACGCGCCCGCGCTCAAGGCCGCGGCGGTCGGCTGCGCGATGGGCCGGCGCGGCACCGAGGTGGCCAAGGAGGCGGCCGAGGTCGTGATCACGGACGACAACTTCGCGTCCATCGTCGCGGCGATCCGGCAGGGGCGGACGGTCTACGCGAACATCGGGAAATTCGTCACCTACATCTTCGCCTCGAACGTGCCCGAGCTGGTGCCGTTCCTCGCCTTCGTCCTGCTCGGCATCCCGCTGCCGCTCACGCTCATGCAGATCCTCGCCGTGGACCTCGGCACGGACGTGGTGCCGGCGCTCGCGCTCGGCGCCGAGCCCGCGGAGCCGGGCGTCATGGACCGGCCGCCACGCGCGCGCGGGGACCGGCTGCTCGGCGCCGGGCGCCTGCTGCGCGCGTACGGCTTCCTCGGCGTCGTCGAGGCCGCGCTGGCGCTCGGCGCGTTCTTCTGGACGTACCGGGTGGCGGGCTGGCGGCCGGGAGGGCCGCTGGCGGCGAGCGGCGACCTCTACCGCCGCGCCACGACGATGACGCTCGCCGGCATCGTCGCGGCGCAGGTCGGCAACGTCTTCGCCTGCCGGACGGACCGCGAGTCGGTCTTCCGCGTGGGGCTCGGCACGAACCGGCTCGTGCTCGCGGGCATCGCGGCCGAGCTGGGCGTGCTGCTCCTGCTGATCCTGCTCCCGCCGCTCGCCTGGCTCTTCGGCCTCGCCCCGCTCGCGTTCGCCGAGTGGGGCATCCTGCTCCTGTTCCCGCCGGCGGTGTTCCTGCTCGAGGAGGCGCGCAAGGGGGTGGTCCGGTGGGCGCGGCCCGCGCGCGTCGCCCCGGCACCCGAGAAAGGAGTCGTCCCATGACGGCGTTCCGTCGAGTCCTCCACGCCACCGACTTCTCGAAGGCCTCGGCGCCGGCGTTCGCGCGGGCGCTCGAGACCGCGCGGACGAGCCGTGCCCGGCTCGCGCTCGTGCACGTGCTGATGCCGCCGGCGATGTTCCTCGAGGACAGCGTGCTCTCGGCCCGCACCCTGCGGGAGCTGCGGGAGCAGGCGCGGCGCGGCGCGCAGGACCGGCTGGCGCCGTTCCTGGCGCGGGCGCGGCGCCGGCGGGTCCGGGCGGTGGCGGTCGTGCGGGAGGGCCTGCCCGCCGACGAGATCGTCGCCGAGGCGCGACGCCGCCGGGCCGACCTGATCGTCGTCGGCACCCACGGCCGCACTGGCCTGCGGAGGTTCTTCCTGGGCAGCGTCGCCGCGCGCGTCGTCACGCTCGCGCGCTGCCCCGTCCTGACCGTCGGCGCCCGCTGACGAGGAGGCGTGCCATGAGCAACGGGATCTTCACCGCGCCGCGTCCCCGGAACGAGCCCGTGCTCGGCTACGCGCCGGGCAGCCCCGAGCGGCGGGCGCTCCGCGCCGAGCTCGAGCGGCTGGCGGGCCAGGTCGTCGAGATCACGCCGCGCATCGGCGGCGCGCGCATCGCCACCGGCCGCACCGCCGAGGCCGTCATGCCGCACGACCACCACCACGTCCTCGCCGTCTGGCACCAGGCGGGCGCCGCCGAGGTGGCCCGCGCGATCGAGGCGGCGCTCGCGGCCCACCGCGCGTGGTCGGGGCTGCCGTGGGAGGAGCGCGCCGCCGTGTTTCTCCGCGCGGCCGAGCTCCTGGCGGGGCCGTGGCGGATGACGCTCAACGCGGCGACGATGCTCGGCCAGTCGAAGACCGCGCACCAGGCCGAGGTGGACTCGGCCTGCGAGCTGATCGACTTCTGGCGCTTCAACGTCGCCTGGGCCGAGGAGATCTACCGCCAGCAGCCCGAGTCCTCGCCCGGCTGCTGGAACCGGCTCGAGCACCGCCCCCTCGAGGGCTTCGTGCTCGCCGTGACGCCGTTCAACTTCACCTCGATCGCCGGCAACCTGCCGACGGCGCCCGCGCTGATGGGCAACACCGTCGTGTGGAAGCCCGCCTCCTCGGGCGTGTACGCGGCCCACGTCCTGATGGACCTGCTCGAGGCGGCCGGGCTCCCGCCGGGCGTCGTGAACCTGGTCCCCGGCGTCGCCGCCGAGGTGGGCGAGGCGGCGCTCGCCTCGCCCGACCTGGCGGGCGTGCACTTCACGGGCTCGACGGCGACGTTCCGCGCGATCTGGGAGGCGGTCGGGCGCGGCATCGGGCGCTACCGGAGCTACCCGCGGCTCGTCGGCGAGACCGGCGGCAAGGACTTCGTCCTCGCCCACCCGACGGCCGACCCGGCGGCGGTCGCCACGGCGCTCACGCGCGGCGCCTTCGAGTACCAGGGCCAGAAGTGCTCGGCCGCCTCGCGCGCGTTCATCCCGGCCTCGCTCTGGCCCGAGGTGGAGCGGCGGCTCCTCGCCGACGTCGCCGCGCTCCGGGTCGGCGACGTGCGGGACTTCGGCAACTTCATGGGCGCGGTGATCGACCGGGACGCGTTCGCGAAGGTGCGGGGCTACCTCGACCTCGCGCGGCGCTCGCCGGACGCCGAGATCCTCGCCGGGGGCGGGTCCGACGACCGCGCGGGCTGGTTCGTCGAGCCGACCGTCGTGCGCGCGCTGGCGCCCGACCTGCCGCTCCTGCGCGAGGAGATCTTCGGGCCCGTGCTCGGCGTCTGGGTGTACGCCGACGACGCGCTCGACGCGGCGCTCGCGCTCTGCGACCGCGGCACGCCCTACGCGCTCACCGGCGCGATCTTCGCGCGCGACCGCGCGGCGATCGCGCGGATGACGGCGGCGCTCGCGTACGCGGCCGGCAACTTCTACGTCAACGACAAGCCGACCGGGGCCGTGGTCGGCCAGCAGCCCTTCGGCGGCGCGCGCCTGTCCGGCACCGACGACAAGGCCGGCAGCCCGCTGAACCTGCTCCGCTGGGTGAGCCCGCGCGCGATCAAGGAGACGTTCGCGCCGCCGACGGACTTCCGCTACCCGTACATGATCGCTGAGCTGGGGGGCCCCGACATGGCCCCCCAGGCTCCGCCGCCCACGAACATGGGGGGCCCCGACATGGCCCCCCAGGCTCCGCCGCCCATGAACATGGGGGGCCCCGACATGGCCCCCCAGGCTCCGCCGCCCATGAACATGGGGGGCCCCGACATGGCCCCCCAAACCCCCCGGGCTTGACGGCGGAGCGGGAGAGTGCTAAATGTCCGGACATCCTTACAGCGGGAGGCAGCGGTGAACTACCGGCCCGGGATTCCGCGGTATCTGCAGATCGCCGACGCGATCCGCCACGACCTGAGGGGCGAGGGCGAGCGCATCCCCTCCGAGCACGCGCTCTGCGCCACGTTCAAGGTGAGCCGCCCCACGATCCGCCAGGCCCTCGACGTGCTCGTCCAGGAGGGGCTCCTCTACCGCCACGCCGGGCGCGGCACGTTCTCGACGCCGGCCGCGGGCGTGGACAGCAAGCTCCGCGTGATCGGCTCGGTCGGCGACATGATGGCGCTCGGCGACGAGACCTGGTTCAAGCTCGTCTCGCGCGAGATCGTGACGCTGCCGGCGAACATCGCGCAGGCGCTCCGGCTGCCGCCGCGCTCCTCGGCGTACTGCGTCGTGGGCGTGCGCCACGGCGAGAGCGGCCCGTTCCAGCACGTCACCGCGTACGTGCCGCTCACGATCGGCACGGCGCTCTCCGACGAGGACCTGTCCAAGACGTCCCTCATCGGGGCGATCGAGCGGCTCACCGGCGTCCAGATCAAGCTGATGGAGCAGGTCGTGGACGCCGCGCTCGCGCCGCGGCAGGTCGCCGAGCTGCTCCAGATCCGCCCGCGCTCGCCGCTCCTGCTCTTCGAGCGCACGTACTTCGCGGCCAGCGGCGAGCCCGTCGAGCACGCGATCACGTACCAGGTGGGCAAGCGCTATCCGTACCGGGTCGTCTTCTCGCGCGCCGACCGCCGGAGCTGACCCCGCGTGGCGTACCGCATCGGCTTCGACGTCGGCGGCACCTTCACGGACTTCGTGCTGCAGTCCCCCTCGGGCGAGCTCGCGACGGCGAAGCGGCTGACGACGTACCCGGACCCGTCCGAGGCGTGCCTGGCGGGCCTCGACGCGCTGATCGCGGCGAGCGGCGTGGCCTGGGGCGACGTCGCCCAGGCCGTGCACGGCACCACGCTCGGCTCGAACGTCGTGATCGAGCGCAAGGCGCGCGGCGTCGGGCTGCTGACCACGCGCGGCTTCCGCGACGTGCTGGTCATCGGGCGCGAGAAGCGCTACCAGGTCTACGACCTGCAGATCGAGAAGCCGCGCCCGCTGATCCCGCGCCGGCTCATCGGCGAGGTGACCGAGCGCATCCTGGCCGACGGCTCGGTGCGCACGCCGCTCGACGAGGCCGACGCGCGCCGGGCCGTGCGCGAGCTCGTCGCGCGCGGGGTCACGACGCTCGCGATCTGCCTCCTGCACGCCTACCTGAACCCGGCGCACGAGAAGCGCCTGGCGGCGCTCGTGGCGGAGGAGGCGCCGCGCGTGACGGTGACGCTCTCGCACGAGGTCTCGCCGACGTTCCGCGAGTACGAGCGGACGTCCACGACGGTGGTCAACGCGTACGTGATGACGGCGGTGCGCGAGTACCTCGCCGGGCTCGGCCGGGCGCTCGCCGCGCGCGGCTACCGCGGTCGCCTCTTCGTCATGCAGTCCTCGGGCGGCATCGCGACGGCCGAGGCGATGCAGCGCTACCCGGTGCGCATGATCGAGTCGGGCCCCGCCGCGGGCGCCCTGATGGCGGCGGCGTACGGCGAGCTCACGGGCCACCGCGACCTGATCGCGTTCGACATGGGCGGCACGACCGCGAAGCTCGCGCTCGTCGAGAAGGGGCGGCCGTCCACGACGACCGCGTTCGAGCTCCACCGCGTCGCGAACGCGCCGGGCAGCGGGCTGCCGATGAACATCCAGGCGCTCGACCTGGTCGAGATCGGCGCGGGCGGCGGCTCGATCGCGCGCGCCGCGCTCGGCGTGATCGCGGTCGGCCCGGAGAGCGCCTCGTCCACGCCGGGCCCCGTCTGCTACGGGCGCGGCGGCGCCGAGCCCACGGTCACCGACGCGAACCTCGTGCTCGGCTACCTGAACCCGGACGACTTCGCCGGGGGCTCGATGCGCCTGGACGCCGCGGGCGCCGCGCGGGCGCTCGAGGCGAAGGTGGCGCGCCCCCTCGGGCTCCCGCTCGCCGAGGCCGCGTGGGGCGTCCACGCGATCGTGAACACGAACATGGAGCTGGCGACGCGGGTCGTCTCGATCGAGCGCGGCCGCGACCCGCGCGACCTCACGCTCGTCGCCTTCGGCGGCTCGGGCCCGGTGCACGGCTGCCGGCTCGCCCGGGCGCTCGGGATTCCCCGCGTGATCCTGCCGGCGGCGGCGGGCGTGACCGCGGCGATCGGGCTCCTGGCGGCGGAGGTCCGCTTCGACGTCGCGCGCACGTACGTGCGCCGCCTCGACGCGGTGGACCCGGCGCGCCTGAGCGCGATGTACGAGGAGATGGCGGCGCAGGCGCTCGAGGTGGTGCGCGAGTCCGCGGTCGCCGGCGACGTGACCGTGGCGCGCGGCGCCGACGCCCGCTACGTGGGCCAGGGCTACGAGCTGACGGTGCCCGTCCCCGCGGGCGCGCTCGACGCCGCGGCGCTCGCGCGCGTGCGCGCGGCGTTCGACGAGGTCTACGCCGCGCGCTACGGCTACGCGAACCCGGCGGAGCCCGTGGAGATCGTCACCTGGAAGCTGTCGGCCGTCGGCGGCTCGCCGCGGATCGCGCTCGCGAAGGCCGCGCGCGGCGCGGGCGCGCCCGCGCCGAAGGGGCGGCGCCGCGCGTACTTCCCCGAGACGGGCGGCTTCACCGAGACGCCCGTGTACGACCGCTACGCGCTCGGCGCGGGCGCGCGGCTCGCGGGGCCCGCGATCGTCGAGGAGCGCGAGTCCACGACGGTGCTCCCGCCCGGGACGGCCGCGACCGTGGACGAGTACGCGAACCTGCTGGTGGAGCCCGCATGACGCTGGACCCGGTCACCCTCGGCGTCGTCTGGGGGGCGCTCCAGTCGATCGCGGTCGAGATCGGCACGACCGTGCACCGGACGGCGTACTCGGAGCAGGCGCGCGAGGGCCAGGACTTCTCGGTCGCGGTCTTCGACCCCGCGGGGCGCATGGTCGCCCAGGGGCCGTACTCGCCCGGTCACATGGGCGCGATGTCCTTCGCGGTCCGGAACGCGCTCGCCGCCCACCCCGTCGAGACCCTCCGGCCGGGCGACGCGATCCTCCTGAACGACCCGCTGCTCGGCTCCGGGCACCTGCCCGACTTCTTCGTCACGCAGCCCGCCTTCCACGCGGGGCGGCTCGTCGGCTTCGCGGTGAACATCCTCCACCACACCGACGTGGGCGGCCAGCGGCCGGGGAGCCAGGGCGTCGAGGGGATCTTCGACTACTTCCAGGAGGGGCTGCGGATCCCGCCGACGAAGGTCTGGACGGAGTACGCGGAGCAGGAGGGGATCGTCGGCATCATCGCCGCGAACACGCGCACGCCCGACAAGGTGCTCGGCGACCTGCGCGCCCAGCGCAGCGCGCTGCGCGTCGGCGAGCTGCGATTGCAAGAATTGGCCGCGCGCTACGGGCCCGCCACGCTCCAGGCCGCGATGGACGAGATCATCGCGCGCACGGAAGCCGGCATGCGGCGGGCGATCGGCGAGATCCCCGACGGCGTCTACACGTTCGAGGACTTCATGGACGACTGGGGGCCCGGGACCGACCCGCTCCGCGTCGCGGTGACGGTGACGGTGGCCGGCGACGCGCTGGTGATCGATTACGCGGGCTCGTCCCCGCAGACCGCGTCGGGCCTGAACTCGTACATCAACTACACGCGCTCGTACTCGTACGCGGCGGTCAAGTGCCTCACCGACCCCTTCGGGCCGATGAACGAGGGCGCGCTCCGGCCCGTCACGGTGCGGGCGCCCGAGGGCTCGTTCCTCAACCCGCGGCCGCCCGCGGGCGGCGGCCCGCGCGCGGTCATCTGCTACCGCACGTTCGAGTCGGTCCTGGGCGCGCTCGCGCCCGCCCTGCCCGCGCGCGTCGCGGCGGCGGCCTCCCACATGGCGAACCCGACGTTCGGCGGCTGGGACCGCGCGCGCAAGCGCCGGTTCGTCGCCTACGAGCTGGTGCTCTCGGGCACCGGCGCGCGCGCGACGAAGGACGGGTGCGAGGCGATGGCGTGGGCGTTCAACGCCTCGAACATCCCCGTCGAGGCCCAGGAGGCGAACCAGCCGATCGTCATCGAGCGCTTCGAGCTGATCCGCGACTCGGGCGGGGCGGGGACGTTCCGCGGGGGTCTCGGCGTCCGCCGGGACATGCGCTTCCTGGCCGACGAGGGCAAGCTCACGAACCTCTCGGACCGGCAGCGGTTCCCGCCGTACGGCCTCTTCGGCGGCCGGCCCGGGCGGCTCGCGCGCACCGTGCTCGACCCCGGCCCGGGCGAGACGCTCGTGCACGGCAAGGCCTCGCGCGAGTTCGCCTACGGTGACGTGCTCTCCTTCCAGCAGTCGGGGGCGGGCGGGTACGGCGATCCGCTCGCGCGCGACCCCGCGCGCGTGCTCGAGGACGTGCTCGACGACTACGTCTCGGCCGAGGCGGCGCGCGAGGCGTACGGCGTGGTGCTCGTCCCGGTGCCCGGTGCGGGGCCGAACGTCGGGCGCGACGGCGCCCCGACGGCGTTGAGGGTCGACGTCGAGGCGACCGCGGCGCTGCGCGCGGCGAGGCGCGCGTGATCCGCTTCACCGACGAGCAGGAGCAGTTCCGCCGCGCCGTCGCGCGGTTCGTGGACGCCGAGGTCGTGCCCGCGGCCGAGGCCCTCGACGAGCGCGCGGAGTTCCCGCGCGAGCTCTTCACGCGCCTCGGCGCGCTGGGCTACCTCGGCCTCCGCTACCCGGAGGCCTACGGCGGGGCCGGCGCGGACATGGTGACCTACTGCCTCCTCGCCGAGGAGCTGGCGCGCGGCTCGATGTCGCTCGCCGCCGCGGCCTGCATGCAGTCGCTGATGGGCACGCACTTCATCCACGCGTACGGCTCGGAGGACCTCCGGCGGCGATACCTGGTGCCCGCGCTCCGCGGCGACCTGGTCGCGACCTTCGCGCTGACCGAGCCCGGCGCGGGCTCGGACCTCGCGAGCATCACGACGCGCGCCGAGCGGCGCGGCGACCGCTGGGTCCTGCGCGGGACCAAGACCTGGGTGACGAACGCGCCCGTCGCCGACGTGCTGACCGTGGCGGCGAAGACGTCGGGCGAGCGCGGCCTCGAGAACATCGCGCTGTTCCTGCTCGACCGCGCCGCGATGCGGGGCATCACGCTCGGCAAGTCGATCGAGAAGATCGCGGTGCGCGCCTCCGTGACCGGCGAGATCCTGCTCGAGGACGTCGAGGTGCCGGCCGAGCACCTGCTCGGCGGCGAGACGGGCGGCGTCGAGAAGATCGGCGGCATCCTCGCCGAGATCCGGGTGATGACGGCCGCGCTCTCGACGGGGCTCGCGCGCGCCGCCTACGACGCGGCGCTCGCCTACGCGCGCGCGCGTGTCGCGTTCGGCAAGCCGATCGTCGAGCACCAGGCGATCGGCTTCAAGCTCGCCGACATGCTCACGGCGCTCCACGCGGCGGCGCTCGTGACCTACCAGGCCGCCGGGCGCCTGGACGCCGGCCGCGCGGTCGCGCGCGAGGCGGCGATGGCGAAGCTGCTCGCCTCGGAGACGGCGGTGCGGGTCACCGACGAGGCCGTGCGCATCTTCGCCTCGTACGGGCTCGCGAGCGAGTATCCGGTGCAGCGCTACTTCCGCGACGCGCGCTTTCTCTTGCCCGGCGGGGGCACGTCCGAGATCCTGCGCGTGGTGATCGGACGCGACCTCGACTGGGACCGCGGGCAGGTCTTCGGATGATGACCGACGTGCCGGATGGAGGAGCGATGGCGCCGAGGGGACGCTACTGGGAGGACTTCACGGTGGGCGGCGACACGGTCCACACGGAGATGAGCGTGCGCGAGGCGCGGCCGGCGTCCGGGCAGGACCGCGGGGTGGTCGTCTTCGACGTGGCCGTGAAGAACCAGCGGGGCGAGGCCGTGCTGACCTACGAGACCAGCGTGCTGCTCCGGAGACGGGCGGGCGCCTCGGTCGGGATCTGAGGAGGAGGCGATGGACGTGCGTCGGACGCTCTACGTGGAGGACGTCGCGCTGGTGGATGCGGGCGTGCCGCTCGCACGGCCGGTGCGGCGCGTGGCCGGGCTGGCGGTGCTCGCGAACCCCTACGCGGGCCGCTTCGTGGCCGACCTGTCCCCGCTGTTCGACACCGGCCTCGAGGTGGGCACGCTCCTCATGACGCGGGTGCTGGAGCTGCTCGGCGGGCCGGCGGTGTCCTACGGCAAGGCGGCCGTCGTCGGCACGCTCGGCGAGACGGAGCACGGCGGCGCGCTGCTCCACCCCAAGCTCGGCAAGCCGATGCGCGCCGCCGTCGGCGGCGGCGAGGCGATCATCCCCTCGAACGTCAAGGTCGCGGCGCCGGGCACGCCGATCGACGTGCCGCTCGGCCACAAGGACAACGTCTGGTCGTTCGACCACTTCGACACGATGACGGTCATGGTGCCCGACGCCCCGCGGCCGGACGAGATCGTCATGGTGGTGGCGATCGCGGACGGCGGGCGGCCCCATCCCCGGGTCGGGCAGAGCCGCGCGACGATCTGAGGCCGTGCGAGGCGCGGGGCGGAGGAGGTGCGGGCGATGAACGAGGTGGCGCTGGTCGGCGCGGGCGTGTCGAAGTTCGGCGTGCGGAAGGCGACGTACCGGGACCTGATCTGGGAGGCGGGCAAGGCGTGCTTCGACTCGACGCCCGGAGTCAGGCCCGGGGATGTCGAAGGCCTGGTCGTCGGCTCGGTGATGCCGGAACGCACGGCGTTCCAGTCGCACATCGCCTCGCTCGCCGCCGAGGCGCTCGGCATCCGGCCGAGCGCGCTCAGCGCGCGGACCGAGCACATGTGCGCCTCGGGCACGGTCGGCATCCGCTACGCGTACGCGTTCATCGCCGCGGGGCTCGCCGACCTCGTCATGGTGCTCGGCGTCGAGAAGCTCAACCAGCCCTCGGGCGACGAGGCGATCCTCAACATGGGCACCGGCGTGGACCGCGAGTGGGAGGCCGCGTTCGGCCTCACGGCGCCGCCGTGCTTCGCGCTCGCGGCGCAGCGGCACATGGCCGCCTACGGCACGAGCGAGGAGCAGCTCGCGCTCGTCGGCGTGAAGAACCACACCCACGCCACGAAGAACCCGAACGCGCACTTCACCAGGGGCGCGACGCTCGACCAGGTGCTCTGCTCGCGCATGATCTCGACGCCGCTGCGCCTCTACATGTGCTCGCCGATCACCGACGGCGCGGCGGCGGTCCTGCTCGCGAGCGGGGAGCGGGCGCGCGCGCTCACGGACCGGCCGGTCTGGATCCGCGGCACCGGCCAGGCGCTCGACGGCTTCCAGCTCACCTCGCTCCACGAGGACTACGCCCACTGGCCCGCGCTCCGGCGCGCGGCCGGGGCCGCGTACCGGATGGCGGGCGTGGGGCCGGCGGACGTCGACCTCGCCGAGGTCCACGACTGCTTCGCGATCGCCGAGCTGATCGCGTACGAGGAGCTGGGCTTCTGCAAGAAGGGCGAGGCCGGGCCGTTCGTCGCCGCGGGGCGGAGCGACTACGGCGGCGATGTCGTCGTGAACCCGCGCGGCGGGCTCATCGGCTGCGGCCACCCGCTGGGCGCGACGGGCGTGGCGCAGGCCGCGGAGGTGTTCGTCCAGCTCCGAGGCGAGGCGGGCGCCCGGCAGGTGCCGGACGCGGCGCTCGGGCTCACCCACAACAACAGCGGCATGGGCGAGCACGTCGTGATGCTCTACGGGCGCGAGGCATGAGCTACTTCCGGGCGATCGATCCGTTCCCGCTCGAGTCGGCGGAGCAGACGAAGCTCCACGAGTTCTACAGGCACCTCGGCGAGGGGCGGCTCGTGACGACCCGGTGCGCCGGCTGCGGCGCGACGGCGTGGCCGCCGCGCGGCTTCTGCCCGGCGTGCGTCTCGGACCGGTTCGAGTGGGTGGACCTGGCGCGCGAGGGCACGGTCCACGCGTTCACGGTGCAGGAGACGGGCCTGCCCGCCGGGTTCGAGGCGCCGCGCGTGTTCGCGATCGTCAAGGTGGACGGCCATCGCGTCTTCACGATTCTCACCGGCGCGGATCCCGGCGCGGTGCGCGTCGGCCAGCGCGTGGCGCTGGCGCCGCTGCGGGTCGCCGACGACCCCACGGGCCACCCCCGCTGGCTCCCCGCCTTCCGGGTGGCGTCGCCGTGAGACCGCGTGTCGGAGCACACGGGGCCCGCGGTCGCGGCGGGGCACGGGCGTGGCGACAGCCCGGGTGCCCGTGCCCTGCATGAAGATCCTCGTGGCGAAGCCGGGGCTCGACGGCCACGATCGCGGCGCGAAGGTCGTCGCGCAGGCGCTGCGCGACGCGGGCGTCGAGGTCGTGTACACGGGGCTCAAGCGCTCGCCGGAGGAGATCGTGCAGGCGGCGATCGAGGAGGACGTGGACGTGATCGGGCTCTCGGTCCTCTCCGGCGCCCACGTGCCGCTCGCGCGGCGCGTGCTCGAGGGGCTCCGGCGCGAGGGCGCCGCGGAGATCCGGGTCGTCGTCGGCGGCACCATCCCGCCGCGCGACGCCGAGGCGCTCCGGACGCTCGGCGTGGCGCGCGTGTTCCCGATGGGCACGCCGCTGCCGGAGATCGTCGCGGCATTCACGGGGCGGGGCGAGGCGAGCCGTCCGAAGGAGGCGAGGACCCCATGAAGGACGTGCGAGCGCACGCGGGCTTCCCGATCAAGCCGGTCTACGGGCCGGAGGACACGGCCGGCGTGGACTTCGAGCGCGACGTCGGCCGTCCCGGCGAGTACCCGTTCACGCGCGGCATCCACCGGCACATGTACCGCGAGCGGCTCTTCACGATGCGCCAGTACGTCGGCTTCGGCACGCCGGAGGAGACGAACGGCCGGTTCAAGTACCTGATGGCCCACGGACAGGATGCCCTGAACGTCGCCTTCGACCTGCCCACGCAACTGGGCCTCGACTCCGACGACCCGCGCGCCGAGGACGAGGTGGGGCGGGTCGGCATGGCGATCGACACGCTCGCCGACATGGAGGCGGCGTTCGCCGGGATCCCGCTCGACCGCGTGAGCGTCTCGCTCACGATCAACGGGATGGCCGCGCCGATCACCGCGATGTACTACGCGGTCGCCGAGGCGCAGGGGGCGGCGCCCGACCGCGTCGTCACCACGCCGCAGAACGACATCCTGAAGGAGTTCGTCGCGCGCGGGACCTGGATCTACCCGGTCGAGCCCTCGCTCCGGCTCGTGGCCGACCTGATCGAGTTCTCGGCCCGGCGCTACCCGCGCTCGAACCCGGTCTCGGTCTGCGGCTACCACATCCGCGAGGCGGGCTGCACGACCGCACAGGAGATGGCGTACGGCCTCGCGATCGCCGCCGCGTACGTCGAGCTGATGCTGGCGCGCGGCATGGCCGTGGACGAGTTCGCGCCGCGCCTCTCGTTCAACTTCACCGCGTGGGGCAAGGTCTTCGAGGAGGTCGCGAAGTTCCGCGCGGGCCGGCGGCTCTACGCGCGCATGATGCGGGAGCGCTTCGGGGCGCGGAGCCCGAAGTCGTGGATGTTCCGGAGCCTGATCGGCGGCGGCGGCTCGGCGTTCACCGCGCAGGAGCCGGAGAACAACATCGTCCGCGGCGCCTACATCGCGCTCGCGGCGGCGCTCTCGGGCGCGCAGACGATCGCGCTGCCCACCTTCGACGAGGCGTACACGATCCCGTCGCCGAAGGCGCAGCTCCTCGCGCTCCGGACCATGCAGATCTGCGCGGAGGAGGCGGGCGCGGCGGACACGGTGGACCCGCTCGCCGGCTCCTACTACGTCGAGGCGCTGACGGGCGAGATGGAGCGGCAGATCCTGACGGAGCTGGCGGCGGTCGAGCGCATGGGCGGGATCGTCGAGGCGATCCGGAGCGGCGCGCTCCAGGCCGAGGTCGCGCGGCAGGCGTACCGCTACGAGCAGCAGCTGGCCTCGGGCGAGGTGCCGAAGGTCGCGGTCAACTGCCACGTGGGCGAGGGCGCGGCCGGGGCCGGCCGGGAGGTGGAGCTGTACGCGCTCGACCCGAAGGTGGGCGAGGCGCAGGTGGCCCGGCTCGCCCGGACCCGGCGCGAGCGCGACGGCGCGGCCGTCGGGCGCGCGCTCGGGCGCCTCGGCGACGCGGCGCGCGGCCCGGCCAACCTCATGGAGCCGATCCTCGAGGCCGTGAAGGCCTACGCGACGCTCGGCGAGATCTGCCAGGCGATGAAGGACGTCTTCGGCGAGCACGAGGAGCCGGTGAAGTTCTGAGCATGGTCCCGACCTTCGAGGTCATCGGCAAGACGGTGCGCAAGCGCGACGGCGCCGAGAAGGCGACGGGGCGCACGCGCTACCTCCACGACCTCGAGCTGCCGCGGCTGGCCCACGGCCGGATCCTGCGCGCGCGGTTCCCCCACGCTCGGATCGTGCGCATCGACACGACGCGCGCCCGCGCGCTCCCGGGCGTGCTCGCCGTGCTGACGGGCGAGGACGTCGAGCCCCGGCCCTTCGGCTTCGCCCGGGACCAGACGGCGCTCAAGCGGGGCAAGGTCCGGTGCGTCCGCGACGAGGTCGCCGCGGTCGCGGCCGAGACGCGCGCCACCGCCGAGGCGGCGCTCGAGCTGATCCACGTCGAGTACGCGGAGCTGCCCGCCGTGTTCGACCCGCGCGCGGCGCTGGCGCCCGGCGCGCCGCTCGTGCACGAGGAGCTGGGGACGAACGCGCATCCCCTGCGCTACCGGTTCAGCCACGGCGACGTGGACCGGGCCTTCGCGGAGGCCGCGGCGGTCGTCGAGGACACCTACCGGCTGCCGTTCGTCACGCAGGCGTGCCTCGGCACGATGGCGGCGATCGCCGACTGGGACGCGAGCGGCGGCCTCACGATGTGGACGACCACCCAGGTCCCGTTCCTCTACCAGCGCGACCTGGCCGACGCGCTCGGCCTCACGGGCGGCCGTGTGCGCGTGCTGCAGCCGCCGGTCGGCGGCAACTTCGGCCGCGGCCTCGACCTCTACCCGATCGACGTGATCGCCGCGCTCCTGGCCCGGCGAGCCGGGCGGCCGGTGAGGGTCGAGTTCGACCGCGTGGAGGAGTTCGTCGCGTGCCCGGGGCGCGAGCCGTGCACGATCCGGCTCCGCACCGCGGCCGACCGCGACGGGCGCCTGCTCGCGCGCGACTGCCACGTGACGATCGACAACGGTGCCTACACCTCGTGGGGCTCGACGACCCCGTACGTCATGCTCTCGACCGTCGCGGGCCTCTACCGCGTGCCGAGCGTGCGCCTGGACACGACGATCGTCTACACGAACAACCCGTACTCGGGCTCGATGCGCGGCTACGGCAACCCCGAGTCCACGTTCGCGGTCGAGTCCCAGATGGACGACCTGGCCGAGCGCCTCGGGCTGCCCCCGCTCGAGCTGCGCCGGCGGAACGCCAGCCAGCCCGGCGACGTGAACCCGCAGGGGTTCGTGCTCACCTCGTTCGCGATGACCGAGTGCCTCGACGCGGCGGCGGAGGAGATCGGGCGGGATGCCCCGCCGCTCCGGCCGGGCTGGCGGCGCGGCGTGGGCTACGCGGGCATGTTCCACGTGGGCGGCGGCGCGCGGATCTACCGCTCCGACGGCTGCGGCGCGATCGTCAAGCTCGACGACTTCGGCACGGTGACGCTGCTGACCGGCGCGACCGAGATCGGGCAGGGCTCGGAGACGGTCCTGGCGATGATCGTGGCCGAGACGCTCGGCGTGCCGCTCGAGCGCGTGGACGTGGTCAACTCCGACACGCGGGTGCGGCCCTGGGACGTCGGCACCCACGCGAGCCGGACCACCTTCGTCGCCGGCAACGCCGCGCGGCTCGCCGCCGAGAAGCTCCGCGCCGAGCTGCTCGCGCTCGCGGCCGCGCAGCTCGAGGAGCCGGCGGCGAGCCTCGACCTGCGGGCCGGGTGGGTCTCCGTCGCGCGCGATCCGCAGCGGCGTCTGGCGTACGACGCGGTGGCGCGCACCGGGCACTTCAAGGGCGGCGGGCGCGTGCTCGTGGCCGAGGCGTTCTACGACCCGCCGACGGCCATGCTCGACAAGGACCTCCACGGCAACGTGTCGGCGGCGTACACGTCCGCCGTGCAGGCGGCGCTGGTGGACGTGGACCCGGAGACCGGCCGGGTCGAGGTCCGGCGGATCGCCTCGGCGCACGACGTGGGCCGCGCGCTCAACCCGGGCGCCGCGGAGGGCCAGGTCCACGGCGGGATCCACATGGGGCTCGGCTACGCCCTCACCGAGCGGCTCGTCGTGGAGGACGGGCAGATCCTCACGCAGAGCTTCATGGACTACGCGCTGCTCCGGGCGGACGACATGCCCGACATCGTCGTGCGGTTGATCGAGTCCGTGGACGCGGAGGGCCCGTTCGGCGCCAAGGGCCTCGGCGAGTCGGGCGTGATCCCGGTCGCCGCGGCCGTGGCCAACGCGATCAAGGACGCGATCGGGCTGCGCTTCACCGAGCTGCCGATCACGCCGGCGCGCGTGCGCGCCGCGCTCGAGGCGCGGCGGACGTGAGGCTCTTCGAGGGCGTGCGCGTGCTCGACCTCTCCCGCATGCTGGCGGGCCCGTACGGCGCCATGCTGCTCGCCGACATGGGCGCCGAGGTCATCAAGATCGAGACGCCGGCCGGCGGCGACCCGATGCGCGCGATGGGGCCGCCGTTCCTCCCCGGGGGGGAGTCGGCGTACTTCCTCGCCGTCAACCGCAACAAGAAGTCGGTCGCGCTCGACCTGGCGGCGCCCGCGGGCCGCGAGGTGTTCCTGGATCTGGTGCGCGTCGCCGACGTCGTGCTCGAGAACTTCCGCCCTGGCGTGCTCGAGCGGCTCGGGTGCGCCTACGCCGCGCTCGCCACGGTCAACCCCCGCGTCGTCCTCTGCTCGATCTCGGCGTACGGGCAGACGGGGCCGTACAGCGACTGGCCGGCGTTCGACCTCGCGCTGCAGGCGATGGGCGGCGCGATGTCGCTCACGGGCGAGCCGGGCGGCCCGCCGGTGCGCATGGGGCTCCCGATGGCCGACCTGGCCGGCGGCCTCTTCGGCGCCTTCGCGGTCGCCGGCGCGCTCCTGCGGCGCGAGCGCACGGGCGCGGGCGCGCACGTGGACCTCTCGCTCCTCGACTGCCAGGTCTCGCTGCTCACGTACATCGCGCAGTACTTCTTGACGGACGGCCGCGTGCCCGGGCCGATGGGCTCGCGGCACGCCTCGGTCGCGCCCTACCAGGCGCTCGCGACGCGCGACGGCCACCTGATCGTGGCGGTGTTCGCCGAGAAGTTCTGGGGGGGCTTCTGCCGCGCCGTCGCGCACCCGGAGTGGGCCGACGACCCGCGCTTCGCGACCAACCGTGACCGTGTCCGCCACCGCGAGACGCTCGAGGCGCTGATCGAGGCCACCTTCGGCGGGCGCACGACCGACGAGTGGCTCGCGCGCCTGCACGCCGAGGGCGTGCCGGCCGCGCCGGTCCTCTCGGTCGACCGCGTGCTCGCCGACCAACAGGTCAGGCACCGCGACATGGTCGTCGAGCTGCGCCACCCGGCGCACGGCCCGACGCCGACGCTCGGCACGCCGCTCAAGGTCGACGGCGCCTCCCGCCTCGAGCCGGCGCCCCCGCCGCGGCTCGGCGAGCACACCGACGAGGTGCTCGCGGGGACGCTCGCGTACTCGGGCGCACGGATCGCCGAGCTCAGGGCCGCGGGGGTGGTGGCGTGATTCTCGCGATCCTCGGCGGGAGCCACGGCGGCTTCGCCACCGCGGCGGACCTCGCGCTGGCGGGCCACCGCGTGCGCCTCTGGACGCGCACCGCGGCGACGTTCGGGCCGCTGCACGACGACCCGACGATCCAGCTCGTCGCCGAGGGCCGGCAGGGGAGTGCGCGCCTCGAGCGCGCGACGACGGACCTCGGCGAGGCCGTGCACGGCGCCGAGGTGCTGATCGTCCCGCTGCCCGCGACGACCCACGAGGACCTCGCCCGGCGGCTCGCGCCGCACGTGACCGACCGGCAGACGGTGCTGCTCACGCCGGGCACGTTCGGGAGCTTCGTGCTGGCGCGCGCGCTCGCCCGCGCGGGCGGCACGCTGCCCCTGGCGCTCGCCGAGACGGGCACGCTGCCGTACCTCACGCGGAAGACCGGGCCCGCCGTCGTGCACGCCCCGGTGCGCGCCGCCAACCTGCCGGTCGGCGTCTTCCCCGCCGCGCAGCGCGACGCGGCGCTCGCGCGGTGCGCCGAGCTGTTCCCGGCGGTGCGCCCGTGCGCGGACGCGCTCGACGCGGCGCTGACGAACGCCGGGCCGGTGATCCACCCGCCGCTCGTGCTCCTGAACGCGGGCGCGATCGACGCCGGCCGCTTCGACGTCCACGCCGCGGGCACGACGCCGAGCGCGCGGCGGCTCATCGACGTCGTGGACGCCGAGCGCCTCGCGACGCGGCGGGGCTGGGGCTACCCGGCGCCCCACTACGAGCTCGCGACGTACTACGACGCGGCGCGCGCCGCCGAGGGGCTCTACGGTGCCGGCGCCAGGGAGAAGCTCGTGGCGAGCGGGCTCTGGAGCGAGGTCCTCACGTTCGAGCACCGCTACGTCACCGAGGACGCGGCGCTCGGCCTGGCGCTCTTCGAGTCGGCGGCGCGCGCGGCCGGCGCGGCGACACCCGCGATCAGCGGGCTCCTGCTGCTCTTCGGCGCGCTCCTCGGGCGCGAGCTCTCCGGCCGCGGCCGCGCGCTCGAGGCCCACGGGCTCGGCGACCTGAGCCGGCGCGAGATCCGGACGCTGCTGGACGCGGGCTGGCGCTCGGCGCTGTGGGCGCGGGTGCTCCGGTGAGCGGCGAGGACCGCGTGCTCGCCGGGCTCCGGGACGACGGCGCGGGCCGGCTCGCCCGGGGCGCCTCGCGCTATCTCCTCGTGCGCCCCGAGACGCTCGTCGCGCTGCAGAAGGCGGTCGAGGCGGCGCTCGGCGCGCGGGCCGCCGAGTGCCTCGCCGCCGGCGGGCGCGCGGGCGGCGGCTCGGCGCTCCGGGCGCTCGGCGGCGCCGCGGAGGAGGCGGTGGGGCGGCTGCTCGCGATGGGGGGCGAGATCGGCTGGGGCCGGTTCACGCTCGAGCGCCTGACGCCCGAGGCGCTGGTGGTGCGGGTCGAGGGCTCGCCCTTCGCCGAGGCCTACGGCCCGGCGGCCGGCCCCGTCTGCCACCTCACGCGCGGCGTGCTCGAGCGCCTCGCCGAGCTGGCGCTCGGTCGCCCGGCCGCGGCGGTCGAGACCGCGTGCGCGGCCGCGGGCGCGCCCGCGTGCCGGTTCGAGGCGCGGCCGCGATGAGCGCGCCGGGCCCGCTCTTCGGGCCGCTCCTGCACATCGGGATCGTCGTCGAGGACCTCGAGGCCGCGGTCGCCTCCCTGGAGCGCCTCGCGGGCGGGCGCGCGGGCGAGCGCTGGGAGAGCGCGCTCGGCGTGCGCGTGGCGTTCCTCGAGGTCGGCGGCGCGCCGCTCGAGCTGGTGCAGTACACGGGCCCGATCGTCGAGCGCTTCGGGCCGACGCTCGCCCGGCGCGACGGCGTCCACCACCTCTGCTTCCGCGTGGACGACCTCGACGCCGCGCTCGTCGAGGTCGCCGCGCGCGGCGGGCGCGTCGTGCCGGGCTTCCCGGTGGCGGGCGCGCACGGCCGCGTCGCCTTCCTCGAGCCCGACCCCGCCACCGGCCTCATCACCGAGCTCTGTCAGCCGCGATGACGTACCGGATCGGCGTGGACGTCGGCGGCACCTTCACGGACTTCCTGCTGCAGCCCGCGGTCGGCCGGCCGCGGGCGGTGAAGGTGCCGAGCACGCCGGCCGACCCCACCGACGGCGTCTTCGCGGGCCTCGCCGAGATGGCGACGGGCGAGAGCCGGAGCCTCGGCGAGTTCCTCGGCGACGTGGAGCTGATCGTCCACGGCACGACGATCACGACGAACGCCGTGCTCACCGGCGACGTGGCGCGCGTGGGCCTGCTCACGACGCGCGGCTTCCGCGACGCGCTCGCGATGCGCCGCGGGATCCGCGAGGCGCAGTACGACAACCGCTGCCGCGCGCCGGAGCCGCTCGTGCCGCGCTGGCTCCGGCTCCCCGTCACGGAGCGCGTGGACGCGACGGGCGCGGTGCTGGCGCCGCTCGACGACGTGGACGTGCACGACGCGCTCGCGCGCTTCGCCGCGGTCGGGGTCGAGGCGGTCGCGGTCTGCTTCCTGCACGCGTGGGCGAACCCGGCGCACGAGGTCGCGGCCGAGCGCCTCGCGACCGCCGCGCTCCCCGGCGCGTACGTGACGCGCTCCTCGGCGATCCTGCCGCAGATCCGGTTCACCGAGCGCGTCAGCACGACCGTGCTGAACGCCGCGGTGGGGCCGGTGCTCGGCCGCTACCTCGACCGGCTCACGACCCGCCTCACGCTCACCGGCTTCCGCGGCACGCTGCTCGTGATGCAGTCGAACGGCGGCGTCGCGGCGCCGGCGACCGCGCGCGCGGCGGCCGCCAGCACGCTGCTGTCGGGGCCCGCGGCCGCGCCGACGGCGGGCGGCGCGTACACGGCGGCGCACGGCCTGCGCGACTTCATCACCGTGGACATGGGCGGCACCTCCTTCGACGTCTGCCTCGTGAAGGACGGCGCCGCGGCGCTCACGGCCGAGGGCCGCATCGGCCGCTACCCCTTCGGTCTGCCGATGCTCGCGATCCACACGATCGGCGCGGGCGGAGGGTCGATCGCCTGGATCGACGAGGGCGGGCTCCTGCGGGTGGGCCCGCGAAGCGCCGGCGCCGCGCCGGGCCCCGCGTGCTACGCCCGCGGCGGCACCGCGCCGACCTGCACGGACGCCGACCTCCTGCTCGGCCGCCTCGACCCCGCGGGCCTCCTCGGCGGCCGGCTGCGTCTCGATCCCGTCGCCGCGCGCGGCGCGCTCGAGGGGCTCGCGGCGCGGCTCGGCCTCGGGGTCGAGGCCGCCGCGGCCGGCGTCGTGGACGTGATCGACGCGAACATGGCCGCGGGCATCCGGCACGTGACGGTCGAGCGCGGCCACGACCCGCGCGGCCTCGTGCTCGTCGTCGCGGGCGGCGCCGGGCCGGTCCACGCCGCCGGGATCGCCGGGGAGCTGGGCATCGCGCGCATCCTGGTGCCGCGCGACTCGTCGATCTTCTGCGCCGCGGGGATGCTCTTCACCGACCTGCGCCACGACCTGGTCCGCACGCTCGTCGCGCCCGTGGACGCGCTCGACGCCGACCGCCTGCGGCGGCTGTGCGCCGCGCTCGCGCGCGACGGCCACGCCGCGCTCGCGGAGGACGGCGTGCCCGAGACGCGGCGCGCGCTCGCGCTCGGCTGCGACGTCCGCTACGTCGGCCAGTACCACGAGCTGACGGTGCCGCTCCTCGCCGAGGAGGCGGAGGCCGGCGACCTCTCCGGCGTCGCCAAGCGCTTCCACGAGGCGCACGACCGGCTGTACGGCTACGCGCTGCCCGACACCCCGCTCGAGCTGGTGAACGTCCGCGCCGTGGCGACGGGGCTGGTGGACCGGCCGCGGCTCCCCGAGGTGGCGCCCGGCGCGGCGGAGGCGGCGCGCCGGGGCCGGCGGCGCGCCTGGCTCGCGCCGGAGCGGGCGTTCCACGAGGTGGACCGCTACGACGGCCTCGGGCTCGGCGCGGGCGCGCGCCTGGCGGGGCCGGCGCTGGTCGAGCTGCCGCTGACGACGGTCGTCGTCCCGCCGGCGTGGCGCCTCGAGACCGACCGCCACGGCTCGTTCGTGCTGGAGCCGGCGTGAGCGCGGTCGATCCCGTGCTCGCGTCGGTGCTGCAGCGGCGGCTCCGGGCGATCACCCAGGAGATGGGGCTCACGCTGCTGCGCACGACGCGCTCGCCGATCCTCAACGAGGCGCGCGATTTCGTCACGGGCCTCTACGACGCGCAGGGCCGCATCCTCGAGCAGGCCGAGTACATCCCGATCCTCGCCTTCGCGCTCGCGCCCGCGTGCCGCGCGGTGCTCGAGGCGTTCGGCGACGACGTGCACCCGGGCGACGTGTTCCTCCACAACGACGTGTTCTCCGGCGGCAACCAGCACAACGACGTCGCCGTCTTCCGCCCCGTCTTCCACGAGGGCCGGCTGGTGGCGTGGGCGGCGACGAAGGGGCACCAGGCGGACATCGGCGGCGCGCAGGCCGGCGGCTACAACCCGAAGGCGACCGAGGTGTGGCAGGAGGCGCTCCGCATCCCGCCGCTCCGCATCGTCGAGCGGGGCCGCCCGCTGCGCGACGTCTGGCGCCTCGTGCTCGCGAACGTGCGCCTGCCGATCGTGGCCGAGGACCTCCGGGCGCAGATCGGCGGGACCGTCGTCGGCGAGCGCGGCGTGCTCGAGGTGTACCGGCGCCACGGCGCCGCGACCGTCGAGCGCCACCTCGACTTCCTGTTCGACGCCGCCGAGCGGCGGATGCGGAGCGAGCTCCGGCGCATCCCCGACGGCACGTACCGCGGCGAGTCCACCGTCTTCTACGACGGCCACCACCCGGGGAGCCGCCACCGGATCGTGGTGACGATCGACAAGCGGGGGAGCGACATCGCCTTCGACTACACCGGCACCGACCCGCAGACGGTCGGCTTCGTGAACGCGCCGTACGCCTCGTCGTTCTCGGCGGCGATCCTCACGCTGCTCATGCTGGTGGACCCCGACCTGCCCCACAACGCGGGGATCCTGCGGCCGCTCCGCGTCCACATCCCGAGGGGGACGATCCTCAACGCCGAGTTTCCCGCGGCGACGACCTTCGGCAACACGCTCGCGGGCCCGCACTCGGACGCGATCTTCCGCGCGCTCGCGCCCGCGCTCCCCGACCGGGTCTCGGCGGGCTGGAACCGGATGCTCGGCATGACCGTGACCGGCCTCGACCCCCGCCGCGGGCGCCGCTACGTGGACATCCTGTTCCTCGCGCTCAAGGGCGGCTCGGGCGCGGTCCGCGGCCTGGACGGCTACGACCACATCGGCCTCATCAACACGGCGGGCGGCCTCCTCGCGCAGGACTACGAGATGCTCGAGGTGCACACGCCGCACCGGCTGCGGCGGCACGAGTACCTGCCCGACTCGGCGGGGCCCGGCCGCTGGCGCGGCGGCCTCGGCGTCGAGACCGAGTTCGAGGTGCAGGGCGCGGACGTCACGGGCGTCGTCTTCGGCGACGGCGTGGACGAGGAGGCGCGCGCGTTCGGCCTCTTCGGCGGCGGGCCGGGGGCGCTCAACGCGATCGAGCTGGCGACGCCCGACGGCGCGATCGTCGTGCCGCGCTCGAAGGACGTCGTCGCGATCCCGCGCGGCACGGTCTTCCGCCAGCGCGCCGGCGGCGGCGGCGGCTTCGGCGAGCCGCGCGAGCGGCCGGCCGAGACGGTCGCGGCGGAGGTTCGCGACGGCGTGCTCTCACCCGAGGCGGCGCGGCGCGACTACGGCGTCGAGGTCCACCCGGGGACGTTCGCGGTCGAGCGCGTGACGGGGCGCCCCCGGCCGTGACGACGACGGCGCTCGTCCACGTGGTCGTCAGCGGGCTCGCCACCGGCTCGATCTACGCGCTGATGGCGATCAGCCTGGTCATCATCTACAACGCGACCCGCACACTCAACTTCGCCCAGGGCGAGATGCTGATGATCTCCACGTTCGTCGGCTGGAGCGCCCACGAGGCGCTGCGGCTGCCGCTGCCGCTGGTGCTGGTGATCGCGGTCGTTGCCGCGGCCGCGCTCGGCTGGCTCGTCGAGCGGCTCGTCATCCGCCACGCGATCGCGGCGACGCACCTCGACGTGCTGATCATCACGCTCGGGCTCTCGCTCGTGCTGCGCGCCGCGGCCGGCCTCGTGTGGACGCACGACGAGTTTCCGTTCCCGTCCTTCTTCCGCGAGCGGCCGATCGGCCTGGGCCCGCTGCGCGTCGCGCCCGTGTCGCTCGGCATCATCGGGGGCTCGCTCGCGCTCATGCTGGCGCTCGCGGCGCTCTTCCGCTGGACCCGGCTCGGCCGCGCGATGCGCGCGGTGGCGCAGAACCAGCGCGCCGCCCGGCTCATGGGGATCAGCGTCGAGCGCGTGTACTCGGCGTCGTGGGTGCTCGCGGCCGTCGTCGGCGCGATCGCCGGCGTGCTGATCGCGCCGGTGATCTTCCTGTCCTCGAAGATGGGGCTCGTGGCGATCAACGGCTTCACGGCGGCGGTGCTGGGCGGCTTCGGGTCCATGCCCGGCGCGGTCGTCGGGGGCATGCTCCTCGGCGTGCTCGAGAACCTGGCGCCGCTCTGGCTGCCGGCCGGCATCAAGCACTCGGTGCCCTTCCTCCTGATGATCGCGATCCTGGTGATCCGGCCGAGCGGGGTGCTCGGCCGGGTCCGGCAGCGGAAGGTCTGATGCGGTGGGCGGCGGCGGGCGCGGGCGGCGTGGTCCTGCTCTGCTGGCCGCTGCTGGTGCCGCCCTACTTCGTCTTCCTGACGAGCCTCATCGTGGTCAACGCGATCGTGGCGATCGGGCTGAATCTCTTGTCGGGCTACACCAACCAGCTCTCGTTCGGCCACGCCGGCTTCTTCGCCGTCGGGGCGTACGTGGCCGCGGTCCTCACGCTCCGGGCGCCGGCGCTGCCGGTGGTGGCGACGCTCGCGCTCGCGGGGCTCGCGACCGCGCTCGTCGGGCTGGCGCTCGGCATCCCCTGCCTGCGCCTCGAGGGCCTCTACCTCGCGATGGCCACGCTCGCCTTCGGGTTCGTCGTGGTCGAGGCGATCCTGAACCTCGACTGGCTCACGCGCGGCAACGACGGCCTCGCGGTGCCGGCGGCGCGCCTCGGGCCGCTGGCGCTCGGGAGCGACGCGGCGAAGTACTATCTCGTGCTCGGGGTCGGCGCGCTGATGGTCGCCGCCGCGGTCAACATCGCGCGCACGCGGACCGGGCGGGCGCTGCTCGCGATCCGCGAGAGCGAGATCGCCGCGCAGGCGAGCGGCGTGCACCTGGCGGCGTACAAGACGCTCGCGTTCGCGGTCTCGGCGTTCTACACGGGCGTCGCCGGCGGGCTGTTCGCGTTCGTCGTCGGCTTCATCTCGCCGGACGCCTTCGACGTGTTCCTCTCGGTGGACTTCGTCGCGATGATCATCGTCGGCGGGCTCGGCTCGATCCCGGGGTCGATCGTCGGTGCGGCCGTGATCACGCTCCTGTACGACTGGCTCGCGGCGTTCCAGAACTACCGGCCGCTGCTCTTCGGGCTGATCCTGATCGGCTGCATGCTCTTCATGCCCGGCGGGATCGCGAGCCGGATGGCGAAGTGGACGCACCAGGCCCAATAGGAGGGAGACACCCATGCGCACGCTGCTGACCGTCCTGGCACTCCTGGCCCTGCTCGGGGCCCCGCCCGCCGGCGCGCAGACGCCCGGCGTGACCGACGCCGAGATCCTGCTCGGCGGCTCGAACTCGTTCTCGGGGCCGCTCGCCTTCACGGGCGAGCAGATCACCAAGTTCGGCGTGGACCTCTACTTCCGCGTCGTCAACGACGCCGGCGGCATCCACGGGCGGAAGCTGCGCACGGTCTACTACGACGACGGCTACAAGCCCCAGGAGGCCGTCGCCAACACGCGGAAGCTCGTCGAGCAGGACAAGGTGTTCGCGCTGATCGCCCCGCAGGGCTCGCCACCCGTGGTCGCGACGCTCGGATACGTCGAGGAGCAGCGCGTGCCGATGCTGTTCCCGTACCAGAGCTCGCCGGTGACGCGCGGCAAGAAATGGGTCTTCCAGGGCATGACGGTCAGCGACCGGTCGTCGCGGATGATGGTGGACTACCTGGCGGGCCAGCGGAAGATCAAGCGGTTCGCCGCGATCTACCAGGACGACGAGTACGGCAAGTCGTTCCTCGCCGCGTTCGAGAAGGATCTCGGCCGGCACCGCCTGAAGCTCCTCGCGGCCGAGTCGGTCAAGCGCGGCGTGAGCGACGTGAGCGCGCAGATCGCCAAGCTGCAGGCCGCGAAGCCCGAGGTGCTGTTCCTGGTGCTCGTGCCCGGGCCCGCGGCGCAGGCGCTCAAGGAGCGGCAGAAGATCGGCTGGAAGGACGTGCTGATGGTCTCCACCGGCCCGCTCACGGACGAGCGCTACCTGGCGCTCGCGGGCGACGCGGCCGAGGGCGTCGAGGGACTCTCGCTCTGGCCCGACCCGGTGACGTCGGACCTGCCGGGGGTCAAGCGCTACCGGGAGCACATGACGAAGTACTTCCCGAAGAACGAGCCGAACCGCTACTCGGTCGCCGGCTACTTCGCGGGGATGCTGTTCACCGAGGCGGCGCAGCGCGCGGGGCGCGCGCTGACCCGCGCCGCGCTCGTCGCCGCGCTCGAGAGCACCAAGGGCTTCGAGAGCGGCATCCTGCCGCCGCTCACGATCGGGCCGGACCACGAGACGCAGAAGCAGGGGTTCTGGGTGCGCGTCGAGAAGGGCCGCTTCAAGCAGCTCACGGACTGGCTCAGGTCGGAGTAGGGCGGGTGCTCGGCGTCGAGGATCTCTCGATCAGCTTCGGCGGGCTCACCGCGCTGAGCGGCCTGAGCTTCGAGGTGGCCGAGCGGGAGATCTTCGCGCTGATCGGCCCGAACGGGGCGGGGAAGTCGACGGTCTTCAACGTCGTCACCGGCCTCTCCCGGCCCTCCGCCGGGCGCGTCCGCTTTCGCGGCGAGGACCTGCTCGTGCTCGCGCCGCACCGGATCGCCCGGCGGGGCATCGCCCGCACGTTCCAGAACACCGAGGTCTTCCGCCAGCTCACCGCGCTCGACAACGTGCTGATCGGTCGCCACGCGCAGCTGCGCGGCGGCCTCCTGCGCGGCGCGCTCGGGCTCCCCTTCGTGTGGCGCGAGGAGGCTGCGGCGCGCGCCGCGGCCCGCGCGCTGCTCGACCGCGTCGGCCTCGTCGGCGCCGCCGGCGTCGAGGCCGGCAGCCTGCCGCTCGGCGCGCAGAAGCGCCTCGAGATCGCCCGCGCGCTCGCGGCCGCGCCGCGGCTCCTGCTGCTGGACGAGCCGGCCGGCGGGCTCAACCCGACGGAGACGCAGACGCTCATGGAGCTGATCCGCGGCCTCCGCGACGCGGAGGGGCTCACGGTCGTGGTGGTCGAGCACGACATGGAGCTGGTGATGGGGATCTCGGACCGGGTCCTCGTCCTGAACTACGGCCGCGAGATCTCGTCGGGCTCGCCCCGCGAGATCGCCGCGGACCCGGCCGTCATCGAGGCGTACCTCGGGAGCGAGGAGGCGTGAGCGCGACGCTCGCGCTCGAGGGCGTGGCCGTCTCCTACGGCAAGCGCCGCGCCCTCGACGGCGTGTCGCTCAGTGTCGAGCGGGGCGAGATCGTCACGCTCCTCGGCGCCAACGGCAGCGGCAAGTCCACCGCGCTGCGCGCGATCTCCGGGCTCGTCCGCCCGGCGCGCGGCCGCATCGTGTACGAGGGGCGTGACATCACCCAGGCGCCCGCGGACGCGATCGTCGCCGCCGGCATCACGCACGTGCCCGAGGGGCGCGAGATCTTCCCGGAGTTCACCGTGCTCGAGAACCTGCTGGTCGGCGGGCACACCGCCGCCCGGCGCGACGTCGCCGCGCGCGTCGAGGGGGCGTTCGAGCTGTTCCCGGTGCTCCGCGCCCGCCGCGCGCAGCTCGCGGGCACGCTCTCGGGCGGCGAGCAGCAGATGCTCGCGATCGGCCGCGCGCTGATGGCGCGGCCGCGGCTCCTGCTGCTCGACGAGCCCTCGCTCGGCCTCGCGCCGATGCTGGCCGCCGAGATCTTCCGCACGATCCGGCGCATCAACGAGGGCGGCGTCGCGGTGCTGCTGGTCGAGCAGAACGCGCGCCGCGCGCTCCGACTGGCCGCGCGCGGCTACGTCCTCGAGACCGGCCGCGTGGCGGTCGCGGGCGCGAGCGCGGCGCTCGCCGCCGACCCGCGCGTGCGGAGCGCCTACCTGGGCCTGGCGAGCGCCGCCGGCCGCTGAGTCCATGGGGGGCTCCGGGCGCCCCTCGACAGCGCGATTCGTTCACAGGCTCTGCGGCTACGCGAGGCGCACGTCGTCCACGTCGATCCGGACGAGGGTGGGGAACGGGCGCGGGGCCGCGACCGCCGCCGCGAGCAGGCCGTCGCCTGGCGTCGCGCTCCGCGCTACGCCGCCGGCAGGCCGGCCGCCGTGCGGATCTTGGCGAGCTGGCCCGCGTGGTCGTTCCAGTGGAACTCGAAGAGCGCCACCGTGTAGACGGCGAGCGAGACCTCCTCGGTCCCGAGGAACGGCTTGAGCGCCGGGATGCGGACCTTGCGCTGCGCCAGGTCGGCCTCGGGCAGCGACTCGAGGTAGGCGAAGACGGCGCGCCGCTGAGCGTCGAGCGCGCCGACCAGCTGGGCGAGCGTCATCCGCCGCCGCTCGTCGGTGAGGTGCAGCGCGCCCGGATGGAGGGCGAGCGTCGGGTAGTCGCGCGCGGCGAACGTCTCGAGCTTGGCGCGCGCGTCCCAGCCCGGCTCGAAGAGCAGGTGCGCCAGGACCTGGCGCGTCGTCCACTCGCCGGGGGCGTCGGCCGTCTCGAGGTGGGGCTCCATGCCCTGGAGCTGGCGCGTGAGGTTTGCCCACACGGCGTCGGTCTTCGCGCGGAGCTGCTGGACGCTGGCGTTGCTCATCGGGGGGCCCTCCTCTGGCTGGCCCATGAGATGCGTCGGGACGGTCGACGGATTCCGCCGACCGCCGCCCGGGCCGGCCCACCCGGGGGCGTGGCGCGATGCGCCCGACGAGGCGCATTGCCGCTGCCCGACCGCGCACGCTACACTCCCGGCTCGTGGGGGCCCCGCTGCCGATGTTCCAGCCGGAGCTCGAGGCGCTCGAGCGCGAGCCCCTCGAGCGGCTCGTTCTCGAGCGGATGCGCACGACGCTCGGCCGCCTCGCGCGCGCGCCCGCCCACGCGCGCCGCCTCGGCGGCATCCGCGCGGAGGACATCCGGCGGCCCGAGGACTGGCGGCGCCTGCCGTTCCTCGGCAAGGCCGAGCTGCGCGACGCCTACCCGTTCGGCCTGGCGTGCGCGCGGGAGGACGGCTACCGCCGCATCCACATGTCGAGCGGCACGACGGGCAACCCGATCCTCAACCCGTACACCGCCGCCGACGTGGAGCAGTGGGGCGAGGTGATGGCGCGCTGCTACGTCGCCGCGGGCGTGGGCCCGCGCGTCATCCAGATCACGCCCTCGTTCGGCCTCTTCACCGGCGGCTTCGGCTTCCACTACGGCGCCGAGCGGCTCGGCGCGATGGTGATCCCGACGGGCGCGGGCCGCACCTCCCTCCAGCTCAAGCTCATGCGCGACCTCCGGGCGACGGTCGTGACGGCGATCGCGACGTATCCGCTGCGGCTGCTCGAGGTGGCGCGCGAGGAGCGCTTCGACCTCGCGACGCTCGCGCTCCGCGTCGGCATCTTCGGCTCCGAGACGTGGTCGGACGAGCTGCGCGCGCGCATCGAGCGCGACCTCCGGATCCGCGCCTTCGACATCATCGGCATGACCGAGACCGGCGGCCCGGGCCTGGGCATCGACTGCGCCGCGCGCGCCGGGATCCACGTCTGGGAGGACCACTACCACGTCGAGATCGTGGACGCGGCGACGGGCGCGGTCCTGCCCGACGGCGCCGAGGGCGAGCTGGTGGTCTCCACGCTCACGCGCGCGGGGCTGCCGCTCGTGCGCTACCGCACCCACGACCTCACGCGCGTCGTCTCGCGCGCGCGCTGCGACTGCGGGCGCACGGCGCTGCGCCTGGACCGCCTGCGCGGGCGCACCGACGACATGGTGATCTTCAAGGGCGTCAACTTCTACCCGCGCCAGGTCGAGACCGTGCTGCTCCGGCAGGCCGGCGTGAGCCACGAGTACCAGATCGTGCTCGACTCCGCGGGCGGGGGCGAGCGCATGACCATCCTCGTCGAGACCGAGCCCGGCTGCGACCCGGCCGTGGCCGCGCGCGTGCGGCGCGAGCTGCACGACCTGCTCGCGCTCTCGCCCGAGGTGCGCCTCTGCGCGCTCGGGGAACTCGAGCGGCCCGTGGGCAAGGCCGTGCGCGTCGTGGACCGCCGCGCGACGACGTGAGCGGCGCGCTCGACGGCGTCACCGTCCTCTCCCTCGAGCAGGCCACGGTCCTGCCGTTCCTCACGTACCGGCTCGCGTGCGACGGCGCCCGGGTGATCCGCGTCGAGAACGCCGCGCACCCCGACCCGAACCGCTTCGTCGGGCGCGACGTGCTCGGCGAGCCCGCGATGCGGAGCTACTTCCTGCCGAACAACTGCGGCAAGGAGGCGATCACGCTGAACCTCGCGGAGGCCGAGGGCCGGGCGCTCCTGCTCGAGCTGCTCCGCGCGCTCCGCGTGGACGTCTTCGCCACCAACCAGCGGCCGCGCAGCTACGCGCGCCTCGGGATCGACTACCCGACGCTCGCGGCCGTCGTGCCCGCGCTGGTCTGGCTCGGCATCAGCGGCTTCGGGCCCGGGCACGACGAGGCCGCGTACGATCCGATCCTCCAGGCGCGCGCGGGCTTCATGGAGCTGACCGGCGAGCCCGACGGCCCGCCGACCGTGTTCGGGCTGCCGATGGTCGACCTCGGCGCCGCCGAGCACGGTTACGGCGAGCTGCTGAAGGCGCTCTACCGGCGCGCGCGCACCGGCCGCGGCGCGCGCGTGGACGTCTCGATGCTCCGGAGCGCGGTGTCGTGGATGATCGCGCCGCTCGCCCTGGCGCGGGGCCTCGGCGAGCGGGTCGCGCGCCGGGGCAACACGCATCAGTTCTTCGCGCCGGTCGCCGTCTTCGCGACGCGCGACGCCTGGGTCTACGTGGCCGTCGGCAACGACGCGCAGTGGGCGGCGCTCGCGCGCCTGCCGGCACTGGCCGGCGTGGACCGGCCCGAGTACGCGGCCAATGCCGGGCGGATCGCCGACGCCCCGCGCCTGCACCGCGAGCTGGGCGCGCGCTTCGCCCGGCTCGCGGCCGACGAGGCGCTCGCGCTCCTGCGCGGGGCCGGCGTGCCCGTCGCGCGCGTGGCCACGCTGGCCGATGTCGCGGCCGACCCGCTCGTGGCGCCGACCCTCGTGCGCGTCCGCGACCCCCGCACCGGCCTCGAGGTCCTGCTGCCCGCGCCCCCGGCGGGCGATCCGCCGCCGCTCAGCTTTCCCCCGCGCCTGGGCGAGCACAATGAGAAGATCTACGGCGAGGCGCTGGGGTACCCGCCCGAGCGGCTCGCGGAGCTGCGGGCGCGGCGCATCATCTGAAGGAGACGGGCATGAACGACCCCTTCTACCTGACCGACGACCAGCGGGCCATCCGCGACCTCGCGCGCAAGATCGCGCGCGAGCGGATCGCGCCGCACGCGGCCCACTACGACGAGACCGAGCAGTACCCCGAGGAGTCCATGAAGGCCATCCTCGAGTCGGGCCTGTTCGGGATCTGGGTGCCCGAGGAGTGGGGCGGCAGCGACATGGGCTGCCTGGCGCTCTCGGTCGTGACCGAGGAGATCGCCTGGGCGTGCGCCGCCACCGCCACCCAGTACCTCGACCAGCCCCTCGGCGGGCTGCCCATTCTGTTGGCCGGCAGCGACGAGCACAAGAAGCGCTACCTGCCGCGGCTCGCCACGGGCGAGCTGCTCGCGGCCTACTCGCTGTCCGAGCCCGGCGCCGGAAGCGACGCCGCGGGCCTGCGCACCACGGCCGTGCGCGAGGGCGACCGTTACGTCCTGAACGGCTCCAAGCAGTGGTGCACGAACGGCGACCACGCCGACGTGGTCGTCGTGTTCGCCACGGTGGACCCGACGAAGCGCGCCAAGGGCATCACCGCGTTCCTCGTGGACAAGGACACGCCCGGCTTCTCCATCGGCAAGAAGGAGAAGAAGATGGGCATCCGCGCCTCGCCCACCGTCGCGCTCCACTTCACCGACTGCGCCGTGCCCGTCGCGCAGCGCCTGGGCGCGGAGGGCGAGGGCTTCAAGATCGCCATGCAGACGCTCGACATCACGCGTCCGGCGACGGGCGCGATGGCCGTGGGCATCGGCCAGGCCGCGCTCGACGCCGCCGTGGGCTACGCGAAGGAGCGGCAGCAGTTCGGCCAGGCGATCGCCGCCTTCCAGGGCATCCAGTTCATGCTCGCCGACATGGCCATGCAGGTCCACGCCGCGCGCCTCATGGTGCACCACGCCGCCCGCCAGGTGGACGTCGGCCTCCGCGGCAACACCTACGAGGCGTCCATGGCCAAGTGCTGGGCGGGGGACGCGGCGATGAAGGTCGCGACCGACGCCGTGCAGGTCTTCGGCGGCTACGGGTACACGCGCGAGTACCCCGTCGAGCGCTTCATGCGCGACGCCAAGATCATGCAGATCTACGAGGGCACCTCCCAGATCCAGCGCGTGATCATCGCGCGCGAGCTGCTCGGCGGCTGAAGCACATGGGGGGCCTCGGAGGGCCCCCCCGACCTCTGGTCTAGCCGCTGCGGCGCGGGCTATAATCCGCGCACACAAAGGAGGCGCCCCCATGTCGCGCACCCGCACGAGCCGCCGCGCGTTCCTCGCCACCACCGCCGCCGGGGTCGCCGTCGCCGGCTTCCCGCTGCCGCTCCGGGCCCAGGCGAAGACCTTCAAGATCGGCGCGATCCACCCCGTGACGGGCCCGCTGGCCGAGCCCGGCCAGGCCTGTCGCGTGGGCGCCCAGATGGCCGTGGACGCGGTCAACGCCGCGGGCGGCGTCAAGGCGCTCGGCGGCATGAAGCTCGAGCTGCTGGTCGGCGACACGCAGACCAAGCCGGACCTCGGGCGCATCGAGGCCGAGCGCGTGGTGAACCAGGGGGCCCGGATGCTGCTCGGCTCCTTCGACTCGGGCTCGACCGCCGCGATGGTGTCGGTCGCCCAGCAGCACCGCGTGCCGTTCCTCGTGGACATCGCCGCGGCCGACCCGATCACGGCCAACGTCGCGAAGTCGGTGCGCGAGGGCCAGCAGAAGGTCCAGTACGTCTACCGCAACTTCCCGACGGGCTCGGGCTTCGGCCGGCTCGCCGTCCGGTACTTCAACGAGATCTTCAAGGAGACGGGCGCGGCGCCGAAGCGCGTCGTGCTGATGCACGCCAACGACCTCTTCGGCCAGAACCAGTCGCGCGGGTTCCTCGCCGCGCACAAGGCGGCGAAGCCCGCGTGGGAGATCGTGGAGACGATCCCGTGGCCGGAGCCGCCGTCGGACCTCTCCACGGAGGTCTCGCGCGCGAAGGCCGCGCGGCCGGACCTGATCGCGCCGATCACGCGCCCGGCGAGCGCCCAGCTCCTGCTGCCGGAGCTGCGCAAGCAGCGCGTGCAGATCCTGGGGGTCATGGGCCCCGGCAGCCCCGGGCTCTACGAGGCGGGCCAGCTCGCCGCGCTCAAGGAGGACCTCGAGTACGTGATGGACAGCGTGCCGTGGCCCAACTTCAAGCTCGCGAGGACGCGCGCGGTCGCCGAGGAGTACCGGAAGCGCACGGGCGGCAAGACGTTCGACACCAACTCCGTCTACTCGTACGACGCCGTGTACATCATCAAGGACATCCTCGAGCGCGCCGGGCGGGCCGCGCTCGCCGAGAAGGACGGTCCCGAGGCGATCGTGGACGCGATGAAGAAGACGAACTTCAAGGACATCCTGGCCGTCGCCGCGGGCCCCGTCGTGTTCAACGAGCTCGGGGACAACCCGAACGCCTCGACCGCGATGATCCAGATCCTCGGCCAGAAGCCCGTCGTCGTCTGGCCCAAGGAGGCGGCGGTCCAGAAGCTCGTCTTCCCGCGCCCGAAGGCCTGAGCCTGGACCCGGTCCTCGTCGCCCAGGCGCTCCTGAGCGGCCTGCTGTTCGGCGGGGTCTACAGCCTCATGGCGGTGGGCCTCACGCTGATCTTCGGCGTCATGCGCGTGGTGAACTTCGCGCACGGCGACATGATGGTGTGGGGCATGTACCTCGCCTACCTCCTCTCGCGGCGGGCGGGGCTCGACCCGTACGCGTCGTTCGTCGTCTGCGCCGCCGCGCTGTTCGTGTTCGGCCTCGGCGTGCAGCGGGGGCTCGTGCAGCGCATCGTGGACGCGCCGCACGAGATGCAGATCCTCCTGATGCTCGGCGTCGCGCTCGTGCTGGAGAACACGGCGCTCCTGGCGTTCGGGCCCGAGCCCGAGCGGGTGCGCTCGGCGCTCTCCTCGGCCACCCTCTGGCTCGGCCCGCTCTTCGTGGACGTCGGCCGGCTCGTCACCTTCGGCGTCGCCGTCCTGCTGACGCTGGCGCTCTCGCTCTTCCTGTTCCGCACCGACCTCGGCCGGACGATCCGCGCCGCGGCCGACAACACCTACGGGGCGCTCGTGATCGGCACCGACGTGC